>Ga0075421_100002814_pt1 | contig 20797 bp, 19 predicted proteins | sample SoiMetdeltSBSDD5_FD_75292 | JGI IMG/M metagenome (GOLD analysis project Ga0075421, IMG submission 75292) | Bulk soil microbial communities from a Populus tree surrounding site in Tennessee, USA - Soil MetaG P. deltoides SBSDD5 | ecosystem: Environmental > Terrestrial > Soil > Tree plantation... | reverse complement strand
CCTCGCGCGTCGTCCACACGCACAGCGTCGGCGCCTGGGCCGTCGTCGGCCACTTCCAACACGAGATGGTCCTCCACCAGGTTCGCCGCGACGCGAAGCGTCCCCTGACCCGGGCGCGGGGCGATCCCGTGACGAATTGCATTCTCGACGAGCGGTTGCAACGAAAACGCGAGCACCAGACACTCGAGCGCGTCGGGCTCGATCTGCTCGACAACATGCAGGCGGTCACCGAGGCGCAGCCGCTCGAGCGCGAGATAGGTGCGCACGAACCCAAGCTCCGCTTCGAGGGTCACCTCCTCGCTGCGCTCGCGGTTCACGTCGAGTACGTAGCGGAGCAGGGCCGCGAACTGTTCGAGTGCCCGCTCGCCCCCGCTCGGGTCGACGCGCACGAGCGCCGTGATCGAGTGCAACGCGTTGAACAGGAAGTGCGGGTTGAGCTGCGCGCGCAGCGCGCGGAGCTCGGCGTCGATGCGCAACGCCTCCGCGCGTGCTGTGCGCCGCTCCTCATCACGAAGGCGTCGAGCCGCCTGCATCGCATACGACACGCCGACCACGAGGCCGTACAGGGCAACGCCGTAGATCAACTGCCACCCAAAGGCGTCGCGCATGAAGCGTTCGTAGGCCTCGATGGGCGCGTTGTAGCGAATCGACACGGCGATCGCCGAGGTCAGGAGTCCGCCGTACGCGAGCGAGAGCACAGCATGCGTGAGCAGGAAGCGCACACGGTTCGAGCGCTCGTAGCGAATGCGCGTGCTCAACCACCACGCCGCCGCGCCCAGCAGCGCAGCGACGCCAATCGTCCAGCCCGCACCCCACAGTGCCGATGTCGTATCGATGCCGCGCTGCGACCCGAGCACGACGGCGTAGAGCACCGCGAGCGGCGTCCACGCGAGAACGTAGAGAAGCGCGAACCGTGCGCGCGGCACCTTGGCTTACTCCTTCGACGTTGAGAGCGATGGCAGCAGTACCTGCTGCACCCACATGTTGCCCGGCTGAAGCTCGAGCGCCTTCTGGTATGCGGTGCGGGCCTCGTCGATCCGCTTTTCCTTCTGGAGCGCCTGGCCAAGCCAGATATACGCGTCCGCATGCCCCCACGACGGCGCCGGCGGCACCGGGTGCTCCGCCGCGAACAACTCCGCGGCCTTGCGCAGGTCACGCTCGGCCTTGTCGGTTCCTCCACCGAACATCTTCGGCGTAAACATGGCCGACATCCCGCGAATGAGCCACACGCGCGGGTTCGTCGGCTCGAGCTCCATGGCACGGTCTACGAGCCCACTGGCCTTGGGCCCCATCGTCATGCCGGCGAGCGGGTTGCCGCTCAGACCGATCAGCTGCCCGATCACGCCACCACGCAGCGCGAGCGCGTCACCGGCCGGCGCTATTTTTTCGATCTGCTCCAGCAGCCTGTCCGACTCCTCGAGCGCCTTCTTCGCTTCATCGTTTTGCTTGCGCCCCATGTACTGGCCGCCCATCCGGTAGAGAGCGAAGGCCCGGTAGTAGATGAGGAGCCGATCGTTGGGCGTAACCGTGAGCGCGCGGTCGAGCACTGCAGCAGCGTTCTCGAGGCGTGCGAAATCGCCAGCCGCGTTGGCAGCCTCGATCTCCCGACTGGCCGAATCCGCCCACTTGGCGGTGCCGGTGAGCGCCGGCGACGCCTGAGCGCCTAACGCCGGCGCGAGTGTGGTCACGATCACGGCAAAGGATGCCAGGAAACGCCGGGTCATCGATTCTCCTTGAGCCAGGTAATGGTACCGCCGAAGTACACCGAGCGCTCGAACAGGCTCGGGACGAGATGGCGGGTCGAGTAGTCCGGGGAGTAGCGGAAGCTCTGCGCGTTCTCGCGGTCGAGAATGTTCATCACCGACACGAACGCGACGGTCTGCAGGGTGGAACCGACCGGCCGGAAGTAGCTAGCCGACAGGTCGAGGCGGCGGAACGCGGGGAGCCGCTCGCTCATCGCCGCGCCGTACTCCGGGACGAACACCTGGCGCGTGCCATCATAGAGACTCCCCGTCACCGGCGTGAACGGTCGCCCGGTTGCATACCGATAGGCCATCGACGCCCGGAGGCCGCCCACGATCGTCCGCTCGGCCACCGCCGTCATGGTGTGCGTGACGTCGAACGGCGCTCGCGTCACGACGCGTGTATCTGGATCGGTGCGGCGCGAGGAGACATAGCTGTAGCTGACGCGGCCCGTGATGCCTAACGCCAGATGCCCTTTGAGGAAGACATCGACGCCGCGAGCACGACCCGTCCCGTCCCCGATGACGTCGTAGTCCCGCGTGCGCTGCGCGAGGTCGTCGTACCGCTTGTCGTACGCCTCCACGCGAGCCATCCGGTCACCTTCGCCGACCTGGGCGCCGAGGATGCGCTGGTGCGCGCGCATTGCGCCGAGCGGTAGCCCCGCGGAAACGGAGTCATCGAAGTAGAGCGGGTCGGGAACCTGGTGGTAGACACCCCACGCCGCAGTCAACGTGATGCCCCGCGGTGCGATCCACGCACCGGAGACGCGCGGATCCACCGTACGCTCGTCGGTCAGCGTCGATCGGTCCGTGCGGACGCCGGCGACCACGCGCCCTCGGCTGACGGGCCGCCAGTCCGCTTCCATGAACGCTCCGACCCGATTACCGCTGCGACGCGATGACAGGACAGTGACTCGAGCCCCCGGCTTTACATCGTAGCCAAAGGCGGGAATCGTCCCGTCGTACTCGGAGTCGAGGCGGTCCAGCTCACCACCACCGCGCATGACGAGCGCCGCAGCCGGTTGCCACTCCGTTTGCGCAAAGAGCTGCGCATGATTGGTCGTCGTGCCGAGGAGCAGCGCGCCGAAGTCGGTGGACCGGGCAAACCGCGACGTCGCCGCCGTGATGGTCGGCGTCACGACGCCAAACACGTCTCGCCACGTCGCGATGGCGTGATGCCCGCTGATGTCGAAAGAGAAATCGCCGCTATAGGATGCCTCTTCGACGCCCACCGCAAGCGCATTCGTTTGCCGAATCGCGAAGAGCTTCACTTCGCCGCTCGGCCGGTACGTGTAGATCACGCTGCCGCTGAGATCGTAGCCGTGCGGCGGTGGGTCGTAATCACGTCGGCTGCCGTTCACCCGGAACATCGGCTGGAGGTTCGTGCGGTTGCCGGCAGCGCGAACGGCGAGGTTCGGTGACACCCGCATCCCGACGGAGCCGGAAAGTACCGCGAGTCCAGCGCTCAGCGTTACCGAGCTTCGAACCGGCCGGCCCTGAGTCCGAAGCGCGGCGATTCCCGAGAGCGCGTCACCGTAGCGCGCCCCGAAGCCGCCGGACGAGAAGAAGATCCCGTCGAGCAGAAACGGATCAACGGTTCCGATGAACGTGCCCGTCGGCGCCTGCAACTGCACTGGGGTGAGCGTCCCAGCGTCGTTGAGGAATACGCGCGACTCGGTGAAGTCCCCGCCCCGGACGAACAGCGCCGTCCCCTCGTCGCCCGCCTGCACTCCGGGAAGGCTCTGAATCGCGCGATTCACGTCCGCCGCCGTGCCGGGCGTCGTCACGACCTCGAGTGGCGTGAGCGTCGCCCCACGCTCTTCGCTCGCGGTATACTGACCTGCCTGAACCACGACCGCCGTCAAGGAGACGGTGCTCGCGTCGAGCGTGATGACGAGGTCGGTCGCGTCGCGCTCGCCGACCGTACGTCTCCGCTCTGCGAACCCGAGCCTGCGCACGACCAGCGTGACCTCACCAAGGACCCGCACCGGGATCGCGAATCGTCCGTCCTCGCCCGTGACGACGCCATCGAGCGTCTCGATGACGAAGACGTTTGCGCCGATGATCGGACGGGCGTCGCTCGTGCGAACTACGCCGCGCACTATACGCCCCGGAGGAGCGCCGTCGGCGGGCTGTGCCTGAGCGCCTCGGCCGGCGCTACAGGCGATGAGAAGGATTCCGAACCGGCGAACCGCTGCGATCATGCGCGCACGATGGCGCGCCCTCACCCGTCACACCAACGACGGATCGGTGAACGGGCGTACGACTCGGCGAACGGTTGGCGATTGGCGCGGTTGAGCGCGGCCGGCCGACGGCCCTGTGGCTAGCCTTCCGCGCGGATGGCGGCGAGCGGATCCACTCGGGCCGCGCGGCGTGCCGGCAACCACGATGCGAACAGCGCAACGGCGCCGAGCAGCACTGCCACCCCAACAAACGTCACGGGGTCGCGCTCACCGACACCGTAGAGCAGACTGCGGAGCACTCTGGTGACCGCATAGGCACCCGCGGTGCCTAACAAAACACCGGCGAGCGTGAGGGCGAGCCCCTGTCGGATCACCATCGAGACGACGCGCTCTCCGCTCGCGCCCAGCGCCATGCGGATGCCGATCTCTCGGGACCGCTGCTGGACGGAGTACAAGATCACACCGTAGATGCCGACCGCCGCCAGCACGACCGCGAGCGCCGCAAACAGCGTCAGCAGCAACAAGTAGAACTTCGGCTGTCCGAGCGAGCGATCGACCAGGGTTTGCAGGGCGGCGACGTCGTAGATCGGCAGATCGCGATCGAGCTCGGCCACTGCGGCCCGTGCCTCGCGGAGGGCCGCGGCCGGGTCGCCTCGCGTCCGCATGACGACCGTGAGCTCCTCGATCGGCCATTGGTCGAACGCGACGTACGCGTGCGGCGTGAAATCACCCCGCAGGCTGCGTTGCCTGACGTCGCCCACGATCCCGACGATCTCCCCAGCGAGCCGTGCGCCCTCGCGGCTCCACCCGAACTGGATCCGCTTCCCGAGAGGGTCTTCGCCCGGAAAGAACCGACGTGCCGTGCGCGACGAAGTCCCTTGATGCGGCTCATTCGACGCCTTCTGGGAAGAGGTGCAGGACTACGCGGTTTCGAGGACCTTGAAGACCGCCTCGGCGTATTGGCGCCATTCGCTCGCTTCGGCGCGAAGCTGTCGGCGTCCCGCCTGCGTCAGTTGGTAGTACTTGGCGCGGCGATTGTTCTCGGAGAGTCCCCACTCACTCTCGATGAGCGCTTTTCGCTCGAGTCGGTGGAGTGCCTGATAGAGTGCGGCGTCCTCTACGGTCAGGACGTTGTCGGTCCGCTGGCGGATCCACCGCGAGATGGCGTAGCCGTGCATGGGCTCCCACGACAACGTCTTGAGGATGAGCACATCGAGTGTGCCTTGCAGGAGATCCATTGTGGGTGCCAGTGGGGGTTGGGCTCCGGAGGAGCGTGGGGTATGCGCCGCCCCCTCACAATGTGAGGGGAGAGAATGGAGCCTGTCAAGCAATCATCAGTGTGTCATTCCGAGTGCCGTCGTCGTTCCGAGCGGAGCGCCGGAGGCGCCTGTTGTTATGCCGAGCGGAGCGGCCGTCCGGCCGCGCGGGTGCCCGCTTGCGGGCAGATGAGGAATCGCAGTCGTCCCGCTAGAGCGCCCCTCTGCTGCGAGAAGCGCGATTCCTCGCTCCACTCGGAAAGACAACGGCTCCGCGCGCACTTCGCTTAGGACGAGGTTGACGATCGGTTCATCCCAAATTGGCGTCAATTAGGCGCCAGTATCGAGCCTTTAAGAGGTCATACTACCGTGCGACGCTCAGATCAAACCTTGCGCAGTGCGCACCTGAATAATTCTCACTAGGGACAGAATTTGAACTGCTGAGTCAGGAAGCTGGCTCAACTTCGAGGGCTCGTCGGTTGTTGGCCAACTCATCGGCGGTTAACATCTCTCGTGTCGATCGTCGACCTAGCGTACTCGGCAATTGGTTTCGATCGCTGGCTCGATGAGTGCGTGTGATCGAGCCCTCTATGGAATGAACCGCGGATTGAGTTCGGCGCAGTCAGCCCAGCTGCTTCCTCGCGGTTCGCTCCTCGATCACTCAGGAACTCAGGACGTGGCTGCAGGGAATCGCGGCTACGCGTAGGGGGCTTGAAATGGCGACATCCGTCAGACCCCCATCGTGGCTCAAGCAATTGGCGCTCGGTATCAGCGCGCTCGCCACGTTGGTCTTCACGGCGCAGCACGTTCGGCCGGTTTACGCCGGTCGCGCGCCGGTTGTACAGGATCTGCTCGGGCCCCACGGGTGGGGTGATTCTGCGCTGGTCCGCGCCCCGTGGGTGCATGCGCCGAGCGAAGTGGCGCTCATGAGCCCGCAGTTCGAGATCGACCGCCGGGCATTCATGGATGACCTCATCCGCGCGGCCGAGGTCTCGCCGGCGCGCGCCGACTCGCTTGCTACCTTCGCTGTCCGCGAGGCCTACCGCCGGCGTGTGCCACCCGCGCTCGTTTTCGGCGTGATGATGGTAGAGAACCGGAACCTCAGGTCGTCGGCTCAGTCGAACGCCGGCGCCGTTGGTCTGATGCAGATCGACCCGACCGCTTGGGTACGCTCGCTCGGGAAGCGCTTCGGCACGAATCTGCGCAACGATGAGACGAATCTGCGCTACGGCGTCTTCATCCTGAGCCACCTGCTGTACGATAGCGACAAGCCCAACGTCCCCGCGGATTCGGCGAACGTGCACGGCTCGCTACGGCGTGGTTTGTTGCGATACAACGGGTGCGTTCGCGGCACGAACACGAAGAACTGCTTCCGGTACCCGGACGTCGTGCGCACGCGCATCGACACCCACGCGATCTCACAGTGCGGGTGGCGTGGCTACGAGCGCTGCGTCGCCGAGCCGCTCAAGTACGCGCTCGACGACTGACACCGACTCGAGCACGATCGAACGGCGAACCCCCGGGACCACACTGGCTCCGGGGGTTCATGTTTCACACCGTCATTTCTTCTTCGCCGATCGCTTCGTTCCGCGCTTGCTCGTTCGCTTCCGAGGCACCTTCGCGCCTTTCTCGCGCGCCTCCGATAGCCCGATGGCGATCGCTTGCTTGCGGCTCTTTACCCGACCGCCTTTGCCTCCGCGACCGCTCTTGAGCGTTCCGCGCTTGCGTCGCCGCATCGCGCTCTCGACTCGCTTCGAAGCAGCCTTTCCGTACTTCCGCCCGCTCGACTTTTTCGAGCTGCTGCGCTTCCGTTTCGTGGTTGCCATAAGCTCACCCGGATTGAGGTTGCCTACCTTTTCCAATCGGGCGGCGCGGCAAGAACCGCGCACGACGACGCGGATATCATTGAGTTTTGCCGTCTTTCTTCGCCTTCACACCCTTGCGAAAGGAGTTCTCCTCGCGTGGAACTTCTGCGAAATCGGTGAAATCGGCGCAATCGGCGTGAGGTCTTTCTTCCTCGTCCTGTTCACGGCGCGTGGCTGGCGCATACCGACGAGAGGGAGCAAGACCTAACGCTCAGAAGAGTCCAGCTTCCACCAGTGCGCGCGCGAGTGACTCGGGGTCCGTGTAGTGAAACGTCTGCATGCCCAATGCGGCCGCCGGCGCGAGGTTCTGATCCCGGTCATCGATGAGGAGCGCGCGCTCCGGCTCGGCCTGCGCGATCGCGATGCCGCGCTCGAAGAACACCCGTGATGGCTTACGCACCCCGAGCCAGCACGAGCTGAGGAACGCGGCGAACACATCCCTCAGCCCGAAGCGGTCGATGCGATACAGGTTCAACGGCGCCGACTCGTTGTTCATCGTCATGAGTCGGACGCGGCCCCCCCTCGCGACGCGCTTCGCGATTTCGATGGTGTACGGGTTTGGCTCACTCAGTGAGAGCATGTACAGCTCGAAGTCTTCGCGTGAGAACAGGCGCGGCGTGTAAAACACGGTGACGTCGAGATACTCCTCGAGCATCATCGCGCCAGTCTCGAACTCGCTCACCACCTGGTGATGCCGGTGCTCGAAGTCCTCATCTTCGATCCCGAACTTCTGGAGTGCTCTCTGCCGCTGGTCGCGGTCCCATCCGTTCGTGCCGAGGACGCCGCCGATGTCGAAGAAGACGTGGGTGAGATGCAAGTCGGCCTCCGATGCCGCCGGGTGAATCAGGTCGCTGTTCGTTCCAGCTCCACTTCAGCGCGCAGGCTCTCGGTGTCACGGAAGATGCTCGCGACGGCGAGCGTGCGATTACCCCGCCGGAAGCGTACGGCCACATCGCGGGCCGACAGGTCGCCGTCGACCTCGGTCCCATCCCACTGCTCGGCGTGGCCGACGTAGTTGATGGACACGTCGTAGTGGGCGCTCCAGAAGAACGGCACGTCGTCGTAGGGCCACCCGACGCCGAGCATGTTGCGGGCGCTCGCCTGGCCCTGTCGCTGCGCGTGGACCCAATGCTCGACGCGGATGCGCTCGCCGGTATACGGGTCCGGGTAGCGCGCGATGTCGCCCGCGGCAAAGACGTGCGGGGCGCTCGTCGCGAGGAATTCGTTGACGACGACGCCGCGGTCCATCGTGAGTCCCGCCGCCTCCGCGAGTGCAGTCCGAGGCGTTACACCGACGCCGATCACGACGAGGTCCGCCGGTAACGTCGCGCCGCTCTTCAGCGTGACCTCGCGCTCGCCGATCGACGTCGCTGTGTCCCCGAGATGGAAGTGAACGCCATGCTCCTCGTGCAGCGACTTCACGAACCGGGCGAGCTCGGTTCCCATGACGCGCTCGAGTGGCAGTCGTTCCGGTGCCACGACGTGGACGTCCAGCGCGCGCGCGCGCAACGACGCTGCTACCTCGAGGCCGATGAAGCTCGCGCCGATCACCACCGCACGCTTCGCTGTGCCCGCCTTCGCGATGATCGCGCGACTGTCAGCGAGGCTGCGCAGGTAGTGCACGTGGTCACGCTCACCACCGCTCAGCGTTAGGCGCACCGGCTCGGCGCCGGTGGCAAGCAGGAGCCGGTCGAAGCGATACGTGCCTCCGGTCGCGACGCGCACGGTGCGCCCCGGCAGATCGAGCTCGGCCACACGGGCATCACGGACGTGCACGATGTCGTGACCGGCGTAGAAGTCGTCGGCGCGAAGCGGAATCCACTCTTCCGGCGCGTTGCCGGCGAGGTAGTCCTTCGACAGGTTGGGACGGTCGTAGGGCGCGCCCGGATCGGGGTCGATCATCGTTAGGCGACCGGCGTACCCGAGGCGTCGGAGCATCTCGGCGGCCGCACTGCCCGCCGCGCCAGCACCGACGATCACGATGGCCGCGGGCGGTTGCGACGGCGGCGCGACCGCGCGCGAGCGATGCGTGGCCTCGCGCGTGCGCGTCACGCCGCGCCTCGTTTCCGCACTGGGCGCGAGTGGGTCGCGCTCGATCTTTTCAGTCACACGGACGCGGTCACCCGTCCGCGCGATGCGCCAACACGCGACGGGGTTGAGAGCCGGCGCCCCGACCGGTTCGCCGGTCCGCAGACTGAAGCAGGCGTGGTGCCAGGGACACCGCACGGTGTCCTCGACCATCAGCCCCTCGGCCAGCGGGCCACCGTAGTGCGTGCAGGTCGCCCCGATCGCGAAGAGCTCGTCGCCGCGGCGCGCGAGCAGGACAGCCTCGCCATTCGCGTGGCCGAGCAGCATGTCGCCGTCCGTGATGTCGGCGGCCGCGACGCCGGCCGCGAGGTCCGGCCCCTTCAACTCCTGCTGTCCGCCACCCATGTCGATTTCCCCGATGTCGTACGCTGGGGAATGTTACGCGGTCTGGCGCCGTACACGAGTCCAACCTCGGCCTTCGGACTCCGGTTCAAGGTTCAACTTCTTGAAGCTTCATCGCGCCACCGGACGGAACGCTGAGGACGCTGCAACGCGAACGCTGAAGACGCTGAGAACTGCTTCAGCGTCGCAGGTCCGATGGCGCCATGAACCGTCCCAGTCAGTATCCGGCCGTTTCCGGAGTTCCCGTTCCAATCGTTGTAACCACCCCTTCACCACCATATCGCCCAGCGAAGCGTCCAACCAGCCGATGCAGCCAGATCGGTTACTTGGCAATGGTCGTTTCGCGGATCCGGTGCGAGAAGAGCGGGTCGTTCGCGAACTGCTTGGCCCGATCATTTACCCGGAACCGTCGACGCGCTTCGTCGAGGGTGATCGCGTTGCCGATCAGCCCGAGGCTGTACGCAACCTCGTCCGCGTAGCCCGGGAGGATCGTCTTGATCCCGCGCGGCACGCGCCGCGGCGCGATGTGGTTCACGTGGGCGACGACGTTGCTCGTGCAGTTGTTCGTCAGCGTGTTGTAGAACTCCGGGCTCGACGCGAGTGTGTTCGCCCGCGTGACCATCTCGAGGAAAAGCGCTCGAATGCGCTCGCGCGTCGTGCGAACCGGGTAGACGTACACGTCGTACCCGCCATAGGCGGCACGCGAGCCGATGAGATCGCGCTCGTCACCGATGACATAGATGAGCTCGAATTGCTTGAAGAGTCCCACCAGCGGGCCATATGTCTCACCGAGCTCGCGGCGCGCTTCCACCGAGATCGCGACGTACTGCGAATCGGAGAACCCGAAGCTCACGAACGTATGGGCCGGTCCGCGCCAGTGCTTCGAAAACGGCGTGACGATGAACCACACGCTCTCGAGCTTATCCAGATCGTACGCCCGATCCACGTATCCTGGCGTGAATCGATCCTCTGACGTGTACGTGAAGCTCCGCATGCGGTGCAGGGAAACCGCGCTGCCACGGACCTCCGCGTGCGTCATGACGCCGTGTTGTGGCACCCACGCGCGGTCGGCGCGCGGCCGCATGATCGCGAGGACGCCTGCGCCGCTCGCGATGAGCACCGCGAGCGCGATGCTCGCGATGCGCGCGGCGCGCGATCGGCTCGTCAAGGAAATCGGGGACTCATCACGCATCGGCTCGACGACGACCCGTATCGGTGTCAGGTTACCGTCCCCGCTCGCTGGCGAGCAGCGAGCGGGCTGATTAGTATCGGGCGGCTACGAAATGGCCGGGCGCGATGCAGCGCCGCAGACCCGGACTGCTGCACCCAACGATGGAGACGTGGTATGAGCGAGACGAGCCCGCGTGGACGCTTCGTGTGGTACGACCTGATGACGACCGATCCCGGCGGCGCCGCCGAGTTTTACACGAAGGTCGCTGGATGGGGGACGCAGGCGTGGGAAGGGAGCGCGACGCCGTACACCATGTGGACGGTCGAGGACGCGCCGCTCGGCGGCGTGATGCAGATGATGCCCGGCATGGTCGGCACGATGCCGCCACATTGGGTCGGCTACGTCGCGGTGCCGAACGTCGACGAGACCGCCGCTCAGGCGGAATCGCTCGGCGGGAAGGTGTTGACGGCACCGATGGACATCCCGGAGGTGGGTCGGTTCGCTGTGATCTCGGACCCGCAGGGCGCGGCGATCGCGATCTTCACCCCGAAGGGTGATGCGCCGGGGCACGACGGGATGCCTAGCGTCGGAGAGTTCTCGTGGCACGAGCTCACCACGACGGATCACGAGAGCGCGTACGCGTTCTATGAGAAGCTTTTCGGGTGGAACAAGACCGACGCCGTCGATATGGGCGACGCCGGCGTTTACCAGATGTACGGCCGCGGAGACGTCCCGCTCGGCGGCATGTGGACGAAGCCGGCCGATATGCCGATGCCGCCGAATTGGCTCTACTACATCCGCGTCTCGAACGCTGACGAGGCGGCGGAGCGGGTGAAGGCGCTTGGCGGACAGGTGCTCAATGGACCGATGGAAGTCCCCGGTGGAGATCGGATCGCGCAGTGCATGGACCCACAAGGCGCCGCGTTCGCCGTTCACTCTCGGCGCGCCGACTGACGGAGCGCAACCAGGGGTGTTTGCTGTCAGCTGGAGCTGGTTGCTGCAGGTGAACGCCCCCCGACGCCCCTCGCGCCGATAGAGCAGAACGCTGATGAGGCAGACCGCGTGCGCTGCGCACGCGCGGCGCAGATGACGCAGAACGGACAGTTGGTGGCGTAATCAGGAAAGCATGAGGGGAGCGGCTCTCCGGGACGGTGGCGTCCCGAGCGGCCGTTCCCCTCTTCTCATGCTCCTGCTTTGCAGCGACGGTCGGCTCCGACCGCGAAGCTTGGGTCAGCGTCCTCTGCGCAGGCGCGCGCAGCGCGCCGCTCCGCGTCCGCAGCGGTCTGCTCGATCGGCGCGAGGGACGTCCCGGAGGTTTCCAGCAACCAGCTCAAGCTCACAGCAACCAGCGCTGGTTCAGAAATTCACCGAGAATGCAACGTACGGGATGCCGGGGAACACGGCATCCTCGCCCGGCATGTTCCAGAACGCGAGATCCACCGAGAGCTTCTCGCCAAAGAAGCGGAGCCCGTAGGAGATCACCGAGTTCACGTCCTCGTTCGGGATGAGGTAGTTCTCGGTGATGAACGACATCCGCCGACCGAGTCGCACCTCGCCACCGAGCATGGCGACCGGGCTGTCGGCGAACTGTCCGCCGGCGTAGGCAAGGCCGCCCCCGAAGGTCAGGCTCGCGTCAGGCGAGCCGACCGTACCCACCGTGTACACCACGCCTAGACTGGCTTCTTCACCCTCGTCGGCGAGGCCACCGACGTAACCAGCCAGGCCGCCAACGGCGAGACTGAATTTCGGCGACGAGTAGACGCCGACCTTCGGCGCGATGAACAGGACGTTGTCGCTGAAGTCATCGAACGGGATGACCGACAGCCCGCCGCCCAGTGTGAAGCGGGACGTGAGGCCGCCCTGGACACTGAGGAAGAGCAGGTACGTATCGTTGAAGTACCCTTCGCCCTTCTCGAGCATGCGGCCAGTCGGGGCGAAGAACAGGCGCGTCGCGTTAGGGTTGGCCGGCCACACCTCTCCACGGCGAATCCTCGACTTCTCGACTTCACGGAGCTCGGCGACGTACATCCGCGGAATCGTGAGCGTGCCGACCGCGCTGGCGAAGCGAACGGTGTCGCCCGCCAGCTCGACGACGCGTCCGACGATGGAGGAGCCGTCGCGCAGGCGGATTACCTGGACGTCGCTCGTGTCGGTGCTGACCCTGATGGGCACGAGCCGGGCAGGAGTCGTCGGTTGCTGGGCGCCGAGGCGATGGATCGCCGCGCCGCTCGCGCAAAGGAGGGTGAGGAGCGAGATCGCGAGGCGTGTCATGAGGCGCATATACCTTCGGACCCTGCCAATGGTTCGCCGGTCAAAACGCAGGTCTTGAGCCGCGGTCATCCTGGGACTAGGCTCCGCCGCATGTCGTCACGTCCCGAACCCGAACGTCCACCGAGTGACGCACCCGGTGGGTATGTCGAACACGCGGCGTCCGCGGCGCTTCGGCCGTTCGTGGAGTGCTTCTGGACGCGCGAGCCGGGACGAACCGATGTGCCGGGGGCGTTGGTCGAGCGTCGCGTGCTGCCGGATGGATGCATCGACATTGTGCTGGCCTTCGAACCGGGAGGGAGCGGCGCGCCGGACTCCATTCAGGCGGTGGGGACGATGACGCGTCCGCTCGTCTTCGCCGGTGCGTCGGACGCGAGCTTCGTGGGTGTCCGATTTCGCCCGGCGCGAGCGGCCGCATTCCTTCGTCTCCCCGCGAGCGAGCTCACGGATCTGAGCGTTCCGTTGGACGACCTCTGGAGCGACGCGGCCGCGGTGCGTGAGACGTTCGCCGCGACGCGCGGCGGGACGGCGCGAGTGGCCGCGCTCGAGCGGGTGCTACTGGCCAGGATGGCTCACGGTACAGTCGCCGAACATCGGGACGTCGATGAAGCGGTCCGACGCATCACCGCCGCCGGAGGGAGCCTGGGCATCACGCGGCTCGCGCCGGCGTTAGGCGTGACGCGTCAACATCTCGCGCGCCGATTCGCCGATCTCGTCGGCGTGTCGCCGAAGGTCTTTGCCCGGATCGTGCGGATGCAGCGCCTCATCCAGACGGCCCGGGCTACCCCGATCGGAGACGACCCGAATTGGGCCGCGCTGGCCGTGGCCAGTGGGTACTACGACCAGGCACACCTCGTCGACGAATTCCGTGAGCTGACCGGGCTCACGCCTGTCGTCTGGTGGAGGGCGCAGCGCCACACAGGTATCTGATTCCATTCTTCCAAGACCTGACGTCGGGTCGCAGATAGCTTCGGATGCACCACGAGCGCGGCGCCACGCGGGTGCCGTTCGGAAACCCTAGCGATTGATGGTTCGTTATGACACACAGCGCGATGAAGAAGCTCAGCCCCGTGATCATGGTCGACGCGATCGAGCCGTGCCTCCCATTCTGGGAGCGGCTGGGCTTCGAGAAGACTGCCGAAGTGCCCGAGGGGGACAAACTTGGCTTTGTCATTCTCGCCAAGGACGGGGTGGAAGTGATGTATCAGACGTTCCTGAGCGTCGAGCACGACGCGCCTGGGCTCCTGGCTCCGACCCGCGGGCATGGCGCGGGGTTTTTCATCGAAGTTGGTGACATCGAAGCGGTGGATCGCGCGCTGGCCGGTATCGAGGTCGTGGTGCCGCGCCGGAAGACGTTCTACGGGATGGACGAGATCGGCGTGCGCGAACCAGGCGGTCACGTCGTGATGTTCGCGCAGCCGATCGCCACAGGCGCCACGGTCTGATTCGGCCGGCGGGTTGCAGCCCCGTTCGGCCGCTCGTACGTTGGCGACACGCCACCACTTGATTGCGAACGGGGTTCAACTCACATGACTACGGAGAGTCGCCGCACCGAGGAGTTCAAGGTCAGCGGCAGTGGACTCAAGGCGAAGCTGAAGGAGATCGTCCGCAAGGGCACCGTGCGGCGCGTGGTGATCAAGAACGCCAAGGGACGCACGGTGCTCGACATTCCGCTCGCGGCGGGCGTGGTGGGCGCGGCGCTCCTGCCGTTCTGGGCGGCGGTCGGCGGCATCGCCGCGCTGGCGGCCGACTACACGATTCTCGTCGAGCACACGGACCAGACGAACATCGTGAAGAAATAGGCGTTAGGCGCTCTGCAGCTCCGCCACCCGGCGGACGAGATCCCCGAACGTCCGCAGTCGGCCGAGGTCCGCCGGGTCGAACTCGATCCGGAAGCGTTCCTCGATCGCCATCACGAGCACCACCAGATCCAGTGAGTTGACCCCGAGGTCACGCAACGATGTCGACTCGTGGATGGCGTCCGTGGACACGCCGAGCGACTTGGCGATGAGCCCGCGGACCTCCGCGACTGCCCCGGCCATCTCGTGCGACGCCGTTGGCGCCAACGGCGTCGAAAATGACGGAGTGCCATTCCTCCGCAGCGACGGGTCGAGAAGCTCACGCGCGTTGTCGCGGTAGCGCATCGCCGCCTCGTAGACGCGCTCATCGACCTCGGTGAACCGGCGCATCGTCGCGGTGACGATCGCCGCACCCTTTTCCGCCGCGTACCGGTCGAGCCGATCCTTCACCCAGCTGATGTGCCCGACCTCGTCGTCGATCATCCGCTGGAGGGTTTCCAGCACCGCGGGGTGTGTGTTCGGCCACTTCATATGGGCGCGGAAGTGCCGGATGACCCGCCGCTCGAACACCTGCGTAAGGGCGAGGATCTCGAGCAGACTCACCGGCGTTCCGATCTCGGCGTAGTACCGCGTCTGGTACGTCTCGGCGACGCGCTTGGGCGTGCCGCCAACCTTCCGAATCGTCTCCGTCCAGAGCCAGGCGTGCTGTGCTTCCTCTGCGCAGTGCTCCGTGAGGTGCACCCGCAGATCATCGTCGTCAGTCTCATGCGCGAGCCGGCCCATGACCAGCGATCCCGCCAGCTCTGACTCGCGATAGTAGCTGAGGATCCAGAGGTCGTTGTCGCTAATTTCCATGGGGGATGGACTCCTTGAGGTGTTCGGTCGGTGCGAGGCCGCAGAGCAGCCGGATCTTGCGATTCACCGCCATGATCGCCTCGAAATCGTTCTCCTCGGCGACCGGGACATCCACCACGTCACTGCCGTAGTGCCGAAAACGCTCGGCGGCGGCGAGCACGTGCTCGGCCACTGCCGGATCTCGATCGATGCGCTGCTTGAGCACATCCCCGGCGCTCGCGCTGTGGCGAAACTCGTCGCGCGCCATGTAGCCTAACAATTCGCGCAGCACTGGCTCCCGGGTCTTCCGCGAGATGCGAAGGAAGAAGTACGCGGCGAAGAGCTCCGAGCACATGAAGTTCGTGAGGTGCGCGATGAGGTCGCGCTCCTCGTACCGGAAACGCAAGGCGCGCTCGCGAGCCGCGACGAGCGTCGCCACCGAGATCTCCTCGCGCTGGAACCCGACCCGATCGAGGTAGCGCGTGAGCGCGGTGAAATGCTTCAGCCCCTCGTACAGCTCCATGCTCAGGACGGCCGTGGCGTCCACGTCATCCCAGAGCAACTGCATCAAACGCGCGGCGTAGACTGGCAGATACCCTTCGATCAACGCGGCGTCGTGGAGCGCGCGATGCAGCTCCGACTCGGTGTGCGCGACACTCAGATCGATTGCGTCCCACGCGATCGTGGTATCCAGCGGCCACGCGTTTTCTTCGGTCGCGCGGAGGTGCGCTTCGTAGATCACGGTTCGCTCGTGGTTCGCGATGGGGGGCGGCGGCGCTCCACCTTGCGGGCGACGGCCAGCGTCTGCAGCCCGACGTCGTCCTGGCGAGTGGAAGCTTCATGGAAGCCGGCCGTGTGCAGCCATCGGATCAGCTGGTCGCCGCGCCGATAATGCGCATTGAGCTCAGCCAGTTGCCGCATCAGGTAATCGGCGATCCGGTCAGCCTGCATGCTCGACGTGACGAAGACGCCGCCGTGCCGCAGGCGATCGTGACAGTTCGTGTAGAAGCGGACCAGCGACTCGTCGTCGAGAAACTCGCCGAGCCCGGTGGAGACGATGACGTCGAGCTCGGACGGGAAGGCTTTCGTGTCGAGCGCGTCGCCGCACGAGAAAAAGAAGTGATCGTCGCGATCCGCCACGAGCGCGCGAGACAACTCGAGCGGCACCGGGTCGAGATCCAGTCCGAAGAACGTGCTCCGGGCGTAGACCCCCGGGAGTTCCTTCTCGATGAGTTGCGCGGCCTGCACGAGGTCGCGCGCGATGCCGCAGGGCACTGACAACACCCGGAACGGGGCCGGACCAGCGGTCAACGAGTCCGTACTCGCCTGGGCATCGACAACGCGTGCGGCCCCGACGATCTCCTGCTGTGAGTGCAAGAATCGACTGCGCATGGACCGCGCGCCGCGCATGCGCAACAGCACGGCATCGAGCGCACGACCGATGCCGAAGCGCCCACTTGGCTCGTTGCGATACACGTGATCGGCGAAGCGGTAGCTCCCCGAATTCTCGATGCCTTCTCGTGCAAGGTCGCTCGTCCGCATCAGCGCGTACACTGGAAGGAGATGGACCTTGCCCTCGCGCAGCAGCTTTCGCGGAATCGATCCCGTGGTGCGGGTGCGGTTGTGAAGTGTGCTCATGCGCCCGCTCCACTACTTATCCCGACCGGTCTCCCGACACCGTTCGCTCGCTCCGCCTCGAGCCAGGTGCGCGCGGCGTCGGGCCATTCGCGTTCATTCACGCCGTGCTGCGCGAGCAGGGCAAGCACCCACCGCTCCAGGCCAAACGCGATACACCCACTGTGCGCGGGTGCGCCGTCCGGAAGCAGGATCTCGAACCGCCGACCGAAGAACTCGTGATGATTGTTGAAGGACGCGACCGCGATGTCGTAGCCGTCGCGGTCGATCGTGAGTCGGAGCTCGTACTTGAGCGCCCCGGCCTGCTGCATGAGTCGCTTCCCCTCATCACCGCTCGTGAAGAACGGGTCGGCGGCGAGCTCGATGACGCCGTCGAGCCCGAGCATTGTCACGACGTCCGACACCTGCCTGACGAGCCCTTCGCGGACGCGGTCGACCTGGTCCCGCGTCCCGAGCACGACGATCTCACGCATCGAGAACTCCCACAACCGCTCGAGCGGGACGTGATTGCCGCCCTCGTACCGGTAGCAGCGTCCACGGGCGGTGAGCAACACCGGCTCCGCGTTGAGGGTTCGCCCCTGCCACTCTGGGTAGCTGTGGTAGCACACCGCTGGGGCGAGAGCGTGGCGTTGACCGCGCTCGTCGGCGGGACCGGCGAGCGTGAGGTGCTGCGGGAAGGAGTCCACCTGCCCAGCGCGGACGAGCACATCGTGGTCGATGAGGCTCGGGTAGCGGCGTTCCACAGCGCCCAGCGCGGCCGCCCACTGCACGACCGTGTGATCCACGGCGCGAAGGACATCCAGCGCCAGGCCGGACAACGCGACCTGCCCGGCCCCCGTAATCGTTAGGTCACCGCGCTGGAGCAGCGCATCGAGCGGCGACCTGATACCCTCCCGCGCGGTGTGGTGCGCGAACAGCGTGTCCGACGGCTCCGGAGCGTGGGGTGCCGTCTTTGCGTCCGGGTGGAACGCACGCACGATCGTGGCGACCGTGCGGAAGTTCGCGAGCCGCACCGCGCGGTCGGGAATGCGACCGCCGAGCGTCTTTTCGACGACGGCGATGAGGTCGAGAATGCGGAGGGAGTTGATGTGCCCCTCCTCGAACAGGCGGGTGTCCGGACGCACGGCGTCACCGCCGCCAAGCAGCGTGGCGTTGATGAACTGTGTCAGCTGCCGCTCGAACGCCGCGGGCGTCGGGAGCGACCTCTCGGCGCCGCTCACAATGGCGCCCCCCAGTTCGTCTCGACGCACCAGCGGACCACACGCTCGTAGTAGTCGAGCACCGGCGGCACCACGATCCCGAACGGTGCGAGCGCTGCCTCGGCGTGCCTGGCGTCGAACACCTTCGGGTAAGCGAGCTGGTAAGCGAAGGCCTGCACGGCGCGCGTCGCCTGTAGGAGCACCTGATTGCCGGCTTCCTCCACCGACCGCACGAACAGCTCGTAGGTGTCGAGCTCCACGAGTGCCGGGCGGGCGATGCTCCGCTTGCGCCACGCCGGCCGGTGCCGTTCGAACGCCACCATCGTCGCGTCGAGCAACGTGCCTAACGTGGCCGACCGTGCGGCGCCGGAGCAGAGATGGTAGGTCCGGCCGGGTTCGAAGGCGCGCGTGAACAGCGCATGCGACGCGTCGGCGGCGAAGTCCACCGGAATCAGGTCCACCAGCACGTTGGCGCGCCCGGGCACCATCGGGGCGAGGCCCTGGTAGAGCAATCGCAGCGCGTGGTGAACCGCGTTGAACCCCGACACGGCACCCGTTCGCGAGTCGCCGAGAATGGTGCTCAGGCGGTACAGCGCGACCGGGAGGTCCGGCATTGCCTCGCGGACGACGACCTCCATTTCCGCCTTCGACTGCTCGTACGAATTGACGAAGCCGTCGTCGCCGCCGATTGCCGCTTCAGCGAAGCATCCGGTCGCCCGCCCCGCGACGTACACGGTACTGAAACAGGCCACGCGCTCCAGCCGCCGGCAATCTCGCGCGAGCTCGAGGACGGCCTTCGTCCCCTCGACGTTGACCGCCCGGGCGTCATCCAGCGGCCGATTGAACGTCGTCTCCGCCGCGCAGTGCACAATGTCCGTCACCGTCGAGGCCAGCTCGGCACGTTCGGACGGGGCCAGGCCCAGGGATGCGCCGGCTCGTACGTCCCCTCGAAGTCGTGTCACCGCCGCTGATATGGGCGATGCCCCCGAGTTTGCCTGGCCGCGTACCAACACGATCACGGCCGTGTCATTCACGGCGGTGAACCGGGCCACGAGCTCACGGCCTAACGTGCCGGTGCCGCCGGTGACGAGAATCGTCCGGCGGCGCTCCTCTCGACGGGCGGACTGGCCGTTCATCGAACTGACTCAGTGCTCGAGCACCATGCAGCTCCAGTTCAGTCCGTAGCCGAACGTGAACAGGAGCAGCAGGTCGCCCTTGCGAATGACCCCCGCGTCTGTGGCGTCGCGGAGGTTGATGAAGTTGTCGGCGGCAATCGTGTGGCCGATGCGGCCGATGTTGTCGCTGTACAGCTTCTCGCGTGGACATCCGATCAACCCGAGCAGGATCTCCCAGCTGCGAAGCGACACGTTATGCGGGATCACCCAGTCGATATCGTCGAGCGTGACGCCCGCCTTGCGCAGCGTCTCCTCGATCACGGTTCGCGCGGTGGGAAAGTAGGCCGCGATGATCTCGTTCTCGAGCGATCCCGAATCCCAGAAGGCGCCCTTGGTGATTTGATGCGTGGCGATCACGCGGTTCCGCGACGCCCCGCGCCGCATGAGCAATGCACACGCCCCGTCCGACACGAGGTTGTAGACAACCTCGCGGGACGCGCCATGCGGCAGGCGGTCGGCGCTCACACACAACACGGTGCGGACATCGGGTTCGGCGATGAGCGTGGCTCGGGCCAGCCGGATGGCAGAGAAGATGGATGCGCATCCCTGCTGGTCGACCCCCGCGACCGCGGCGTTCGTGAGATCCAGCTCGCTCTGGAGCCGCGAGACGGGATACTTGAAGAAATCCATCAGATCGCGGAGCTGCAGGACTGAGCCCGCCGGGGCTGGTCCGCATTCCATCGTCGTGCTCGACGTCAGCGCCCCCGCATACAGGACGAGATCGACCTCCTCGGGCGACGTGCTGGTCTCACCTAACAAGTCGCGGGCCGCGTACAGGGCCATGTCGACGTGGCTCTCCGAGCTGGCCACGCGGGCGTGTCGGAAGCCGAACCCGGCGAGCGTGGCCGCCGCGCCACGAAGCGCGCCGCTACGCTCGAGCTCGCCCAGCGTCGGGGCGGCGTCCGGGAGCCAGTACGTCACGGCGTCAATCCCGACGTCGGTCATGTCGGGAGCAAAGTCATGATGTGGGGCGAGGATAGCGCCCGGAAACGAAGCATCTCGCTGGGAACCTCAGGTTCGGGTAAGCTAGTAGCCGCACGGGTCGAATGTGGCCAGAATACACGCGCGGCCCCATACGTCGGATGACGTAGGTTCCCGTGGGGCCGCCAACGTGGAAACGCGTGGTCCACGCGTTCGTTCGCCACCGGATTTTCTGCGGAGGAATCGATGTCCCGGGTAGCCAAGTCCGCGGTGATCAACAACAAGCCCGATCAGATCATGAACTACATCGCCGACGTCA
>Ga0075421_100002812_pt1 | contig 20813 bp, 20 predicted proteins | sample SoiMetdeltSBSDD5_FD_75292 | JGI IMG/M metagenome (GOLD analysis project Ga0075421, IMG submission 75292) | Bulk soil microbial communities from a Populus tree surrounding site in Tennessee, USA - Soil MetaG P. deltoides SBSDD5 | ecosystem: Environmental > Terrestrial > Soil > Tree plantation... | reverse complement strand
GGTCGATGAGCACGTCCTTCGCCTTCAGGCCGAAGACGTTGTATCCGGCGTCACGAAGCGCGCGCTGGCGCTCGTCGCGGGTGGTGAAACGCAGCGGCTCGACGGTCTTGATGCGGAACGGCTCGATGATCGTGCTCATGAGCGGATGTTGCTCGACGCATCACACGCTGCCTATGCGAAATGTCACATGGAGATGTGATTTGTAAACGGGAGCCCGTTCCAGCCGTCGATTGAGGCAAAGGAGACGTAGCTCATGAAACGCATTTCGATCACCATCCTCATCGTCGCACTCGTCGCCACGGCGGCAATCGCCGCACCTCGCGGACGCCGCGGTCCGGGAGGCCCCGGAGGCCCACAGCAGGAACGCGCTCGCGGAGAGATCCTCCCGCCTCACCAGTTCGCCGAGTTCCTCGGACTCACCGACGCGCAGGCCGCGCAGATCGAGCCGCTGCGCGACACGCTGCGCGCGACCATCGAGCCGCTGCGCGATCAGCTGCGCGCGAATCGCGACGAGATCCGCGCCGCCATCGAAGCCGGCAACACCGCGAAAGCCGGAGAGCTCATGGCCGCAAACCACGCCCTCGGAGAGCAGATCAAGGCGGCGCATGACGCGTTCAAGACGTCGTTCGAAGCACTGCTCACGGCAGAGCAGAAGGCGAAGTGGGCGGTTTACGACGAGATCAAGCAACTGCGGCGCGAGCGGCCGGAGTGACACCGGTTGGCGGTTGGCGGTTGACGGTTGGCGGGAGCGACTAAGCCCGGTCTCCCGCCAACCGCCAACTGCCAACCGCCAACTGGTATTCTCCATTCGTGGCCAAACGCGCATTGATCACGGGCATCACCGGGCAGGACGGGAGTTACCTCGCCGAGCTTCTGCTCGAGAAGGGCTACGAAGTCCACGGCATCGTCCGCCGCGTCGCGCTCGAAGTTCCGCAGCATCGTTTCCGCCGCATCGCGCACATCGTCGACCGCATCGAGCTCCACGCCGCGAGCCTCGAGAGCTATCCCAGCATCTTCCAGGTCATCAGCCGCCACGAGTTCGACGAGTGCTATCACCTCGCCGCGCAGAGCTTCGTCGCGGAGAGCTTCGCCGACGGCTTCTCGACGATGGACATGAACGTCAACGGCGCGCATTTCGTCCTCGCCGCGCTGCATCAGCTCCAGCCGCGCTGCAAGTTCTACTTCGCCGGCTCGAGTGAGATGTTCGGGCGCGTACGTGAGTCGCCGCAGAACGAGCTCACGCCGTTCAACCCGCGCAGCCCGTACGGCATCAGCAAAGTCGCGGGCCACTACCTCACCCTCAACTATCGCGAGTCCTACGGAATGTTCGCGTGCAGCGGGATCCTCTTCAATCACGAGAGCCCGCGCCGCGGCCATGAGTTCGTCACGCGCAAAGTGAGCACGCGCGTCGCGCAGATCAAGCTCGGCCTCGCGAACGAAGTGCGCCTCGGCAATCTGGAGGCCGTGCGCGACTGGGGTCACGCGCGCGACTACGTCCGCGCGATGCACATGATGTTGCAGCAGGACCAGCCGGACGACTTCGTGATCGCGACCGGCGCAGCGCACTCCGTGCGCAACCTCTGCGAGCTCGCGTTCGCGGCCGCGGATCTCGACTATCGCGACTGGGTGGTCGTCGACGAGCGCCTCATGCGTCCCACCGAAACGCTGTCGCTCCTCGGCGACGCGTCGAAAGCCCGCCGCATCCTCGGATGGTCGCCAACGGTCGATTTCGAGGCGCTCGTGCGCGATATGGTCGAATGCGATCTCGCGGAGCTGCAGGCCGCGCAGCGCCGTTCGGAATTCGAAGTCCCGCGCTGAGTCTCAGTGCCGTGCGGGACGGCTAGCGAACCACCTCGTGGATGCAGAGGATGTTCCCCTCCGTGTCCTTGAACCACGCTGCTTTTTCCGAGCCGAGGATGCAGACTTTCTCCACGGTCTTCAGGCCCGGAAGGTCATAGTCTTCGAATACCACGCCGCGGCCGGTCAATTCGCGAACCGCATTGCCGATGTCCTGGACCTCGAAGCTCATCGCGGTGTGCTCGGCTTTCGTCGGCTCCGGCTTCTGAAGCAGGGCGAGCGTTCCGCCGCCGATCGCGAAGAGATGCTTGCCGTCGCCGCTTCGCCCGAGGTAACTCAGACCGAGGACGCGGTCGTAAAAGTCGCGAGCGCGTTCGGTTTCGACCACGGGAAGGATCGTGGTGACCGGAGACGTACCAAGCATGACCCACCTCCAGAGCGCAGCTTAAACGTTTCCGGAGAGCATAGCCTCGTCACGCTCTACAGAAGTCAGCATCATTTGCAGAAGCTCGCGTTCCGCCTGAATAACGCTCGCGGCGTGCGCAACACGCGCCAAGGCCTCCGGCTCGTCGTGACGTAGCAGAAATCGCGCCTCAGGCGACTGGCATGCCGAAGGCTTGGCCAACCGGCGCAGCCGGCCCTGCCGGCGGCATAGAATCCGCCGCACAAATGCGCGTCCTCAGCCACCTCTTTGCGAACAACCGCGCCTGGGCTGCCGAAATGGTGCGGCAGGACCAGGATTTCTTCACCCGTCTCTCTCTCATGCAGGCGCCGAGGTATCTCTGGATCGGCTGCTCCGACAGCCGCGTGCCCGCGAACCAGATCGTGGGACTGCCGCCGGGAGAGATGTTCGTGCATCGCAACGTCGCCAACGTCGTCGTGCACACGGACCTGAACTGCCTCGCGTCGATCCAGTTTGCGGTGGACGTCCTGCAGGTGGGGCACATCATCGTCTGCGGACACTACGGATGCGGCGGCGTGCTGTCCGCGCTGCGCGATGAGAAGCTCGGGCTGATCGACAACTGGCTGCGGCACGTGCAGGACGTGCGCGCGAAACATCACGCGGAGCTCGATGCGCTCGAGTCCGAGGCGCTGCGGCATCAGCGGTTGTGCGAGCTGAACGTGATCGAGCAGGTCGTCAACGTCAGCAAGACCACCGTGGTTCGCGATGCGTGGGCGCGCGGCCAGTCGCTGACCGTGCACGGCTGGGTCTACGACTTGCGCGACGGCCTGCTCCGCGACCTCGACATGACCGTCACCGCCGAGACCGACCTCGCTTCGCGCGCGGTCAATGGTCCGTCGCGCCGATGATCCGCGAGCGGCGACGATCGGCCCGCTGCAGCTCGCATGACGCCTTGACGTAAGCCGAGAGCTGCATGACGTCGAACGGCTTGAAGATCACGGCGTTGACGACCGTCGGATCGAGCCCCTGCAGCAACTCGCGATCGGTCGCGCTGACCACGATGACCGTCTTCGGCTTCCGGTCGCGGTTCTGCGCGAGCCAGGAGATGACCTCCCATCCGGTGACCGCGGGCATCATCAGATCGAGCACCAGCACGCGCCACTCCTGATTCTGCAGGTGCTGCAGCGCTTCCGCGCCGTTCGCCGCGACGGCCGGTTGCAACCTGCGGCGGCGAAATGCGGTGGCGAGAAGAGCGCGAATCGACGGATCGTCCTCCGCGATCAGCACCGAGCGGTCCTCGCTCATGACAGACCTCCCTGCACGCGCCGATCGCGGCGATTGCGGCTCGAATTTCGGAGCACTCGCGTGACGACGCGATCGAAGTCGTCGACATCGAATGGTTTTCGAATGATGGCGGCGACCGGCAGTACCTCCGAGAAAGCACGCTGCGACGCGGTGACGATCACGACGCAATCGAGAAGGTCGGGCCGCTCGTGCTGGAGAAGATCGAGCACCTGATAGCCGGACAGGACCGGCGTGAGGAGATCGAGGAGGATGAGGTCGTAGGATTCACGCCGAAGCCGCATCACGGCCTCGTCTCCCGTGCCCACGCAGTCGGCCGCGAGACCATGCCGGCTCAGGAGTTTGTCCAAAAGGAGTCGAATGGCACAGTCGTCCTCGCAGATGAGCACCCGCTTGCTCATGGGCTACGTCCTCCTGTACTGGCGCAAGCAGGAAGAACAGCGACTCATGCAAATAATTTCAGGCACGCACGTTGAACGCTTCTTCGGCCATTCATCAAAGGAGGTTCCACCTTATGGCAGACGTACGACGTGAAGAGCAGACCCGAAACGCGACGCGGGAAACTCGAGGCAAAAACGACGTGACGAGGACGCCGGAAATGCAACACGAGATCGGACGATCGGGAAAAACTTCCGATCTCACTCGCCGCGATCTCGGACGTGATCCCTTCGCAATGATGACCTCTCTGCGCCGGGAGATGGATCGTCTCTTCGATGACTTCGGGTTCGGCGGCAGTCTCTTCCGCGGGCCTCGCCTCGCCGGCGAGCTCGATCGCAACCTCGGTAACTTCGGCGGCAACTTCGGCGGCCACCTCTGGTCGCCGCGTGTCGAGACGTTCGAGCGCGACGGCAAGCTGCATGTTTCCGCGGATCTGCCCGGGCTCAGCAAAGACGACGTGCGCATCGAAGTGCTCGAAAACAATCTGACCATCGAAGGCGAGCGCAGGCACGAGCAGCGCGACGAGCGCGAAGGCTGGAGCGAACGCTCCTACGGCCACTTCTTCCGCTCGATCCCGCTGCCGGAGGGGATCAATCCCGACACCGCGAAGGCGTCGTTCAATGACGGAGTCCTCGAGATCGTGCTCGATGCGCCGAAGATTCAGCAGCGGCGCGGCAAACAGATCCAGATCGGTGGAGGAAAAGGCTAAGACTCGACGCGAGCTCCATGCTCGATGAGGAGCTCGCGCAACACCGATCGATGACAGTGCGCCTCGTCGTCGCAATAGCAACCGACCGAGAAATTCGTGTCGCGCGACAACGACGCCAGCAGCGCGACGAGGCGCGCATTGTCACCCCCGGCCATCTCCGCGCGGTATTTGCGGACGAAGGTCTGCCACGCCTTCGGCGACGTTGACGACTGCGCCTCTTTCACGAGCTCCGCGCTGGGTGCGAGCTGCGGCAGCCAGACGTCGTACCAGTCGTCTTCCGCGAGGCGCTCTTTCCGCACACCACGCGGCGGCCTGCGGACGGTGCCGAGGCGCAGGCCTTCGTCGGGATGTCGCTCGGAGCCGAGTTGCACGACGCGAATGCTCATCGCAAGAGGATCATAGAGCCAACTCCCACGTCTGCTCGACGAGATCGTGGCCGAACGCGTGGTGCTTCCCCTCCTTCACGAGCTGATAGCCCTCTTTCTCGTAAAGGTGCCGCGCCGCCGTGAGGACGTCGTTCGTCCAGAGGGTGATCTTCTTGTAGCCGGCCTGCCGAGCGAAACGCGTGCATTCGCTCACGAGACGATTGCCGATGCCGAGGCCGCGTGCGGACGGATCGACGAGGAGGCAGCGGAGCTTCGCCACCGTCTTGCGCTCGGGATGCTTGACGAGAAACACGCAGCCGACGTTCTCGCCCTCTTTCTCGGCGATCCAGCAGCGCTCGCGTTTCGGATCGAAATTGCGGAGGAACGCCGCCACGATCTCGGCGACGAGAGCCTCGAACGTCTCGTCCCATTCATACTCGCGGTTGTACAGCACGCCGTGGCGCTGCACGACCCAACCCATGTCGCCCGGCTGATGCGGGCGGAGGATGTACGGGACTTTGTGCTCCGGCGCCGCGGTGAGGATGCGCTCGATCGAGTGCATCGAACGGACGAGGCGCTGTTGATCGTCCTCGTCCAGAGCGCCGACGAGCCGCTCGATGTCGGACTTCGACGCCGCGTTCAGTTTCGCGAATGCCTGCCGTCCCGACTCCGTGAGCGAGAGCATGGTCTGCCGCGCGTCCGCTTCGCCGCGCTGTTTGCGGAGGAGCCGCCGGCGCTGCAGGTTCGCGAGGATGCGGCTGAGATATCCGGGATCGAGGGTGAGCTCCTGCGCGAGATGCGTCGCCGTGGTCTGCTCGTGCTGTGCGAGCTCGTAAACGACGCGAGCCTCGGCCAGCGAGAAAGGACTGCTCAGGAGCCCTTCCTGCAGCACGCCGATCTGTTTCGTGTAGAAGCGGTTGAAGCGGCGGACGTCCTCGATGCGCTGGGCATTCGACATGCTTGCCAGCGTAAACGAGTTAATTGACTCCGTCAACTAACTGGCTTCGCTGGGCGACGGCCGGTCGATCGGCGGGAGCCACGACTCGATCTTCGCCGCATCCACCTTGAGCTTGCGGCCGAAGAGCTTCTTCCACAGTCCGAGGAGGCCGGTCTTCCAGAGGATGTAGCCGCTGTAGCCGGTGATCACCGAGAACTCGCCGAAGCGGAGATGCCGCAGTCCCTGTTTGATCAGCCACGGCTGGCGCGCCAGGAAGAGCGAGATCGGGTGCATCTTCTGCGGCTCGCTGAACGCGCGCACGTGCTGAAGGGCCCGGTCGAACCACTTCCGCGGAATCCGCCAGACGAGCAGCACGTACAGCAGCACGTTCGAGAACGTCGGGCGCAGCGAGGTGTAGTTCGCGTTGATCTGCTCGAGATCGATCCCGTTCTCCTTCATCTGCTTCTCGAGCACGGTGTTCGGGATGACGCGCAACGAGAAAAGGTTCAGCGTGAACGGACGCTCGAGGCGGTAGATCAGCTCGAGCGTGTCGATCACGTCCTGCCGCGTCTCGATCGGGTTGTCGACGATGATGTCGTAGGCCGGATTGATGTGGTACTTCGAGAACTTTGCGAGGTCCGCGGCGGCGCGCTCGACGCGCGCGATCGGCGTCGGACGGCGATAGAAGTCGAGGATGCGCTGGCTGCCGCTCTGCACGCCCATGCGCACGCGGTTCATCCCCGCCCAGGTCAGCACTTCGAGCTTGTCCTGCTGCACGTAGCTCGGGATCACGCCGTACACGCAGAAGTTGAGGCCGATCTCTTCACGCCAGCGCTTCGCGAATTCCGTGAGCTCGGGCAGCGGGATGGCCATGAAGCTGTCGTCGTGGAAGAGGACCGTGTTGAGGTGCGGATGCACCTTCATCGCCGCCTTCACCTCGTTGACGATGTACTCGGGCGAGGTGTGGCGGATGCGCTTGTACTTCGGATCGTTCGCGATGAATACGGTGTTGCCGCAGAACGTGCAATGCAGTGGACAACCGATGGACCAGATGGCCTGGTACGCGAGTCCGTTGTTCTGCAGGTAGTCCGACAGCACGATGCGGCGGAAGCCGTGACCAGGCGAGTAGATCCACTCCTCGCCGGCGTACTTCTGGAAGGGCATCGTCTCCAGCTCGGCCGCGCTCATCAGCGGACGGAAGCCGTTGCGGATGATCGTGCCGTCTTTCTGCTTGAACCAGAAGTTCTGGATCTTCGTGAAGTCCTCGCCGCGCACGTAGAGCTCGAGCCACTCCGCGAACGCGAGCTCTCCCTCGCCGACGCAGATCGCGTCGACATCGGCCTCGATCGCGTTTTCGGGATAGATGATCGGGTGGATGCCGCCCCACATGATGTACGCCTCAGGATTGAGCTGGCGGACGCGAGCGATGACCTTCCTGGCGTTGTCCGCGTAGCCGGTCATACACGAGACAGCGATCAAGTCCGCGCCGGCGATCCCCTGCGCGATCTCATCGATCTGGTCGGGGCCGAAATGAACGGCGGTGCCCGTACGGCGCGTGATCGAGTACCAGAACGACCGATAGCTGTTCGTCCCGACGTAGAAAAACTGGATGTCGGGATTCACGCGCTCCATGAACGCCGCCATCTTGCGGTAGCCCGTGGCGGTGATTCCGTCCTCGAAGGACACCATGTGGATCTTCATGCGAGTGCCGACAACATAACATCACAGGAAGCGCTTCCACCGAATGTAGGGCGTGGCTTCAGCCCGCCCCTCCACGAGGGTGGGCGGGCTGAAGCCACGCCCTACGTCTTAGAGCCGCGGGTCGACTGGCTCGCTCTCGAGCGCCAGCACGCCGAATACGCACTCGTGCACGCGGCGCAGCGGCTCCCGGGCGACGAAGCGCTGGAGCGCCTCGATGCCGAGGGCGAATTCGCGCAACGCCAGCGACCGCTTGCCGCCGAGTCGCCGAGCGCGGAGCTGGTCCACGTGCGCGGAGTACTCCGGGCCGTAGATGATCCGCAGATACTCTGCGCCGCGACACTTCACAGCGGGCTGCACGAGACCGTGCGGGCCGCGCGCGATGAAGTCGAGCGGCTTCACCACCATCCCCTCGCCTCCCCGCGTCGTCAGCGACTCCCACCACTCGACCGCCGACGCCACGCTCGCGTCATCGCTCAATTCCACCACGCGATACGGCGTCGTCACCAGCACGCCCGTGTCGTCGCCTGCGACGAGCGCCGCGATCGACTCCATGTGCCACACGTGGTCGCGATCGACGTGCACCGCACCCTCGGACGCAAGCAGATGAAACGGCGCGAGTCGCACGTCGCGTAGCGTCGCCACCGGCCAGCAGTACCGCCGGTACGCATCGACGTACTTCACCGCCATCGCCGCACGCGCTTCGGTCTTCTCCGCGATCGCATCAACCTCCGGCACGCGCGAGGCGCGCAATGCACGCGCCGCTGCACCGAGTGACGCGTTTGCTGCTGCACCCACGGACGCGTACTGGTTCCGCACCAGCTCATCCGCCTTCACCGACCACGGCATCAGCTCGCAATCGAACAGGAACCATTCCGTCGAGAACGCGTTCCACGCGTCGTTGCGCGTGAGCGTGTCCCGCAGATGTGCGAGCAACTCTGTCTCGAGCTGCGGCATCGACTCGCCGAAGAAGCGGCGCCCTGTGCGCGTCGTGACGATGCCGATGCCCTCGCCCGTCACACCGAAGCGAAGGCGCGCGACCTCTTCATCGCGGCACACGACCACCACCGCGCGCGAGCCCATGTGCTTCTCTTCGCACACAACGCGCTCGACCCGCTCCTTGCGGAAGTACGCGAACGCCTCGTCCGGATGCTCGAGCAATCCCTCGCGCCGGCTCGTGTCCGAGGGCGACATCGTCGGCGGTAGATACACCAGCCACTTCGGATTCGCGGCGAAGCGACTCATGACCTCCAATGCAGCGGCCGCATTCTCCGATCGGATCGTCACATTGCCGTGCAACCGCGTCTCGACGACGCGCTTGCCGGTGACGTCTTCGAGATCGAGCACGTCGTCGAGCTCCTGCTGCGTCGACAGATGCGCCGCGGCGATGTTCTTTTGCAGCGGCTTGGCCGGTTCGTAATACTGCCGCTCCGCTTCCACCGAAACGAGCTCTCGCTCCGGATAACGCAGCGCGGTAAGACTTCCGCCGAACACGCATCCGGTGTCGATGCAGATCGTGCCGTTGACCCACTCCGGGTCGATGACCGGCGTGTGCCCGTACACGACCAACGCGCGGCCACGGTAATCACCGGCCCAGTTGTAGCGCACCGGCAATCCGTACTCGTCGGTCTCGCCCGTGGTCTCGCCGTACAGCGCGAACTCGCGCACGCGCCCCGATCCGCGGCCCTGCATCTCCTCCTTCATCCCCGCGTGCGCGACGACGAGCTTCCCCGCATCGAGCACGTAGTGGCTGACCTGGTTGTCGATGAATTCGGCGACGCGCGCGCGGAACTCCGGCGTTCGCGCCTCGAGCTGCTCGAGCGATTCCGCGAGGCCGTGCGTCACTTTCACGTTCTTGCCGCGCAGCTTCCGCAGCAGCTTCGTGTCGTGGTTGCCCGGCACGGCGAACGCGCTTCCGTCGGCGACCATGTTCATCACCAGTTCGAGCACACCGGGCGTGTCAGGTCCGCGATCCACGAGATCCCCAAGGAAGACCGCGCGCCGCCCCTCGGGATGCTTCGCACGCACTCCGTCGACTTCGTATCCGAGGGTGCGCAGCAGCGCGATCAGTTCAACGAAGCAGCCGTGCACGTCGCCGATGATGTCGAACGGACCCTGCTCGTGCCGCAGGTTGTTGTAGAGCCGCTCCCGCACGATCTCGACCGCCTCGACCTCCTCAGGCGACTGCAGAACGTAAACGTAGCGAAAGCCCTCGCGGCCGAGGCCGCGCAGCGAGCGGCGCAGCGCCGTTACCTGACGACGCACGACGTGCGGCCCGAACTGCCGGTCCGGGCGCGAGACATTGCGCTCGCGGCAGACCTTCTCCGGCACATTGAGCACGATCGCCACGGGCAGAGCGTGATAGTGCTTCGCGATCTCGACCAGCTCGCGCCGGCCCTCCGCCTCGACGTTGGTCGCGTCGATGACTGTGAGGTGCCCGCGTGCGAGCCGCTTCTTCGCAATCGTGTGCAGCAGATCGAACGCCTCTCGCGACACGGTCTGATCGTTCTCATCATCGGTGATGAGACCGCGGCAGAAGTCCGACGACAGCACCTCAGTCGGCTTGAAATGACGCCGCCCGAACGACGACTTGCCGGAGCCGGAAGCGCCGATGAGCGTCACCAGGGAAAGCTCGGGAATCTTGATCTTGCTCATGACTTCGTAAACACACCCATCTGCGTCGGCGGTCCCACTTCGGCGTCTTCGTTACCAACAGGGAGCCACTCGAACGCGTATCCGTATGTCTCCGCGACGCGCGATGCCCACGCGCGGAACTCTTCGCGCGTCCACTCGAAGCGGTGATCGCGATGACGCATTCGTCCCGCGGACAGCGTCTCGAAGCGAACGTTGAACTCGACGTTCGGAGTCGTGACGATCATCAACGGCGGCTTGGCGTCTCCGAACACCACGCGCTCGAAGGACGCGAGACGCGGCGCGTCGAGATGCTCGATGACCTCGATCGCCGTAGCGGCATCCCATCCCTCGAGACGTTTGTCGCGATAGACGAGCGAGCCCTGGAAGAGCTTCAGCCGCTCCTTCTGCCGCTCGTTCATGCGGTCCGTCTTCAGCTTGTCGCTCGCGACTTCGAGCGCGCGCGTGGAGACGTCCATCCCCGCGAGGCGCGTGAACGCGCGGTCGCGCGTCAGCTCGCGCAGCAGGCGTCCTTCGCCGCACCCGAGATCGATCACGCTCTTCGCTTCGCGCTGCTTCAACACCTCGATGACGCGTGCGAGACGCTGCTCGCCGAGGCTGATCTTCTTCTCGACTGTCTCTTCTTCGCTCGCCGCTTTCTCCTGTTTCTCGTCCACGTCCTCCGCGTCGTCTTGCGTGAGGCGCTGCACGGCCTCGCGCACGAGGTGCTTCTTGTGCTTGAGGTAGCGGCGTGCGATCGCGTTCTTCTCGGGATGCGTGGAGAGCCAGCCTTCGCCGTGACGCAGCAGCTTGTCGACTTCGTCGTCGCCGACCCAGTAGTGCTTGTCGGCGTCGAGAACCGGGATGAGCACGTAGACGTGCGACAAAGCGTCATGCACGGTGTGCGTGCCGCGTAGAGTCACATCGAAATAGCGGCTGTCGCCCCAGTCGGGAAACATCGGATCGAGTGGCAGGCGTTGCGCGTCGACTTCGTAGCCGAGGGGCTCGAAGAGATGACGCAGGATCGCCTCGCCGCCGCGGCAAGGCACACTCGCGATGCGGATCTCGAGCGGCAGTCGCTGCGCGACCAGCTCCTGCCGGTCCTTGCTCCGTCCGGACAGCGCCGTGCCGAACACACGCCCGAGCGCGACGCTGAGAAACGACGACGCCGCGTAAGGACGATCGTTGACGTAGTGGGCCAGGGACATCGCGTCGCCGCGGCGCACGAGACCCACGGGATCGACGTCGACGAGCAGCGCCGCGGTGCAGCGCTCTTCACTCGCCTCCGGATAGAAGATCACCGCCTCGCCGAACGACAGCTCGACGCGGTTGACGCGCGAAGGATTCTTGTGCAGCAGATAGCCGAGATCCGTCGCGGGCTTGTGAATGGTGCTGATCGTGAGAAACATGGTTTTCGTCCAAAAAGAAAAGCGGCCCGGGGTGCGGGCCGCTTTTGCGTGAAGGACAGTGCAAAACGACCCTAAGGAACAGCGCAGGGCTGGCCCTCGAGGTGAAAGTTCGGGTCGTTGGTTCTTTTCAACATCGGCGGGCAAAGGTAGAGGTCGCGTGACGAAGTGTCAAGTATTACCTCTGCCGGATCAACGCGACCGCGTCGCGCCCGACGATCACCGCGAACACCACCAGCAGCAACGCGAGCGTGCGCATCACCGGCCGGTACCAGCGCCCGACGACGTGCTCGCGCGACCGCGCGAGCACGAGCGCAAGCAGGAGCTTGCTGCCGACGAGGCAGACGAAGAAGACGGTGATGAACGCCGCAGCGGCGAGCGCGCTGTGGCGCCAGGCCTTGATGAGCATCGGCGTGCCGGCGGTGAGCCAGAAGAGATAAGGATTCGGATTGAGGAAGTTCACGACCGCGCCGCGCACGATGGAGCGCGGTGCGGCGCTCGTTTCCGTCGCGCCGGGCGGCGGCGCGGACCAGCTCTCCCACGCGAGATAGAGCAGGTACAGGACGCCCGCAATCGCGATCACGCCGACCAACGAGCGAATGGCTGCGATGCGCCCGAGGAAGAGGAGCAGCACGATCATGATCGGACCGTCGGTGATCAGCGGCGCGAGCGCGGTCTTCATCCCTTCCTTCGCGCCATGCCGCAGCGTCTGCGAGATCACGAGCGTCATCAGCGGCCCCGGCGCGAGTCCGCCGGTGAGGCCGTACACGAGGGCGGCGGAAAGAACGGTGAGCATTGGAGGGAGCTTAGTGGAACGCAGGCGTCTTCGCCGGCTGAGCAGGAACGGTGCCGGAGCGGACGCTTCCCTCGTACACTGCGCGCGATGAACGAGCCTCGCCCGCGCAGGGTGGCGTTGAACGTGGCCGCCGCGGCGCTGCTGCTCGCCGGCGGCAAAACGGTGGTCGGTCTCGCGACCGGTTCGATCGCGGTTCTCTCCTCGGCGCTCGACTCCGCCGGCGACGCGCTCGCGTCGTTCGCGAACTTCATCTTCCTCACCATCGCCAGCAAACCGCCGGACGAGGATCATCCATTCGGCCACGGCAAGGCCGAACATCTCGCGGCGCTCCTCCAGGGAGCGATCCTCCTCGGCGGCGCCGTCGTGCTGGGGGTTCGCGCGGCGGACCGCATTCGCCGTCCCGTGGCGATCGAATCCAGCGCCGCCGCGATGATCACGATGGTCGTCTCGATCGCGGCGACGATCGCGATCACCACGTATCTGAAGAAGAACGCGGTGCGCAGCGAAAGCACCGCGCTGGCCGGGGACGCGATGCATTACACGTCGGACATCGTCGCGAACCTCGCCACGATCGCGGCGCTCGTGCTCGTCCGCGCGACCGGCAATCCGCTGTTCGACTCGATCTTCGGCGTGACGGTCGCGTGCTGGATCGCGTGGAGCTCTCTGTATCTGTTGTGGAACGCCGGCAACGATCTGATGGACGTCGCCCTGCCGGACGTGGAGATCGCGGCGGTGATCGAGGCGATCGAACGGACGGATCCATCCGTGACTGGATATCGCGAGCTGCGCACGCGCCGCGCGGCAGGCGTGCGTTTCATCGACTTCGAACTGTGCATCGATCGCACGGTCTCTTTCGAGCGCGCGCATGACGCGACGGAGAAAGTGAAGGCCGCAATCCGGGAGCGATTTCCGCGAACGGTAGTGACGATTCACGCGGAGCCCGCTTGAGGCACTGCAGTTGCTAGAAGGCTGGGATGAAACTCGACCGCACCACGCAGCAGTACCTTCGATTGCTCGAGGCTCTGCACCAGGCAGTGATCGCGACCGACGCCGAAGGCGTGATCACGCTTTGGAGCCCGATCGCGGAGAAGCTCTACGGATGGCCCGCCGATGAGGTGATCGGCCGCAATGTTCTGGACATCACGCCGATGGAGCTTTCGCGCTCGGAAGGTGCGGAGATCATGCAGGCCCTCGCGCGAGGGGAGTTGTGGTCTGGCGCGTTCAGCGTGCGCAAGCGGGGTGGAAAGGCGTTTGTCGCAAGCGTTACGGATGTTCCGTTGCTGTCCGACACCGGCCAGGTGGCCGGCGTGATCGGCGTTTCAGCCGCGTCACGCGCACCAACCGCCGTCCGATCCCTGCTGAAGCGATTCGCGTCCGCCTCCGAAAAGGTCTGGCCGAAACAAGTGACGTTCGACGTGGCGCTTCCGAGAAACGCACGCGTTGCCGCGACAGAGCCGCACATGATTCAACTCCTGTCCCTGTTGATGCTGTTGTACGGGGACTCGCTCGAAGGCGGCGCGGGGGTGTCCATCCGAGCGGTCAATGCGGAGAACTCCCCATTCGCCGACTTCGGCCTGGCCTTCGCGTCCTCGGCGCTCTATATCCGGATCGACCGGCGCGATTCACAGACGACTTACTCCGTGCTCCGCAGTCTCCCCTTCTCCGCTGAGCCTACGAAATACGCGTCCGCGCTGGTGCGGATGGTCGGAGGAATGCTGATGGCCAGCACGGCGCCCGATCGTCCGAGCGCGATGCATCTGTTCCTGCCCATCGAGTGAGTTTCGCAATCAGGCAGCCGACTTGCACTGCCGGGTCCGCATGGGAAACTTACTTTGGGTCATCATCGTCGTTCTCGTCATTCTCTGGCTGCTCGGATTCGTCGCGTTCCCGGTCGGCGGCAATCTGATCCACATCCTGCTGGTGATCGCGCTGGTGCTGGTGGTCTACCGGCTGGCGACGGGACGGCGCGTGTTGTAGGCGGGCTGAAGCCGCGCCCTACATTCGCTTGAACGCGCGCACGACCGCTTCCGCCTTCGCGGCATCGACTCGGCCATCGGTCTTGATCGATGTGCCGACGATCGCGCCGTCTGCGTCTGCGAACTGCGCGGCGTTCTCCGCGGTGAGGCCGCTGCCTACGAGCAGCGGCGCATCGACGACTTCCCGCAACTCGCGCAACCGCGACGGATCCGCGGCCGCGCCGGTCTCCGCTCCCGTCACGATGATCGCGTCGGCGAGACCGCGCAGCCGCAGATCCTTCGCCGAGACCTCGCCCATCGGCGTCGCGTGCTTGACGAGATAGTCCGCGAAGATCAACACATCCGGCGCGAGCGCCGCGCGCTTGCGCAACGTCGCGTAGGCGTTGCCTTCGATGATGCCTTGATCCGTCACGGCGGCACCGGTATGAACGTTCACGCGGATGAACGCAGCGCTCGTAGCCGCCGCGATCGCGATCGCAGAGAGCGCGTCATTGCGCAGGACGTTCACGCCGAACGGCAGATGCACCTCGCGGCTGATCTCCGTGATCACGTGCGTCATGGCCGCGACGGTCTCCGCTTCGACACGTCCGCGCGTGAACGGACGGTCGCCGAAGTTCTCGATCACGAAGCCGTCGCAGCCACCCGTCGCGAGCGCACGCGCGTCGTGCAGCGCGAGCTCGAGCACGTCGCTCATCGACGAGAAAAGCGGCGCACCCGGCAGTGCGCGCAGGTGCACCATCCCGAAAATGGCGCGCGTTGCGAAGCGCGCAGCGAACCCCGTGCGGTCGAGCATCGCAACGTTATACTCCAGCGCGCATGTCGGACCTGAAGCTCTTCAATACGTTGACCCGTGAGAAAGAACCCTTCATCCCGCTGAAGCCCGGTGAGGCGCGGATCTACTCGTGCGGACCGACGGTCTACAACGATCCACACATCGGCAACCTGCGGACGTTCCTCTGGAGCGACGTGCTGCGCCGCTATCTCGAGTATCGCGGGCTGCGCGTGACGCAGGTCATGAACATCACCGACGTCGAGGACAAGATCATCCGCAACGCCACCGCGGCGGGCCAGGACATCCGCACGTACGTGGCGCCGTACATCGACGCGTTCTATGCCTCGCTCGACAAGCTGCGCATCCGCCGCGCGAGCTCTTATCCGCGCGCGACGGAGTACATCCCGAAGATGGTCGACCTCGTGCAGCAGCTCACTGCGCGCGGACACACGTACGAGGCCGAGGGCTCGACGTACTTTCGCGTGGCGACGCTGCCCGGCTACGGCAAGCTCGCGCGGGTGGAGATCGACACGACCAGCGAGTACAGCCGCGTCGAGTCCGACGAATACGAGAAGGAATCGGCGCGCGACTTCGTGCTCTGGAAGGCGAAGAAGGAAGGCGAGCCGTCGTGGGAAACGCCCCTCGGCGAAGGCCGCCCGGGCTGGCACCTCGAGTGCTCGGCGATGTCGATGGACCTCCTCGGCGAGACCTTCGACGTCCACACCGGCGCGGTGGACCTCATCTTCCCGCACCACGAAAACGAGATCGCGCAGAGCGAAGGCGCGACCGGCAAGCCCTTCGTCCGCTTCTGGCTGCACGGCGAGCACCTCAACCTCGATCAGCAGAAGATGTCGAAGTCGCTGGGGAACATCTACACGGTGAAAGAAGTCGAGGAGATGGGCTACACGCCGCTGGCGCTGCGGTACGCGCTGATCTCCGTGCCGTATCGGACGAAGCTCAACTTCACGACGCAATCGCTCGAAGACGCGAAGCACGCGCTCGCGCGCATCGGTTCTTTCCTGCTGCGACTCGACGAAGTCGCGCGCTCCGGACCTCGCGATGCCGCGCACGCGGACGATCAGGCCGACGCGCTGATCGGCAAGTTTCTCGGCGAGTTCCAGGAAGCGATGGACGACGATCTCAACACCGCCGGCGCGCTGGGAGCGCTGTTCACGTTCATCCGCGACGCGAACGTCGCGCTCGACGCCGGCCGCATCTCGTCGGGTGACGCCGAGGGAATGCGCGCGGCGCTGCGGAAGATCGATCCGGTGCTGGACGTCTTCCCCGAGATCGAACGATCGATCGACACCGAGATCGAAGAGCTGATCGCGGCGCGCAACGCCGCGCGGACGTCGCGCAATTTTGCGGAGAGCGATCGGATTCGGGACGAGCTCCTTGCCCGAGGGATCGTTTTGGAGGACACGCCGGGCGGTGTTCGCTGGCGGAGGTCCTCGTGATGAACCCTGAGCGAGCGCAGCGAGTCGAATGGGTCAGCTTAGCCCTCTCGCTGCGCTTGCGCGAAGCCGCGTCTGCACGTGCAAGTCACGAGGCAAGCGCAGCGTGAGGGCTCACTTGACCCGTTCGACTCGCTATCGCTCGCTCAGGGTTCCGAAAAAGGCATGATCGGTTACTTAGAAGGAACACTGCGCCAACTCGACGCGACTCGCGCGCTCGTACTGGCCGGCGGCGTCGGCTACGAAGTCCACATCTCCCTTTCCACCTACTACCGCCTCGAAGGAAAGCGCGAAGTGGCGATGGAGATCTACACGCACGTGCGCGAAGACGCCCTTGCGCTGTACGGCTTCGCGTCGGCTGACGAGAAGATGGCGTTCGAGAAGCTCATCTCGATCTCGGGGATCGGGCCGACGCTCGCGCAGAAGATCCTGTCCGGCATCGATGCGAACGATCTCGCCGACGCCATCGCCCGCAACGACGCGCGCAAGCTCGCGACCATCCCCGGCGTCGGGAAGAAGACCGCGGAGCGCATCTGCCTCGAGCTTCGCGACAAGCTCGTCGCGACTCCCGCGGCCGCCGCTCAGACCGCTCCTTCGCGCCTCTCCGTCGATGACGACGTCCAATCCGCCCTCGTCAACCTCGGCTACCGCGCGAAAGACGCCGAGATCGCTTTGGCGAAGGCGAGACAGGAGCTCGGAGCGGACGCCGAATTTTCTTCCATTTTGAAGCGGTCTCTCCGACATTTAACAAAATAACCCTTGCTCGGCATGGGGTAACAGCATAAATTCGCCGTCGGAGGGTTCCGATGGCTCAGCAGTTATTGCGATGTGCGCCCCTTCTCGTCCTTTCCTTCGCAGTTGCGCTCGTCACGTCCGCCGCCACTCTCAATAACGATGACAGCTGCGATATCGCGGTCCTGCCGGCCGCGACGCTGCTGCTCCCATACTTCGAAGTCGATCTCGACGATCCCGCCGGCGAGACGACGCTCTTCACGATCACGAACACGAGCAACTTCGACGCGATCGCACACGTCACCCTCTGGACCGATCGCGCCTTTCCCGTGATCAATTTCAACATCTATCTCACCGGCCACGACGTTCAGGCGTTGAATCTCTTCGACATCATCGAGCGCGGCATCATCGCGCCGGACGCGGGCACTGGCACGTACGTCACGAAGCGCGGGCAGTACGCCGACATCAACCCGTCGCTGGCTCTCGGGGCCTGTGACCGGCTGCCTGGAACGCTCGACGATGCCTTCGTGGTCCGCATGCAGAGCGCATTCGGCGATGGCACCGTGCCCGATCTCGGGATTCTCAAGGGCTGCGCCGACGTCGGCAACGATCACGACAACGCCGTCGGCTACGCGACGATCGACGTCGTCGGTCGCTGCGCCACCACCCTGCCCAACGAACCCGAGTACTGGACCGCCGACATCCGCTACGACAACGTCCTCACCGGTGATTACCAGCAGGTCAACAGCAAGGAGAACTTCGCGCAAGGTGGACCGCTCGTCCACATTCGCGCGATCCCTGAGGGCGGGACTCCTCAAGAGCGGCGCGCCTCGCCGGTCACGCACGACGCAGGGTTTGCGCGCACGTTCTACGCACGCTACCAGTCGCCGCTCTCGCCGAAGCTCGACGGACGGCAGCCGCTCCCCGCGCAGTTTGCCGTACGTTGGATCAACGGCGGCACGGGCGCGTTCGAGACCTCGCTGAAAGTCTGGCGCGAAGCGCGCGCCGGAACCGGCGCGGTGTGCAACGACTACAAGGCCGAAGAGAACCTCTCGGTCCACGAGATCGTCACGTTCGACGAAAACGAAAACGCGGTCGGCAGCGGTGACGAGCGCATCGAGCTTCCCGCGACGTCCCGCACGAACATCGACGACGCGGAGATCTATCCGCAGCTCGCGAACGGCGCGAGCGCAGGCTGGATGTACCTCGATCTCGACCGCGGCCGAAACGACGACGTCGCCAGTCAGAACTGGATCATCTCGTCGATGCGCGCCGAGGGACGCTACTCCACCGACGTCGACGCAATTGCCTTCGGCAACGGCTGCTCCGCTCCCGCGGCAACGAGTGAAGTGAACCTCGCGGGCGGCGCGCCGATCACGCCTGCACCGAACGAGTCGAAGGTGCATGGCATTGCCTCGACGAACAACGACGACAGTTGCGACATCGCGCTGCTCCCCGCGGCAACGTTGCTCGTTCCGTACTTCGAAGTCGACATCGACAATCGAGCCGGTGAGACCACGCTCTTCACCGTGACGAACGTCAGTCCGAGGGATCAGATCGCGCGCGTCACGCTCTGGACCGACTACGCGTTTCCGGTGATCACCTTCAACATCTACCTCACCGGCTACGACGTTCAGAGCATCAATCTCTACGACGTCGTCAACCGCGGGATCATCGCGCCCGATGCAGGAACGGGAACGCAGGTCGCGGACCGAGGGGCCTACTCGAATCGCAATCGCGACGTCGATCTCCAAGGCTGTGCGCAACTTCCGGGGCAGCTCCAGGACCCGTACATCATCCGAATGCAGAGCGCCTTCACGGAAGGCACCGTTCCCGACTTCGGAACCCTCGCGGGGTGCAACAACATCGGTAACTCCCATGACAACGCGGTCGGCTATGCCACGATCGATCTGGTGCGGAACTGCTCGACGAACAATCCGTTCGCCGAGGAGTACTGGACCGAAGACCTTGCGTACGACAACGTCCTGATCGGCGATCACCAGCAGGTCAACAGCGCCAACAACTTTGCGCAAGGCTCGCCGATGGTGCATATCCGCGCGGTTCCGGAAGGCGGAACGCTCGCGGAACGCCTCGAGCTGCCGCGCAAATACGACGCCGGTTTCGAGCGCACGTTCTACGCGCGCTACCAGCCCGCGCTCTCGCCGAAGCTCGACGGACGCCAGCCGCTCCCCTCGGTGTTCGCGGCGCGGTGGATCGAGGGCGGCGCGTCCGCGTTCCGAACGGAGCTGAAGATCTGGCGCGAAGGATCGCGCGGCCGGAATGTGACGTGTGCAACGCATGATGACAATGTGCTGGCGCTCGCCGAGTTCGTCCGCTTCGACGAAGCCGAGACTGCGGTCGGCGATACCGGACGCGGATTTGTCCGTGGCGGAGTCGCCACGAACAGGCCGGGATATTTCGCAACGGAGACCACTCTGCCGGCCACCACGCGCACGTCCATCGCCGATGCTTCGATCTACCCGCAGATGCCCAACGGGGCCGTCGCCGGCTGGATGTACGTGAATCTCGACAACGACTCGAGGACTTTCTTCGGCGATATCGACTTCGTCCACCCGTGGCCGAGTCAGAACTGGGTCGTCTCCACGATGCGGGCCGAAGGACGCTACTCCGTGGACATGGACGCCGCGGCGCTCGGCAACGGATGCTCGGCGCAAGCGCCGGTCACTGAAGTGACTTCGGGCACCGCGATCATCGGACCATTGCCGTAAGGAGAGTGATGAAGACGCTGTTGTGCGCACTGTTCGCTCTCGCATGGGTGTGGACCGCGTCCGCCGCGACGCGGAACAACGACGATAGTTGCGACATCGCGGTCATGCCGGCCGCGACGCTGCTGCTTCCCTACTTCGAAGTCGATCTCGACGATCAGTCCGGCGAGACTACGCTCTTCACGATCACGAACGTCGGCAATCTCGACGCGATCGCGCGCATCACGCTCTGGACCGACCACGCGTATCCCGTCCTCACCTTCAACGTCTATCTCACCGGCTACGACGTGCAGGCGTTGAACCTCTTCGACATCATCGTGCGCGGAATGATTGCGCCGGATGCGGGCACCGGTACGAAGATCGTGAAACGTGGCGACTACTCGGATCGCCATCCTGATCTCGCGCTCGCCGCCTGCGACCGGCTCCCCGGCACCCTCGATGATCTCTATGTCGAGCGGATGCAGGACGCGTTCACATGCGGAGAGGTTCCGCCGTTCGGCGTCCTGCCGGCATGCGACGTCGTCGGCAGTTCCCATGTCAACGCGGTCGGCTACGCGACCATCGACGTCGTCGGCACGTGTTCGACCACCGAGCCCACCGAACCCGAGTACTGGACCACCGACATCCGCTACGACAACGTCCTCCTCGGCGACTACCAGCAGATCAACAGC
>Ga0075421_100002811_pt1 | contig 20821 bp, 20 predicted proteins | sample SoiMetdeltSBSDD5_FD_75292 | JGI IMG/M metagenome (GOLD analysis project Ga0075421, IMG submission 75292) | Bulk soil microbial communities from a Populus tree surrounding site in Tennessee, USA - Soil MetaG P. deltoides SBSDD5 | ecosystem: Environmental > Terrestrial > Soil > Tree plantation... | reverse complement strand
ACCGTCACGTCCGCCACCTGCCGGCGGTGGCTCTCCATGAGCTTGCGGTAGTCCATCTGGTAGAGCTGGTCGCCGGAGAGGATCAAGGCCTCCTTCCAGCGGTGCGTCTCCAGGTGGCGCAGGCTTTGCCGCACCGCATCCGCCGTGCCCTGGTACCAATGGGGGTCGTCTTCCGTCTGCTCCGCGGCCAGGATGGAGACGAACGCGGACGAGAACAGGTCGAACTTGTAGGTGAGGCTGACGTGCTTGTTCAGGCTCTCCGAGTTGAACTGGGTGAGCACGAACATCCGGCGCAGCCCCGAGTTCAGGCAGTTGCTGATGGGGATGTCGATCAGCCGGTACTTGCCCGCGATGGGGACGGCGGGCTTCGAGCGCTGCAGGGTGAGCGGGAACAGGCGCGAGCCGCGCCCGCCGCCGAGGATCACGCTGAGCACGTCGTTCATGGGGGCTCTCCGGGGTGACCCAGACATTCTGACACGCACCGTGGGGCCGATGTCCCCATTCCTGCGCGCGCCGCGCCGACTCTGGTACGCTGCCAGGGTGACCGACGACATCGCCCTCCGTCCCGAGGGCGCCCTCCCGCCGGCCGTGGCCGTTCGTCCCAGCGCCCCGCGGCGGGTCGGTGCCGGGGCCTGGCACGTGCTGGCCGGCTTCGGGTTCCTCCTGCGCCGGCCGCGCCTCTGGCCGCTCGCGCTGCTGCCCGCGATCCTCACCGTGGCCTGCCTGGCCGGCGGCTTGATGGCCGCGCTCTACTCGATGCACCGGGTGGAGACGGCGCTCGTCCCCGGACCGGACAAGATCGGGCCCGCGCTCGGCTTCGCGCTCACGCTCGTGGTCTGGATCGGGACCTTGATCTCCGGCCTCGTCCTCGGGCTGGCCGCGGCCCTGCTGCTCTCCGCGCCCGCGCTGGAGCGGCTCTCCCTCAACGTGGACGCCCTGGTGCGCGGGGAGAAGATCGACGGCTCGCGGGGAATCGGCTGGGAGATCGTGCAGAGCTTCCGGGGGACGCTCTTCTTCCTGATCGCCGCCCCCGGGGTGTTCGTGCTCAGCCTGATCCCGATCGTCGGTCCGCCCCTCGGCCTTCTGTGGGGCGCCTACGCCCTGGCCTTCCAGCAGACGGACGCCGCCCTCGCGCGACGCGGCCTCGACTTCGGCGCGCGGCGGGCCTGGCACCGCTACTGGATGCTGGAGAGCTTCGGCTTCGGGATCACCGGGCTGCTGACCCTGATCGTCCCCTTCGCCAACGTCCTCATCACGCCCGCGCTGGCGGTGGGCGGGACGCTCCTGGTCCTCGAGCTGGAAGACCAGCTCGTCCCGCCCGACGTGACCGTCCGGCCTCCGCGCTAGGTCGTGGAGCGAGGGGCGCGGATGCGCTTCTCGCCGCGCGGCGAGACCTTCAGGTCGAGCGGGCGACCGTCCCGCTGAACCGTCACCGTGACGTCCGTGCCCGAGGGCGCTTCGCCCAGCGTGCGCCGCAGGTCGTCGCCGTCGCTCATCGCCTTGCCGTTGAACTTCACGATCACGTCGCCCGCGCGGAGGCCGGCCTTGGCCGCGGGGCCGTCGGTCTCGACCTCGGTCACGAGCAGGGCGCCGTCGTCCACCTTGAAGTAGCGCGCGAGCTGTCCGGAGATCTGCTGATAGGTGAGGCCCAGACGGCCGGGCCGGGTCTCGACGAGACGGTCGCGGTCGCGGAAGAAGAACCGCTGGCCCCGCTCGCCGTCCCTGAACAAATGGTCCATGGGCGGGATGGGCGGCATCGGGGGAACGGGGGGGACGGGCACGTTGAACCGGAACGAGTCCGGCATGTCGAATCGGAAGTCTTCGTCGCCAAGCGCGAGCTCGTGGCCGCCATGGGCCTCGAGGCTCGCGGTCAGGCGTTGTACGGCGCCGCCGCGGCTGGCCTCGATGGCGACGTGCCGTCCGGCGGGCGTCTCCCGCACCAGGCGGCGCAGCTGGGCGGCGCTGGTGACGCGCTCGCCCTGGTAGGAGAGGATGACGTCGTCCTCCTTGAGCCCGGCCTTCTCCGCGGCCGAGCCCTTCACGACCTCCTTGACCACCGCGCCGCGCTCCTCCCCCAGCTTGAGGCGCGCGAGGTCTTCGGCCCGCACGTCTTCGAGCGCCACCCCGAGGCGCGCGCCCGAGCCCGCGATGCGGACGACTTCCACATTGCGGGACGCCTCGTCGTCGTCGTCCGCGCGCACCCCGCCGCTGGCCATCGCCAGCAGCGCGGCCGCGGCCGCCAGCCCGACGCTCCCGATACCCGCCCAGCGCCTCATCCCCCCACCTCCTGACGCGCCCAGCAAGGACGCGCTCTGCCGGGTTGAGACGCACGCTGGCCTCCAAAAGTCGCGTATAATCGCCGTGACGGCCCCTCCCGGATTTCCAATGACCAACAGGCTGGACCCCGAGCCCCCGTCTCCCCCGAGGGGATACATCCGGGCCCGCGCGGCCCGGCTGGGCGCGCTGCTTCGCCAGGGGCACACGCCGGAGAAGATCGCCCTCAGCGTGGCCCTGGGCATCACGCTCGGCCTGTTTCCGATCTTCGGCACCACCACCCTCCTGTGCGTGGCCGCCGCTCTCGCGCTGCGCCTCAACCATCCGGCCATCCAGATCACGAACCAGCTCATGTACCCGCTCCAGATCCCGCTGATCGTGGTGTTCATCCGCCTGGGCGAGTCGATGCTCGGAGTGGCGCCCATCCCCTTCTCGGCCACGCTCCTGATGGCCGAGCTGCGGGCGCACCCGGCCGTGCTCGTGGAGCGGTTCGGCACGGCCGGGCTCCACGGGATCGTGGGCTGGGCCATGGTGGCGCCGGTGGTGGTGGCGCTCACCTACGCCGCGCTGCTGCCCATCCTGCGCGTGGCGTCCCGGCGTCCGGCGACGACCGCCCCCATCGCCAACCCCTGAGGGCGGGCCGCGCGGGCCGCGGTCAGTGGACGGTCGGCTCCGAAGGTCCCGGACGGCGGCCGCGCTCGAGCTGGCGGAAGTCGAGGATGGAGAGCAGCCGCCGGTAGCGCTCGAGCACGCCCTCGCACTCGAGCAGGGACTGGCGCTCGACCGCGCTGAGGTCGAGCGTCTGGCAGAGGGCGTTCACGAAGACGTCGGCGGGCACGTCGGGCTTGATCACGAGCAGGTTCGGACCATCCACCGCGCGGCCGATGGCCGCCATCACCTCGCGGCGCGCGGCGGCGGCCGCGGCCTCGTCCGCGGGCGCGTCCGCGAGCGGCACCACCGCGGCCAGACGGTAGAGCTCGCCGGCATGCTCCTCCACGATGCGGAAGCGGGTGAGCCCGCGCAGCACGATGTTCGACCGTCCGTCGGGCAGCGCTTCGTGCTGCTCGATCCGGCCCGCGCATCCCTGCTCGTAGACGGGGGGACGGCCGTGGTAGTCGTGCTCCCAGCCCGGGCGCAGGAGGGCCACCCCGATCACGCGGGGTCCGGCCAGCGCGTCCGCGATCATCTTGCGGTAGCGCGGCTCGAAGATGTGGAGAGGGAGGGGGACCTGCGGAAAGAGGACGACGTCCGGGAGCGGGAAGAGCGGGATGACGGAGGGAATGGTGGCCAGGAGCCCCCCGCTACCTCCCGATGATCTGGATGGCCACGTCGCGGTTGCGCGGCCCGTCGAGCTCGGCCGCGATGATGGCCTGGAACTGTCCGAGCACGAGCTTGCCCTTGGTCACGGGAAAGGAGAGGGCGTGCCCGAGCAGCGTGGCCTGCAGGTGCGAGTGCGCGTTCTGCCGGTCGCAGTCGGAATGCTGGGGGTCGTTGTGCCGCCAGTCGTCCTTGGGGCTGACCACCTTGTTGAGCATCCCCTTGATGTCGTGGAGGAGCGCGGACTGCCACTCGTTCACAAAGAGGGCGACCGTGGTGTGCAGCGAGGAGAGAAGGACCATGCCCTCCTTGATGTCGTGGCGCTTGACGATGTCCGCGACCTTCTCGGTGAGGTTGTAGAGCTCGAGCCGCTTGTCCGTGACGATCCTGAGCGTCTCCGTGATCACGCGCACGGTCTCCAGCCCTCCCTCCGCGGGGGGAGGAATGGCGGGCTTGGCTGCAGTCATGGATGACCCTTTTGGGGCGCTCGGGTCAGCGAGGCGCGGCGCCGGACGCGTTCCTCGCCGGGAGCGGCCGGACGTCGTCCGGCCACCCCGGGAACCGCTCAGTGCTGGTGGCCGTGTCCGGCGTCGGCTCCACCACCCTCGCCTCCGGCCTGGAACGAGTGGCCGCAACCGCAGGTGGACGTGGCGTTGGGATTCTTGATGGCGAAGCCGCCGCCCATCAGGTCCTCCTTGTAATCGACCTCTGCGCCTTCCAGGTACCGCATGCTCATCGGGTCCACGATGACCTTGATGCCGTCCTTCTCGAAGACCTCGTCGCCTTCCGTGACCTCGTCGAGGACCATCCCATACTGGAATCCCGAACAGCCGCCGCCCTGGACATAAATCCTGAGGCCGCCCTGGGGCAGGTTCGCCTTCTCCTGCTCCAGTACCGCCTTGACCTTCTCCGTCGCGGCGGTGGTGATATTGATCATTCGCGTCTCCTTCTTCCGTTCCTTCATATTAGCGGATTCGAGGGGGGCTGCAAAGGGCGACATAATCCCAGCGGTGGACGCGGCGGAGCTGATCACGCGCCTGGCCGCTTCGGGCCTCCGGGGCCGAGGGGGCGGCTGGTTCCCGGCCGCCCGTAAGTGGAACGCCGTACGGGTCGAAGGCGGCGATCCGGTGGTCATCGCGAACGGGGCCGAAGGCGAGCCCGGCTCCATCAAGGACCGCCACGTCATGACGACCCGGCCGGGCGACGTGCTGCGGGGCCTCACCCTGGCCGCGCGCGCGGTCGGCGCGCGCGAGGCGATCGTCTTCCTCAAGCAGTCGTTCGACCGGCCGGCCCAGGTGCTGGAAGCCGCCGTTCGCGCGATGGACCTCGGCGGCCTGCGCGTCACCGTCCGGCGCGGGGACGACTCCTACATCACGGGCGAGGAGACGGCGCTGCTCGAGGCCCTCGAGGACCGCCGCCCCTGGCCACGCCCCAAACCGCCGCTGCCGGCCGCGGTCGGCCTCCAGGGCCGGCCCACCCTCGTGCAGAACGTCGAGACCCTGGCCCGCGTGCCCGCCGCCATCGACGATCCCGACGCGTACGGTGCGTACGAGACGACGCTGGTCTCCCTCTGGGGCGATGTTCGACGCCCCGGAGTCTACGACGTACCGCTCCGCACGCCGCTCCGCGCCGTGATCGAGCGCTACGGCGGCGGCGCCGTCGAGGAGATCGGCCTCGTCTTCCCCGCCGGTCCGTCCGCGGCGCCCCTCCTCCCCGACCAGCTCGACGTGCCGCTGCACCCGGACGATCTGCGCGCGGCGGGATCGGCCCTGGGTACCGCCTCGATCCTCGTGATCGGCGCCGCTGCATGTCCGATCTCCGTCGGCGCGTCGCTGGCCGCGTTCTTCGAGCGGGAGGCCTGCGGGCAGTGCCCGCCCTGCGTGCAAGGCAGCCGAAACCTCTCGCGGGTGATGCGCGCGGTGGAGGCGGGCGAGGCGCGGGCGCGCGACCTCGGCGATCTGGCGGAGGCGGCCGGCTTCATGGCCGATCACGGGTACTGCGCGCACGGCCGGACGGGGGCGGCGGCGGTGACGGGCCTGCTGCGCCGCGTGCCCTCGGTCGTAGAGGCCCACCTCGCCGCGCGCCGATGTCCGCGCGGGGGCATCACCCGCGATCCGTTCCATCCCGCTTCGCCCGAACGGGCGGCCATCGAAGGGACGCTGGCGTGACCACGGTCTTCTTCCTCTTCCTCGTCCACCTCGCGCTCGGGCTCATGGCCATGCTGCCGTTCGTGCCCGACCGGGCCGGGCTCGGGTTCTTCAAGCTCTGCTCCGCCTCCGCGGCCACCATGACCACGGCGGGCCTGTGGCTGCTCGTCCGACGCTTCGGAGGGCACAGCCGGCCGGATGCGCCCGCGGGCGACGCCTATCCCCTGCTCCTCGCCGCCTGTGGCGTCTTCCTCGCGCTGACGATCGTGTACAACCGCGCCTGGCATCTGGGATGGGTGCGCATCCGCCGTCCCCTGCTGGTTCTTTCCCTGGTGGCCGGCGTCGCCGCGATCCTCCTGGGCACGCCGCCGCGGGCGCGGCTGCTCGTGGCCGCGACCGACCTCACCTCCGTGCTGCTCCTCGGCGCGGCCGCGTCCGCCATGATCCTCGGCCACTACTACCTCGTCATCCTGGACCTGCCCATCTCGGCCCTGCGCCGCCTCACCGTGCTCCTCATCGCGGGCCTGCTGCTGCGCGCGATCGTGGTCGGCGTGGCCCTGGCCGCGGGCGATGCGGGTGCCTATCAGGACTTGAGCGCGGTGGCGGCGGGCCTGTGGAGCCCGGACGGCGTGTTCGTCTGGATGCGGATCCTCTTCGGCCTGGCCGGCCCCCTGTCGCTCATCTGGTTCATCTGGAAGACGGTGGAGATCCGCTCCACCCAGTCCGCGACGGGGATCCTGTACGTCCAGCTCTTCCTCGTCCTCTCCGGTGAGCTGCTCGCGAAGTACCTGCGCGTGGCCGCCGGCTTCGCGCTCTAGGGAGCGGGCCTCATCCGCGCCCGGCCTGGCACTGGAGAATAATACCGATATTCGATATTATTGATCCATGCGTGAGGTCACCTTGCGTGCCGCGCTGTTGCCCCTCCTGGGGCGCCCTTCTTTCGGGCGGGAGCTGACGCGCGAGGTCCGCCGCCGCTCCGGCGGCCGCTTGCAGGGCGGCCCGGGCTCGATCTACCCCGCCCTGCGGAAGCTGGAAGCAGAAGGGCTGGTCCGGTCGTGGACGGCGGCTCGTCCCCATCGCGGGCGCGGACGTCCGCGCCGGTACTACGAGCTCACCGCGCTTGGCTTCCGCGAGGTCCATCACCTCCAGGAGGTCGTTCGGGCCGCGGTGGCGGACGCCGTCTCCCTCCCCGCCGTCTCGTCCGCGGTCATGGAAGAGCGCGTTCTGCGCGCGCGCGACCTGTCCGAGGCCGCGCGGCGTCTACGTGTGGCGATGATCGATGCCCCGTCGGAAGCTTGAACCGTTGCGCGTGGCCGCCCGCCTGGCCGACGTCCTGGGCGACCGGACGTTCGTCATCGGGGGCTACGCCGTGGCCGCCTGGGGATTCGAGCGCGCGACCGGCGACGTGGACCTCGCCGTCGGCCTCAGCGCCGCCGAAGCGGAGCGCCGCCTGAAGAGCGTGGGCCTCGAGGTGCGCAAGACGCGAGGCGACGTGCGGGAGGGAGACATCCCCTGGGTTCTCAGTGGCCAGATGGACGGAGTGCCCTTCCAGGTCATGCCGCCGGTCGTGCCCATCGACTGGTCCCGCGGGCGCGAGATCCAGGCGGAAGGAGCCCGTTTCAAGGTCGTGGGCCTCGGCGACCTCCTCCGTCTCAAGCTGAAGGCCGCCGGTCCGAAAGACCTCATGGATGTGACGGAGTTGCTCGAGGCCCATCCCGAGCTCGCCCGAGACACGCGTGCGACCGCCGAGGCCTACGGAGTCGGCGATGCTCTCGCGCGCTGGACGGCACACCGACGGCCGCGGCCGGGGGCCGCCAAGAGAAAGAAGTAGTCGCCCGCGCCGGGACGTCTACTGGACGACGATCGAGCCCACCATCCCGGGATGGATCGCGCAGTGATAGCGGATGGTGCCCGCGGCGCCGAGCGTCATCGCGTTGGACATGCCGCCGGGCGCGGTGTCGCCGCCGTCGAAGCCGGATGTGCCCGACCCGCCCTGCCCGCCACCGCCGTAGGGATCGCCGGAGTTGTTCCCGTCGTCGCCCACCCGGTCCTGCACGATGCGATGCACGGTCCCGTCCTGGTTCCGCCACTGGACCTTCTGTCCGATCCGGGCCGACACGGGATTGGGGGTGAACGAGTTGGTTCCGCGATCGCCAAGGATGCCGACCACGGTGGCGCCGGTGTCGGTGTTCCCGGTGTTGGCGGCCGGCGGATTGGGGGCGGCCGGTGCGCTGTACCCGCCGCCGCCGCAATTCGACGCGAGCGCTCCGGCCACGAGGACGGCCAGAAGGGTCGGACGGCGTGTCTTCTTCATGACAACCTCCTGCGGACGAACGACGTCGGCCACACGGCTGCAACGGCCATGCCCCTGGTCGCGCAAGGAGGAAGTCGAACAAGCCGATGGAGTTGGCCCGGCCCGTCGAGCGGCCGCGGCGTGCGAGCGCTTACGTGCCCCGTCGTGCGTTACGCCACGCGAAAGTGGCCGACGTGGAGACGAGGCGGACGTCGCTCCTACGCGGCCTGGGCGAAGAACGCCATCACCATCAGCAGCCCCGCCGCCAGCACCGTCATCAGGCGCAGCCCGTTGAAGAGCCGGCGCAGCGCCTCGTGCTTGGCGCGGGCCTTCAGGGAGAGGCTGTGGCCCTGGATGGCCAGCTCCGCGTTGAGCTGGGAGATCCGGACCTCCTGCCAGGCGCGGTAGTGGCTCTCGGCGTCGCGCTGGAGGACGTCCTCGTAGTAGCGCACGCCCATCGGCGAGCGCTCGGGGGGAACGGCCGACTCCGGCAGCCGTGAGTAGTACTTCCGCGGGCGCAGCACCTCGATGGCCTGCAGGAAGAAGTGCACGGCCACTCCGGCGTACACGACGAGGCCGAGTCCCAGCCACGGGCGCGCCGCTTGTGGCAGGGCGGAGACCAGGCTGGAGCGCGTCCCGATCACGAACAGCACCGCGTTGAGGGCGCCCACGATGATGAGCGCGAAGCGCGCCTCGCGGTTTGCCATGTCGAGCATCTCGTAGTACTCGTCCATCGCGTCGTTGAGGGCACGGTAGCGCTCCCAGGGCTCGAGCTTCCGCGTCTCTTCGTGGAGACGCTTCATCTCCTTGCGCGCCCGCTTTTCAGCGGCCGGCTCGTCCACGCGATCGTCGGCCGTCGAGTCTCTCACCCGGTGACTCCTGTCTACCCATGCTCCAGACGATGTGCGGTTGCCGCGAAGCTTAGCAGAGCCCACAATCCTTCCGTGACACCCTCCGGACGCGGCCACCCAGAGATCGCGCTGGCCTGCCCGGCCTGCGGGCGCGAGGCCGTGGCCGGACTCGATGGAAGGGGCGCCTGCCGCTCCTGCTCCTCTCCCGTGGCCGTCGACGTCCCCGAGACCCTCCGGACCTCGCGCCTCCTCGAAGCCTGCCCGGCCTGCGGGAACCGCCTGCTCTACGTGCAGCGCGACTTCAACCAGAAAGTCGGGCTCGGCGTCGTGATCGTGGGCGCGGCCCTGGCGCCTTTCACGCCCTTCTACTCGAGCCTCTTCGTGGCCGCCGCCATCGACGCCGGCCTGTACGCGCTCCTGCCCGACGTGACCGTCTGCTATCGCTGCCAGGCCCACATGCGCGGGTTCGCGCGCAACCCCGCGCACCACGCCTTCGACCTGCACCTGGCCGAGCAGTACTCGACGCACGACGCGGATCCCGCGCCGCCCACGCGTTGAAGCCGACGCTTTGCCCCGGACACAAGATTTCACGGAACGCTATACCGTCCGGTACGTATAATCCGGTGCCATGTCGCGCTCCGCCCAGGTCCCGAGCCCGAGCGCCGATCGTATCCTGCTCAGTGCATTGGAGTTGTTCTCGTCGAAGGGCTACGACGCGACGTCCGTGCGCGAGATCTGCGAGGCCGCCGGCATCACCAAGCCCACCCTGTACCACTTCTACGGGAGCAAGGAGGGCGTGTATCGCGCCCTCGTGGACGGCGCCCTCGACGACTTCCGCAAGGCGATCACCCGCGCGCTGCAGGCACCCGGGTCGGCGGTGCAACGTCTCCGGCGCGTGGGACGCGCGTACTTCGAGAGCGCGCGGGGCCGGCGCGACCTGCTCCGGTTCATCTTCGGGCTCGTCCACAACCCGGCCACCTCGGCACCGCGCACCGACTTTCCCCGCTTCTACGACGAGGTCGTCGCCCGGATCGCCGCCGAGGTGGAGGACGGCGTGGCCCGCGGCGAGTTCGTGCCCGGACGCACGGACCTCCGCATGCTGATGCTGATGGGCGCGCTCGGAGAGGCGCTGTGCGGATACCTGATCGTCGGCAAGCCCCAGCTCTCGGCCGCGCTCGCCGACGCCCTGATCGATGCGGTGGTCGCCGGATGGCGCCCGCCCCTGGAGGCTCGTCGATGACGCGGCGCACGATGATGGCGGTCCTGGCGGCGTGCCTGCTGCCCGCGCCCGCCTCCCCCCAGACCCTTTCGCGCGCGGAAGCGGTGGCGCTGGCCGTGACCAACAACCCCGAGGTGCGCAAGAGCCAGCAGGCCCTGCTCTCCCTCCGCGGCCAGGGCAGGGAAGCGCTGGCGGACGCCCTGCCGGAGATCAACGTCTACGGCATCGGCACGCGGTACCGCGATCCGTCGCTCCTCAACAGCAGCAGCTTCGACGCCTTCCCGCCCGAGCTCAGGGACGCCCTCCGTCCGATCCCCCAGAACCTCTTCGACGGGTACGCGCAGCTCCGGCAGACGCTCTTCAGCTTCAAGCTCGGCCGCGCCATCAAGGCCGCGCGCCACGCCGTGGCCATGGGCCAGGAGCAGGAGAAGAGCGTCACGCGCGCGATCGCCCTCGACACCATCCGCGCCTACAACGAGTACCTGCTCGACCTCGAGAAGGTGAAGGTCGCGGAGAAGGCGGTGCGCCAGCAGGAGAGCCACGTGGCCATGGCCAAGAACCGTCGCACCGCGGGCGTGGCCACCGACCTCGAGGTCCTGCGCCTGCAGGTCGCGCTCGAGAACCAGCGCGTGGTGTACGAGCGCACGCGCGGGGAGGCGGACTTCGCGCGCGGGGCCCTGAACGCGGCCATGGTGCGTCCGATCGACGCCCCCGTGGAGCCGTCGGACACGCTCGTGCGCCAGGACTTCGAGGTGCCCCTGGAGACGGTGGTGCAGGAGGCGCTGGCCAACCGCAACGAGGTCAAGGCCGCGCAGTTGGCGGTGCGGGTCAACGACGAGCTGATCGGAGTGGTGCGCGGGGAGTTCCGGCCGTCCCTGGACCTGGCCGCCAACTGGGGCTATTCCGTGCGACGGCCGGGCAACTTCTTCTCCTCCGACTTCACGCGCTGGAACGCGGGCATCACCCTGACCGTCCCCGTCTTCGACGGCTTCCGCAACGCGGGCAAGGTCGCCCAGGCCAGGGCGCGCCGCGAGCAGGCGGACCAGGACCGCATCGCCCTCGAGAACCAGATCCGCCTCGAAGCCAAGCAGGCGCGGGACGTGCTGGTCACGGCCGGCCGCGTGCTCGGCGCCGCCGACCTCAACGTGACGCAGGCGCAGCGGGCGCTGGACATGACCCAGGCGAACTACACGCTGGGCGCGGCCACCCCGCTCGACGTGCTCGACGCGCAGGCCGCGCTGACGCTGGCGGAGAGCCTGCGCCTGGAGGCGCTGCACGCCCACGCCAACGCCCGGGCGACGCTGCGCTGGGTGATGGGCCGGGATCCCCTCGACGCCGCCGCATCGGCCTCCCCCGAGGCCCAGACAAAGGCAGGAAGCGAATGACGCGCAGGCATCTGTTCGGAGTCTCGCTGGTCGCGGCCCTGGCCGCGGCCGGCTGCGACGGCACGGCGCAGACCGCGCCCGAGGCCAAGCCGCGCGGGGTTCCCGTGCGCACGGTGACCGTGCAGCAGCGGGACCTCGAGGACGAGGTCGTCCTGACCGGCACTTTGCGTCCGCGCGCCCAGGTGCAGGTGGTGGCGGAAGTCTCCGCCCGTCTGCTCCAGGTGCGCCGCGACGAGGGCGCCCGCGCCGCCCCGGGCGAGGTCCTGGCCGTGCTCGACCCCACGGACTACCGGCTGAGCGCGGAGCGCGCGCGCGCGTCCCTGGCCGTCGCGGAGGCGAACCAGGCCCACGCCCGCGTCGAGAAGGAGCGCGCGGACAACCTCCTGAAGACGGGCGGCATCACGGACAAGGACCGCCTGGCCGCGGAGGTGAACCTGCAGGTCGCGGAAGCGGCGATGGCCCAGGCCCGAGCGGAGACGGCGATCGCGAGCCAGCAGCTCGCGCGCACGGAGATCCGGGCCCCGTTCGGGGGCCGGGTGGCGAAGCGCATGGCCGATCCCGGCGCGATGCTGGCCAGCGGAACTCCGCTGTTCACGTTCGTCGACGACTCCGTCCTCGAGTTCCGCGCCTCCGCCCCCTCCACGCAGTACGGCAAGGTGCGCGTGGGCTCGCCGGTGAAGGTCACCGTCGACAGCCTGCCCGGCCTGGCCGTGACCGGTCGCGTGGTGCGGATCGCCCCCCTCGTCGACGATCGCAGCCGGTCCTTCGAGACCGTGGTCGAGGTGCCGGGCAACTCCGCGCTGGTGGGCGGCCTCTTCGCGCGCGCGAGCATCCAGATCGGCGTGCTTGCCGGGGCCCTCGTCGTGCCGCCGGCCGCGCTGGTGCGCGACGGCACCAGCCAGGCCCAGACTTTCGTGGTCGTGCAGGGCAAGGCGGAGCGGCGCACGGTGGCCCTCGGCGTCGAAGGCGCGGACGCGGTGCAGGTGACGAGCGGGCTCCAGCCGGGCGACGTGCTCGTCCTGGACCCTCCCGTCGCGCTCGCCTCGGGCTCGCCCGTCGAGATCCAGGCGGCGAGGAACTAGCGATGTTCCTGAGCGACCTCTCCATCAAGCAGCCGGTCTTCGCCACCATGATGATGGTGGCCCTGGCCGTGCTGGGGATCACGTCGTACCGGCAGCTCAAGGTCGACATGTTCCCCAACGTCGAGTTCCCCATCGTCACCGTCACCACCGTGTATCAGGGAGCCTCCCCGGAAACGGTGGAGCGCGAGGTCACCAAGCGCATCGAGGAGTCGATCAACACCGTCCAGGGCATCAAGCACGTCGAGTCCACCTCCCAGGAAGGCCTGTCGAACATCGTGGTCTTCTTCAACCTCGAGGTCTCCACCCAGGTGGCCTCCCAGGACATCCGGGGCAAGGTGGCGGGCATCCGCGGCGACTTGCCCCGTGAGATCGAGGAGCCGATCGTCCAGCGCATCGATCCCGGCGCCCTGCCCATCGTGTCCGTGTCCGTGAACGCCCCTGGCCTGACGCCCGCGGCCGCGACCGACCTCGCGGACAAGGTGGTCAAGCGGCGGCTGGAGAACGTCCCGGGCGTGGGCGCGGTGAACCTGGTCGGCGAAGCCACGCGCGAGATCCAGGTGATCGTGGACCGCGCGCGCCTCGAGGCCTATCACGTCTCGCTCTCCGACGTCGTCATGGCCCTTCAGCAGGAGAACGTGGATGCCCCCGCGGGCTCCGCCGACCGCGGGGCCACGGAGGCGCTCGTGCGCGTGAGCGCGCGCGGGCGCACCGCCGACGACATCGCGGCCATCCCGGTCAAGCGCAAGAGCGGCGTCGCCGTCTACGTGCGGGATCTGGCCCAGGTGACGGACGGGGTCGAACAGCCGCGCAACGCGGCCTTCCTGGACGAGCAGCCCGCCCTCGCCCTCGACGTGCAGAAGCAGTCGGGCGCGAACACGGTGGCGGTGGCGGACGGCGTGCGCGCGGCCGTCGATCGCATCGGCAAGGACCTGCCTCCCGGAGTGTCGCTGCAGATCGTGCGCGACGACTCCGCGTTCATCCGCGACTCCATCCACGACGTCAACACCACGATGATCATCGGCGGCATCCTGACCGTCCTCATCGTGTTCCTGTTCCTGAACTCGTGGCGCTCCACGGTCATCACCGGGCTGACCCTGCCCATCTCCGTGGTGGCCGCCTTCATCGCCATGAAGGCCTTCGGGTTCACCTTGAACGTGCTCACCCTCATGGGCCTCTCCCTCGCCATCGGCATGCTCATCGACGACGCCATCGTGGTGCGCGAGAACATCGTCCGCCACCTCCAGCGGGGCAAGGACCACTTCGAGGCCGCGCGCGACGGCACGGCCGAGATCGGCCTCGCCGTCATGGCCACCACGTTCACGATCGTGGCCGTGTTCATCCCCGTCGCCTTCATGGGCGGGATGGTGGGCCGCTTCTTCTACGAGTTCGGGATCACCGTGGCCGCGGCCGTGCTCGTCTCCCTGTTCGTGAGCTTCACCCTCGACCCCATGCTCTCGTCGCGCTGGGTCGACCCCGACGTCGAGCACGAAGGCCACGCGGGCACGGCTCCTCCCCGCGGCCTGAAGGGCCTCCTCCACCGCTTCAACCAGCGCTTCGACGCCCTGCACGTGCGCTACGAGCGCCTCCTGGGCTGGGCCCTCAGCCACCGGCTGGCCGTCATGGGCATGGCCCTGTTCGCCTTCATCGCCAGCTTCCCCATCCTGGCCATCCTGGGCGGCGACTTCATGCCCGACTTCAACCGCGGCGAGTACCAGGTCGCGTTCAAGGCGACCCCGGGGGCGACGCTGCGCGAGACGACGGAGCGCACGCGGCAGATGGTGCGCCGCCTGAAGTCGCTCCCCGACGTCGAGTACACGTACACCACGATCGGCGAAGCCGGCGCGCAGTACCGGCCCGTCACCGAGGGAACCACCTACGTGAAGCTCAAGGAGTCCACGCGGAGGAAGCGCTTCTCCACCGTGCTGGCCGACGCGCGACGCGTGATCGAGGAGGTGCCGGGCCTGACCTACGGCCTCTTCGAGGCGGGCCCCTTCGGCCAGAAGCCCATCCAGATCAGCGTGCGCGGCCCGGAGGTGGACGAGCTCGACCGCATCTCGAAGGAGCTGGTCGCGGCCATGACGAAGATCCCGGGCGTGGCGGACATCGAGTCGAGCCTGGAGAAGAGCAAGCCGGAGCTCAAGGTGCGCGTGGACCGCGGACGGGCCAGCGACCTCGGCCTGGGCGCGGGGGCGATCGCGACGACCCTGCGCGCGGCGGTGGCGGGCGAGGTGGCCACGCGCGTCGAAGACGCCGCCGGGGACAGCCACGACGTGCGCGTTCGGCTGCGGCCCGATCAGCGGCGATACGCGGACGACCTGCTCGCCCTCACCGTTCCCAGCGACAAGGACGATCCGAGCGGGCGGGACGGGGAGAAGACGCAGGTCTTCCTGCGCGAGGTCGCGACGGCCGACGTGGGCACGGGGCCGTCGACCATCCGCCGCAAGGACCTGCAGCGCGAGGTGCGCATCTCCGCGAACCCCGACGGCCGCAGCCTCGGCGAGATCAGCGCGGACATCGAGAAGGCGGCGGCGGGGCTGCACCTCGATCCCGGGTACGACGTCGTGCACGGCGGCGACGCGGAAGAGCTCAAGGACATGTTCGACAACATGTTCCAGGCCTTGTTCCTGGCCGTCGTCTTCATCTACCTGATCCTGGCCTCGCAGTTCGGCTCGTTCGTGCATCCCCTGGCCATCATGCTGTCGCTGCCCCTGTCGCTGGTCGGCGTGGCCCTGGCCCTCCTGGCCACCCACGACACGCTGAACATCATGAGCATGATCGGGCTCATCATGCTCATGGGCCTCGTGACCAAGAACGCGATCCTGCTCGTGGACTTCACGAACCAGTCCCGCGCCCAGGGACGGAGCCGCCGTGACGCCCTCATCCACGCCGGCACGACGCGCCTGCGCCCGATCGTGATGACGACGCTGGCCATGATCTTCGGCATGCTGCCCCTGGCCTTCGCCATCGGTGCGGGCGCGGAGATGCGCGCCCCCATGGCGCGCGCGGTCATCGGCGGGCTCATCACCTCGACCCTGCTCACCCTGATCGTGGTGCCCGTCGTCTACACGTACCTGGACGACCTGCGCCCGGCGGCGGTGGTGGGGTGGCTCCGGCGGCCGTGGCGGCGGCGGGTGGATGCGGCGTCGGAGGCGGCGCCGAGCGCACCCACGCCGCAGCCCGCCGACTGAAGCACCCCGGCGGCCCACGGCGACGGCGTGCGGCACCGTGTTACGCTGCCGCGGAGCCAACCTTGGACGACGCCCTCGCTTCCGGAGCCCGCATCGGCTCCTACGAAGTCATCGACCGCCTGGGGGCGGGCGGCATGGGCGAGGTCTATCGCGCCCGCGACACGCGTCTGGGCCGGACCGTCGCCATCAAGGTGCTGCGCTCGGGCGCCGACCCGCAGCTCCTGCAGCGGCTCGACCGCGAGGCGCGCGCGGCCTCCGCCCTCAACCACCCGAACATCGTCCACATCTACGACGTCGGGGAGGCGGCGGACGTGCCGGGCGCGCACTACGTGGTGATGGAGCACGTCGAGGGCGAGACCCTGCGCCGGCGGCTGCGGGCCGGCCCCCTTCCCCTGGGCGAAGTGCTCGACCTGGGCGCCCAGCTCGCGGACGGCCTGGCCAAGGCCCATCGCGCCGGGATCGTCCATCGCGACCTCAAGCCCGAGAACCTGATGGTGACGCCGGACGGCCTGTTGAAGATCCTCGACTTCGGTCTGGCCAAGCTCGTGGTCGCTCCCCTCGGCGACCTCGTCGACACCCGCGAGACGCTCTCGCGGCAGGGCACGCAGGCGGGCATGCTGCTGGGCACGCTCGAGTACATGTCGCCGGAGCAGGCGAGCGGGCGCACCGTCGACCATCGGACCGATCAGTTCTCGCTCGGCCTGATCCTCTACGAGATGGCCACCGGGCGCGCGGCCTTCCGCCGCGACACGCCCGCGCAGGTGCTGGCCGCGGTCATCGAGCGCGAGCCGGAGCCGCTGGGCCGACTGCGCGGCGACATCCCCGCCGCCCTGGAGGCGCTCGTGTCGCGCTGCCTGCAGAAGGACCCGGAGCGGCGCTTCACGAAGACGGACGAGTTGAGCCTGGAGCTGGCCGCGCTGGCGGGACGGTCCCGGTCGGGCTCCCTCTCCCCCATCTCCGCGGAGGTGCTGCCCGCGCGCACGCCGACGCCGCCGCCGGGGGCGCCTCCGGTCTATCACGTCCAGACCCGGCGTCGGGTGAAGGCCTACGACGAAGGCGAGCTGGCGCAGCTCATCCGCCGCGGCAAGCTCACCGGCGTCGAGCTGGTCCGCCGCGACGACGAGGAGCAGTGGCAGCCCCTCTTCGAGAGCAAGGTCTACCGGCGCGAGGTCCCGACCCTCACCGACCCCCGCGACGCGGCCCGCATGCGCGTGCTGCGCGCGGTGGGCGGGCACTTCACGGGGTTCTTCATCACCGCCGTCGTGATGTACGCGACGCAGGGCCACTTCCCGTTCTGGCTGGCCATCTGGGGCGCGGTGCTGGCCGTGCAGGCCGTCGGCGCGATTCCGGCCGGCGTCACGCTCCTGCGCAACCGTCAAGAGGGTCAGGCGGCGGTGGGCGCCGGGACGACACCCAACGGGGCCGCGCCCCCGGCCCTGCCCGCCCGCGTGCTCTCGCCGATCGAGCAGGAGGCCGCGCGCGTACGCACGCTGATCGAGAAGCTGGGCGGTCCCGATACGAAAGGGCTGATCGCCGAAGTGGATGGGATCCTCAAGCTGACCGCCGACCTCGAGGCGCGCCAGGCGGACCTCGAAGAGCAGACGTCCGACCGCGAGCGCGCGCTGCTGGCCAAGGCCGTCGAGGACGCCCGCGCTCGCCTCGAGCGCGCGGACCTCGAGCAGGACCGGCGGCTCTTCGAGCGCCAGCTCGAAGTCGTCCAGGGACGCGAGGAGGCCATCGTCAAGGCCGTCCGTGTGCTGGAGCGCCTGAGGGTGCGGCGCGAAGTCGCGGAGCACCAGCTCAAGCAGCTCCGTCTCGACCTCTCCCGCGGGGCGGCCTCCGGCCTCGACGTGCCCGAGCTCTCCTCCCGGCTCCAGTTCATCCGCTACGAAGTGGACGCGCGGGAAGAGGTGAAGGAGATCGGCGCCGGGCGCGCCTAGCGGTTCCGGCCGTCGGTCTGACGGCGGTCCTCGTTCGGGAGGCGGCCGCCGACCACGATCTTCGCGGGCTGGCCGGCGGGAAGGGTCGCCCCGGGGGCAACGTGGTTGATGAGGGCCAGGACGTCCGCGGACACGCTGGCGCCGTGTCTCCGGGCCAGCTCGGCGACGGTCATGGGCTGGCTGACGGGAACGACGTCGACGCGTTTGGGCTGGACGTCGAGGTAGCGCCGGTCCGTGAGCGGCGCGAAGCTGATCAGCGACTCCGTGAAGACGCGATCGTAGTTGCGCCAGCGCGCACTCGGGGTGTACCCCAGCAGACGGTAGACCTTGTCGCCGTGCTCCACGAACGTCACCCGGCCCGCGATCGGCGTCTGGTCGGCCACGGCCTCGAAGAGGCCTGTCACCGCGGGAAGCCCGTGCAGCGAGGTCCGCTCCGCCCCCGCCGGGCGCAGCCCTTGCTGGCGCATGAACTCGGTGGCCGCCTGCTCCGCGCTCGTCCCCGGCACCAGCGTCATGACGACGATCGCGTCCTCCTGCGGGCTGATGGCGCCCACCGCCTGCTTCTGGTTCTGCGTCTTCCAGCCGGACGGGAATTGCATCTGGAAGCGTAGATCCGGGTGGAAGAACCGGCCGCCCTCGAAGAACCCCTCGCGCGGGTTCTCCCCGAAGACCACTCCCTCGAGGCGCTGCAGGTAGCTGGGCTTCTCCACGCGCGCGCCCGTGAGGTGCTGGGCCTGGATCTCGGACTGGATGCGCTGGGCGCGGTTCGCGGGAGCGGGATGCGTCGAGAGCCACGCGGGCAGCCGGCCTTCGCCGCTGGCCTCGCCGAGCCGGTCCAGGACGGAGAAGACCTCGACCATCTCCCGCGGATCGTAGTTCTCGCGCGTCATGTAGCGCAGGCCGAGGTCGTCCGCCTGCTGCTCGTCGTTGCGGCCGAACTTCAGGAACATGAGCTGCATGCCCGCCTGGGCGAGGTCGCCGAAGCGGGCCAGCTCCGGCCGCACGATCATCCCCGCGACGAGACCGAGGGTCGCGAGCTGGGACTTCGTGATCTGGGAGACGGTGTGGCGCGCGGTCACGTGGCCGATTTCGTGCCCGAGCACGGAGGCGAGCTCGGCTTCCGAGTTCAGGTGGGTCAGGATCCCCCGCGTCACGTAGATGTAGCCGCCGGGCAAGGCGAACGCGTTCACCGTCGGGTCGTCCACCACGCGGAAGGTCCAGGGCAGGCTCGGCCGCTCGCCCTTCGCGGCCAGCTCCTTCCCCAGGCTGGCCACGTACGCTTGCAGCGCGTCGTCGGGGTAGAGCCCGAGGGAAGAGGCGACTTCCTTGTCCGCCTCCTGGCCCATGGCGATTTCCTGCCCCTCGCCCACGAGCATGATCTGTTTCTTCCCGGTGGCGGGATTGGTGGCGCAGGCGGAGATCAGACAGAGAGAAACGGCAGCGGCCAGACGGCGAGCACGGATCGGGTTTCGCATGATGGAGCCCCCCTCTCCAGTACCGGGCATGCCCGGCGCTGCGTCAAGGGGGGAGCGTCGCTATCTGCGATGCGCCGTCCGATCAGTCGCCGTCGAGGATGTTGCCGAGCCCGCCGAGGATCGACCCTTCGTCCACGCGGCGGCCGGTCTGCGGGGCCGCCTTGTAGATGCGGTCGGCCAGGCGGCTGAGGGGCAGCGACTGCAGCCACACGTGGCCGGGGCCGGTGAGGGTCGCGAAGAAGAGCCCTTCCCCGCCGAACAGCGCGGTCTTGACCTTCCCCACGAACTGGATGTCGTAGTTCACCGAGGGCTGCAGGGCGACCAGGCAGCCCGTGTCCACGCGCAGCGTCTCCCCCGGCGCGAGCTGCAGGCCGTGCACCATGCCGCCCGCGTGCGCGAAGACGAGGCCGTCTCCCTGGAGGCGCTGCATGATGAAGCCCTCGCCGCCGAACAGCCCCACGCCGATCCGCTTCTGGAAGGCGATGCCGATGGAGACGCCCTTGGCCGCGCAGAGGAACGAGTCCTTCTGGCAGATGAGCTCCCCGCCCAGCTTGGCCAGGTCCAGCGACAGGATGCGGCCGGCGTAGGGAGCGGCGAAGGCCACGCGGTGGACGCCGGGCCCGCGGTTCGTGAACACGGTCATGAACAGGCTCTCCCCCGTGAGCAGCCGCTTCCCGGCGCCGAGCAGCGCGCCCATGATCCCGCTCTGCCCCTGCCCGCTGGCGTCGCCGAAGACGGTCTCCATCTCGATGCCGGGGGTCATGTACATCATCGAGCCCGCCTCGGCCACGACGCTCTCGGAGGGGTCGAGGAAGATCTCGACGAACTGGAGGTCCTCGCCGTAGATCTTGGAGTCGATCTCGTGGGCGCGGCGGCCGGGGACGGGCGGGGGGGCGGCCGGGCTCGCGCCGGACGCGCCCGCGCGGAACTCGGGGACGTCGCGCACGGGCGTCCAAGAGCTCATCCCTTCCGCGAAGAGCAGCGTGCTCGCGTCGATGGTGCCGTTCGAGAGGTTCTGGCGGATCTCGTCCTCGCTCACCGGCCCCACCTGGTGCCCGCCCACGGCCATGTACCACTGCCTCGCCATCGTCATGCCTCCTCGGCGGCGGCGGCGTCGATGCGCCGGGCCGCGTCCAATTCGAGTCCCGCCGTCGTCGCCGGGTCCAGCCCCAGCGCGTGCGCGAGCTGGGCCAGGAAGATGCGCTCCGCGCCCGTGACGCCTTCATCCGCGCGCACCACCGTGAAGGCCAATACGTAGAGCTGCCCCCGGGTGTTCGAATCGCCCACCCCGGCCACGATCTCCGCCAGCGGGCGCGGGGTGCGGATCTCCTGCTCCACGACCGCCTCCGCGCCCACCGTGCGCGCCTGCTCGAGGATGGACGCGCGCTCCGGGTCGGTGAGACGGCCGTCCGCGCGGGCGGCGGCGATGGCCAGGCGCACGAGGCGGAGCGCGTCGGCAGGAAGGCCGGGCGAGGGCGGCAGCGGGGGTAACGGGGGTGGCGCGCCGGCGGGAGGTGCCGACGTCTCGTCCTTCCGCGTGGCCGCCTCGTACGCGCCCCAGGCCAGGCCGGCCGCGGTGAGCAGCGTGCCCGCGTTGATGAGCGAGCCCCGGCCGCCGGTGAGGAACCGGCTCGCGCCACGGCTCCTCTT
>Ga0075421_100002810_pt1 | contig 20824 bp, 13 predicted proteins | sample SoiMetdeltSBSDD5_FD_75292 | JGI IMG/M metagenome (GOLD analysis project Ga0075421, IMG submission 75292) | Bulk soil microbial communities from a Populus tree surrounding site in Tennessee, USA - Soil MetaG P. deltoides SBSDD5 | ecosystem: Environmental > Terrestrial > Soil > Tree plantation... | reverse complement strand
CTTCGATAGCGCCCTATCCAGCGCGGCGCACAGGTCGGCCGGGGCGTCGGGGCGAGCTTCGAAGATCCGGGGCGGTTGCTCGAATACGTGCTTGTACAGAATGCTGTGAGACGACCCGTCGAACGGCTGCTTCCCGGTAAGCAGGTGATGACCCACCACACCCAGCGAGTACTGATCGGCCCGGCCATCCACTTCCAGTCCCTTGGCCTGCTCCGGTGCCATGTAGTGCGGCGTGCCGATAATGTTGCCCGTGCCGGTCAGCCCTGAGCCGCCCTCCAATGCCTTGGAGATGCCGAAGTCGGTGAGCACTACCCGTCCGTCGGTCTCGAGCATGATATTGGCCGGCTTCACATCGCGGTGCACGATGCCCCGCTTGTGGGCGTGGCCCAGGGCCAGCGCTGCTTCCCGGAGAATCCGACGGGCAGTCTCGAACGAGACCGGCCCGCTATCGATCAGCTGATCGAGGGAGTTCCCGGTGACGTACTTCATCACGAAGTACACCAGACCCGCTTCGCTCTCGACCCGATAGATCGGGATGATATTGGCGTGGTCCAGCTTGGCCGCGGTCTTGGCCTCCTGCTGGAACCGGGGGATGAGCTTGGGGTCGTGCGAGAGCTCCGGAGGCAGCACCTTGATTGCCACCTGCCGCTCCAGGGCCAGGTCCTGGGCCAGAAAAACGACGGCCATGCCACCCCGCCCCAGCAGCTTGGTGATCTCGTAGCGACCCTCCAGCGTGGCCGCGAGTCGCTTCCTCAGCTCCTCAGTGGGCTCCGGAGCGCAGACGTGCTCGCTCTCGCCGGAGGGCGTACCGCAGTTCGAGCAGTAGCGGCCGTCGACCGGAAGCGGCGTGTGGCAGCGAGCGCACTCGTTCACCGGCTTTTTCACGGGCGACTCCGGCCGGCATTGCGGGACAGGGACGGACTCAGCGAGACCTGGAACCCGGCCGGCAGGGCGCAGGTAGTGCCGACCGCCGCGCAGAGCGAGTAGTTGATCGGCCGCCCAGCGAAGTCTGTCACCACCGCGTAGTACTCTCCGGGGTCGAGGAGCACGGTTAACGATTCGCTGGAACCCTTGGTACGAGCAGACCCGCGGACGTCGAGCGGTGACCCCGCAACCGGGATGCCCAGCAGGTAGAGGTCAATGTCCCCAGCTCCCAATGCACTCGCACCCACCCGGGGAGCGGTCTTGAGAGTGACTATCTGAGGGAGCGCCCCCGGCACCCGGAACCGGATCCAGTCCACGTCATGCGGGTTGTCGATGGTCAGGGCTTCTGAGTAAGGAGTCGCGAGATCGACCCGAGTCGCGGGATCTGCGAAGTTGCGGTCGGCAAACTCGCAGTTGTCGTTCTCCTCCAATCGATCGGGGCCGATGGAGGGATCGCTGGTGACATAGCCATCCAACACCGCAATGCCGTATCGCCCGGAAAGGACAAAGAGCGAGACCATGTCCATGGACCCTGGCGGCAGGTTGCGCAGGGCCACGATCAGCGAATCGGAGGGCTGCTGCTCGACCTTGAACGCGTGGTCCTTGCAGTAGTACAAGCCCGATCCAATGGTCCAGCCTGGCGTGGCGACCGAATCGGCGTTCGTCACGGTCGATCCCAGAAAGGAGAAGTGGCTGTTCTTGAGCCCTGGGGCGACGAAGATGAAGGTCATGTCGCTACCGGCCGTGGTGCCGGTGAAGCGGTACCAGTCAATGCCGAGGGTGTCGTCTCTGCTCCGGCTTTCAAATGCCAGTGCCGGGTTGTAGTAGCGGATGGCGGGCAGGGTGGGAAACGGACCGGCGCTCAAGTCAATGACGTGGGGCGAGCTCTGGTTGGGCTCATGCAGATCCTGCTCGACCACGGTGATGGAATCCGGCGCGACCACAATCTGATTCGGGTTCAGTACGACCACCCTTCCACTTGTTGCTGGTGGAGGCACCCAGAAGCTGAACTGACCCACCCCGCCAACTCCGGTGGTGATCGAGAAGGTGTCGGGCACCAGCGCAGCGCCCTGGAGCGTCGCCAGGAAGAGCGAGTTCACGCCGACCCCATACATGGTCACCTTCTCGCCGTAATGGACCACGGCGGGGCGAACGCTGTCGATCTCCAGCGGATCGGAGACCCGCAGCGAAAAGGCTGCCGGCGTGGAGCCCTCAAAGCCGGTCGCAACCGCCCTGATCTCCACGATCCCCGAGTTCACACCGGTTGCGACGCTGGTGTTGTTGTCCTTGGCCGTCAGACTGGCCAAGGTCGGATCGTCGCTCGACCAGACCAGCTCGGCATTCCGAACCTCCACTGAATCTCCGGTTGAGGATCGGGCCCATACCCTGGCGGAGAGCTCGATCTGATCACCCCGAAGAACCACCGGACTGGGCGAGGAGATCGTGACGTAGGCCTGGTCCACGGCCTCCGTCGCATCGGAGCACCCGGACAGTCCCAGAGCTATAGCCACACACAGAACCCGTGAATCCATCGCTCTCCAGGCCCTGGAGGAGATGAGCCATGACAGACGCCCTCTGGTAAATCCCGGCACCTTCTGGCGGACTCCACGAACGGAGCGTCCGAGCCAGCGGTGAGGATTACCTGAGATGTCCATTTTGAAAGGAGTTAGACCACTTTAGGCGGGAGGGTTGGCAAGGCCCGTGCCCCGGAGCTGGAGGACTCAACGCCGTCTTTGAGGTCGCAGCTCGTACTGCCGGCTGACTGACCGGGTGCCCTTGATGACGATGGTCTCGGCGACCGTGCGGTAGCCCTTCTGCTCCAAGCGGAGCCGGTAAGTGCCGGGTGTGACACGGCGGCTGAGCGGAGTTCGCCCTACTCTGACGCCGTCGATGTAGAGAGCGCCTGAAGGAGTTGAGCGCACGCTGAGGGTGGCCCGCTGGATCACCTTCTGCGCCATTGCGGGAGGAGGAGCGCTTGGGCGACTGGCAAGGCTCTCCAGCCGGGGGATCCCGATCAGCACTGCTGCAACCAGTGCGACGAGCGTACCCACGACTACCAGCACTCCCGAGCCGTGAGATCCGTCCGGATTCGCTTGCGCCGACGGAACCGTTGGCGTTCGCGCGACCATGGTGGTGGTACCCGACGATTTGGCCGAGCGCTCTCCGCTCACCGAGGCGGCAAACTCCTCCATGTTGCGGAACCGGCACCGGGGCGGTTTGGCCAGAGCCCGCTCCAGGGCGAGTCGGAGATCAGCGGGTGTATCGCGGCGGCGGTCGAGCAGCGACGGCGGTGATTCATGTACCTGCTGGTAGAGGATGCTGTGGGGATCGCCCTCGAACGGGAGCTTGCCGGTCAGGGCGCGGTAACCCACGATGGCCAGGGAATACTGGTCGGCGCGTCCATCGACCTCTTGGCCCTTGGCCTGCTCCGGCGCCATGTAGGCGGGCGTCCCGATGATCGTCCCGGTGCCCGTTATCTGGGTGGTACCCTCCAGCGCCTTAGAGATACCGAAGTCGGTCAGCACCACCCGGCCCTCGGTGTCCAACATGATATTGGCCGGCTTCACGTCGCGGTGAACCACTTGGCGGCGGTGTGCGTGCCCCAACGCAAGGGCGGCCTCCCGGAGGATGTGGCGCACCTGGTCGACCGGGAGCCGGCCCCGCTCCAGGACTTCCTCCAGCGACCTGCCGGGCACGTATTTCATCACGATGTACACCAGTCCCGCTTCGTTTTCGACTCGGTGAATCGGGATGATGCTGGGATGGTCCAACCGTGCCGCGGTCTTGGCCTCACGCTGGAATCGAGTGATCAGCTGCCCGTCGCGCGACATGTCCGGCGGCAGCACCTTGATCGCTACCTGACGCTCCAGCACCAGGTCCTCTGCCAGAAAAACAGCCGCCATGCCACCCCGGCCCAACAGGCGGATGATTTCGTAGCGCCCTTCCAGGGCACGGGTGAGCCGTTCCCGCAGTTCGTAGGTGTAGTCAGGTGGGCAGTTCGCGCAGTGCAGATCGTCCACCGGAATCGGCGTGTGACACCTGGGACAGCTGCTCACCAGTGCTCCGGTAGCGGGGAGGTCTGGTAATTCCCGGCATCTCTGGCGGACTCCCGCAGCCGCACGGCGGCCTCGGTCGGAGCCTGTGTCAGAGATCGAGCAATTACGAGGGGTTAGGAGCTTCGGCGGGTCCGCGCGGCAAGGCTTATGCCCGGGATCACTGGTTCACACGTTCGAGGTACACCGCACCACCGCCGACGTTACCGATCACGAGGTCCAGATCCCCGTCGCGATCGAAATCGCCGGCGGCCGGTGCCGCCAGTGCCGGCACCGACGGCAGGGTAACGCTGTCACGGACGAAGCGCGGGATGTTTCGGGTCCCCCGGTTCTGATAGACTGTGAGGCCCTCCATTTCGGACCCGACCAACAGATCGAGATCCCCGTCGCCGTCCAGGTCGGCAAGGAGCGGCGCACTCCGGCGGCCAGCTTTGAGCCCCGCATATTCGTCACTCACTAGCGTGAATCGGGGGCGGGTGCGAGTGCCCGTGTTCTCGTAGTAGTTGAGCCAGCCCGAGGACTCTCCCACTAGCAGGTCGAGATCACCGTCTGCGTCGAGGTCACCGAGCGCAGGAACTGTGTTGCTGCCCCGGGTGATCGTCACGATGGCGGTGTCCACTGCGGCCGGACCATTGCCACTGAGTCGGTACCACGCCAGCCGGGGACCCCATTGGCCGAGCAGAAGATCGGGCCGCCGGTCACCATCCAGGTCCCCAATACTGGGGGCGTAGTGATAGCGAGCCGGTAGCGCCAGCGGCTGCCGCATGCGAAACGCCGGTTGCCCGGCCGAGCCGACGTTCTCCAACAGGTATACTCGAGAGGACTTCACGTCGGCCGGATCGAGCTTGTTCCCCACCAGCAAGTCGAGGTCACCGTCACCGTCGAGGTCGGCTGCGGCCGGTATGGTTTCACTTCCAAGGTCGAGGACCGGAAGCAGGTGCCTGCTACGGAGCGACCACCGGCCTTTCGAGTCGCGTCGCAGATAATAGAGATTGTCGGCCGAGGTGCGGAGCGGGTTGTAGGCACCCCCCAGGACGCCCAGGACCAGTTCCATTTCATCCGGACCGGCCCGGCCAAAGGTGGGCGCATTGTACCCCGATGTGAGAATCGGATCGCCGACCGGAAATTGGACCGGTTGTCCTCTGAAGTTGGGCGACTGGCAGTTCCCCTTGTTGTCGATTAGCAACAGACCAGGCTCGAAGAAGTCCCCCCAGAACAGATCGAGATCACCATCGGAGTCGTGGTCGGTCAGGGCCATAGTGTTGGCGCCATGCATGCTGGGGCCCGGTTGAAATGCCCCGGGCATCATTTGACCCGGCGTTGCCTGCTGTCCGATGATTCGGATTCCCTCGAACTCGTTGGCCACCAGGCGAAATGCTGGGGCGCCCCTGGCTTCCCCGGGCTCGGCTTCGTAGCGGGCCACGGTTCCATCGAGCCGCCCAATGAGCAGATCCGCACGCCGGTTGCAGTCCAGGTCACCGAGCTGGGGAATATTTTGCCGGTCCGAAAAGATTGCCCGGCCTTCGGTGTCGCGGAGCGTGTCCGCAGCCAAGGTGAATGTCTCGGTTCCGCGCTGGCTGTCGTTCCGATAGTACTTGAGATAGCTGTACGGCTGCTCAGCCAGCAGGTCGAGGTCTCCATCCTGGTCCACGTCGGCAAAGCGGAACCATTCGCCTACGTCCAGGCCGCCATAGCGCAGAGTTCGGAAGCCGAACCGGGGCAGCCCCTCCCGTTCGCCCAACCGCTCGAACATGGCAACGCTGCCGGTCACCTCCTGCAGGAACAGATCGAGATCACCATCTCCGTCCGCATCCACCAGCTGGGGGCGAGGAGTGTTGAATCCTCCCAGAAAGGCGAGCTCCAGTCGCTGGCCGGTAGAGTCGCTGACCGGGAACGGGAGGATGGATCGTTGGTAGAGCCTGCCCTCAACGGAGCGAAGGGTCGGAGAAGTCGGAGAGGTCGGAGCTGGCGGTCGGCCAGCACTGCGGGCACAGCCGAGGAGCACAATCCAGGCGATGAGCTGACTGCGTCGCGGTCCCGTCAGCGGCACGGACGCGGTGCTGGAATGGCCTTTCCGATGGTGGGCGGCGTACCCATGCCGGCGGCATAGTTGCCGACTGTGATCGTGGTCGCGGGGGTCTGGGTCGCCGCGCAGAGAGCAACTACCGTCCCCTTCCCGGTTGGATTTCCTCCCTGGTGCTGGTGCGCCCCGCCCAGCTGATGCCGGTTGCCGATGAAGACGTACTGCCCGTCGGGCGAGAGCGCGATTCCGTGGGGCTGGGCGAAGGCCTCGTGCTCGACCACCCGGGCGACCTTCCACCCCTGGGTATCGACCACCGCAACCCGGTTGCCGCCCAGGCAGGTCACATAGATCCAGCGACCTCCTCCGGTGAACATCGGTTCGAACGGGCCGTCGGGGAGCCCGATCGTCTTGGAAAGCCGCGGCATCTTTTGGTCGCTGAGGTCGAAGATCATCAGCTCATCAGTGAGCTCGGCGGTCACCGCGAGCCAGTGGCCATCCGGAGACACCGCGGCCTGAACGAAACCGTGGGCCGGCCCCGGCACTTCGATCAGCTGGACCTCCTGGTCTTCCGCCCCGACGCTGGCCACCTGGTTGGTGCCCAGACTCGCGACGTAGACTCGCCTGCCGTCGGGACTGATGACGATGCCGTGGGGCCGGGGGAACAGTAGATCGATCTCATCCAGCAGTTTCATATCCGATCGGCGGATGACAGCCATGCGGGGAGGCGGATTGACTGCGCTCATCGAGCGGCCCACGAACATCAGGTCCTGAGTGGGATCCAGCGTCATCAGGCCCGGCACCTCGAGCTGGGCGCTGGCGAGCAGCTTATTGGACCGATCGAACTTCACCACCTTCCCCGCTCCGATCAGGGTCACGTACCAGGCGCTGCCATCGGGCTCGACCTGCACGTGGTGGGGCTTGGCGTTGTCGGCAAATCCGTAGCGTCGAAGATCGAGGGTCTCCACCAGCTTTCGCGATTTCGCGTCGATGATGGAGATGGTTGCGTCGTCCTGATTGGCGACATAGAGGCGCGCTTGGCCGTACAGCGGAGTGGCGGCGAGAATGAGCCCCGGCAACAGTGCCATCCTGAGGAAGCGTAGCGACCGAACAGTTTCTGTCTTCATGGCACCAGGGTCTGTGGCCGGTAGCGGATCATGAACAGCCCTTCCCGCATACTGGTGACCGCCACCGCACCGCTCTTGAAAAAGGGGAAATTGGTCCAGGTACCAGCGAATCCAGGAGCATTCTCTCCGAAAGGCACGGTATCGAAGAATCCGACCTCGACCGGATTGACTGGGTCTTTGATATCGATAATCCTCAGCCCCGCCACGTAATTCGACTGATACATGTAGTTCCCACGGACGTACAGGTTGTGATCAGTGGCAGCAGTAGTCCCAAAGAACTCCTTGGCCACCACCGGGTCGTCCAGGTCGCTTACATCGAAGACCAGCGTTCGGGTCTTGGATGCGTTCCCGTCCAGCTCATCCAGCTCGTCGTCTAGATAAAAGTAGCGGTGGTCTTCGCTCAACCACCCCTGGTGGGTATACCCGACATTCGGATAATTGGCGACGCTGACCGGCTTGGGATGCTTCTTCTCGGTCACGTCGGCGATACCTACCGCTGTCTCCGACGCGTTGAAGCAGATCTCCCGGCCCTTGTACTTCTCATCGGGGCCGTGATAGATCACGCACTGTGACTCATGGGTATAGCCGGTACGAGCCCTCCCGGTGGTTGGGTCCGCGAAACAGCCCGCAAACTTGGGGTGTGCCGGGTCGCGGATGTCGATCATGTGCAGCGCACCCCCGCAGGTCTCCCCTCCCATACTGTTTCCTGTGGGGTAAGCAAAACCGCTCTTCTCGTTGATCGCGATCGTGTGGGCGCTATGGATTCGATCGTAGTGCGCGGTCTCTTCGAAACGGACCGGCGGTTTCTGCACGTCGCGTAACTGGGTGAGATCGAACACCTGCATGCCATGGGGACCGGCGCCGTCGGCCACGATGTATGCGTGGTTCTTGTAGACCTTAATGCCGCGCCAGATGTTGGACCGAGCCCCCTGATGCAGCGGCAGGTCTCCCAGGTACTTGGGATTGGCGGGGTCGGTCACTTCGACGAATGCGGTACCGTCGGTGCGGCCCACCAGCGCGAACTCCCGCTTGGTCACACTGTCGGTCCAGCCCCAAATATCGTTCAGCAGCACCCCGCGCTTGCCCCCAACGGCGCTGACCGGGAGAAAGGAAACCAGGTCTGCATCTCGGCACTCGAATGCCTTCGCTTTTCCAGCCTCGCATTTGGCCTCACCGCCGGTCACCGCTGCAAGCCCGGTCGTGGTGCTGTCCACGGCTACCCCGCTCGAGCGCCACCGGCCACTGGCGTCCTTCTGGTAGAGCTGCACCGAGCCTTCGAAGTAGTCCGCCTGCGGGGCCCCTGCAGCGACGAGCCCTTTCACCGCAGCCAGGGCGGCGCCGAACTGGGTGCTGGGCCCCACCGCTGGAATGGTGAGCTTCTGCGCCTCTTTCCACTTGGAGCCGTCACGCCGGAACACGTGCACTGCACCGATCCCATGGTCCGCAAACGGGGCTCCGATCAACATGTCCTGCCCTTCCCGTACCAGTGCGCCACCGAAGAAGGCGGGGTACTCGGGCGTCGCTGCGTTGATCCGGGCTGTCTGGTTCCACTTCTTCCCATCGGAGCTGCGGAACTGGAATACCGCCCCGGACAGGCTGTCGCTCCCCGGTGCCGATAGGTAGAGGTCGCTCCCATCGAGCAGAAGGCCGGCCCCGAGCCCTCGAACCTTGCCGCCCTCTGCAGTGAGGACGGTCTCCTTCACCCACCCTTCTCCACTCCGCCGAAACAGGACCGCCCGCCCCGCGATGGCGGAATCGCCGAAGACCTGTCCAGGCGCGCCGATCAGGATGCGATCGTTGTCCAGAGCCAGCGCGGCCCCAAACCGCTCTTTCTGATTAGCCGCCGAGCCTACCAGGGAGCCCTGCTCTGACCATGCGCCACTCGCTCCCCGGCGGAAGACGATGACTCGCCCTTGGCTCTCGGCATAGCCGGGTGAGCCCGCGAGCAGCACGTTGCCCTTGATCGCCAGCGTCCGGCCCAGCAGGTCGCCAGCCGAGCCCGACCCCGCCGTGAGTTTGGCGCGCTGGGCCCATCCGCCAGTCCCTTCGCGCTCGAACAGGTACACCGCGCCCCGCTTCTCCGCCGTCCCTGGAGCGCCCACCGCCAGCAGATTGCCCTCGATGGCGATGGCACTTCCGAACCCGCCCTCGATCGATATGCCATCGGCGGTAATGACCGAGCTCTCCACCCAGCGCCCACCGGTATCCCGGCGATAGACGTGCACGGCGCCGGTCTGGGATGCCGGCATGGGGAAGCCGAGCACCAGGCCGGGCCTCCCAACCAGGACTTGGTCTCCAGCGATTGCCACCGCACTGCCAAACCCTATTGCCTGCGAAACCGGCCCTCTGCCGGGACCGAAGGATTGCGCCCTGAGACCGGCGGCAACAGCGAGGCTCAGCGATAGCGTGCAGACGAGAGACCGTACGAGGCTCATAAAGGAGTCCAGAAAGGGTCAGGTAAATGGGTTCAGGAATTTACGGCGTCCCACGCCATCCGTAAGCATGTCCTACGGCAGACCGCCGGCACAGGTTCCACTGGGCGCAGGATTCGTGAGCCACGGCACAGAACCCACTTCTCAACTATGGAAGACTGCACCACTGACCGCGCTGGAGGAGACGATGAGGCGACATCATCTGTGGCTGCTGGCGGGCCTGCTCACGGCGGCCGCATGCTCGAATAGGCAGGAACGGCGAGTGACTGCTGCCAGAGAGGATAGCCTCCTGGGCGACTTGAGGCTTCCCGACACCGTGATTCATCAGGATACCGCAGTCGCGCAGGCGAGAGCCGACCAACCGGTCTCTCCGGCGGAGCAGCAGGTGGCAAGCAGCGATTCGACTCCCACTCCGGCAAGGAAACCCGCACCCAAGCGATCCAGGCCGGTATCCCGGGTCGAGGCCCGGCCGGTTCCAGATACATCGGTGCGGGCATACGCACCGCTTCCACCCTCGGACACCAGCGCGGCAGTTCCAGCTAAGCGGATCCACCCGGATTCGGCTCCGGCCGACACGGTGGACGCCGCGGCAAGTGCAACCTCCGATCGCGTCCGCAGTGCACCCGACACCGCCGTTGCGCTGCCCGACAGCGCGAGACGCCCTGATAGTCTCAGAGCGGCCACTGACACCACCGGGGCTCCGTCACCTGACACCGCTTCGACAAGCATAGCCGACACAGCTCCGACAGCCATACCCGACACTAGGGTTGCGCCGAGTCCCGCCTCGTCTGCCAACCTGACCGCCCGGACCCTCGCGGTCGGCACCGAGATCCACGCCGCCCTGGATGACTCCATTAACTCACGGCGCGATACGGTAGGGCATCAGGTCTCCGCCCACGTGATGGAGAATGTGGTCGGTCCCGACGGTCGAACACTGATCGCGGCGGGAACGCCGGTTCGGCTCACCATCTCCCGGCTGCGTCCCTCCCGCTCCAAGAGCTCACAGGGAAGGCTTGCCCTGCAAGCTGATGGCATCGACCTGAACGGACAGCTCCAGCCGGTGAAGGCCGAACTGAAACCGGTGCCGCGGGAGCTTCGCGGCCGCGGGGTGACCGGGAGCGATGCTGCCAAGGTGGGAGGAGGGGCAGCCGCCGGTGCCGTGCTGGGAAAGGTGATCGGCGGCAACACCAAAGGAGCGGTCATTGGCGGCGTCGCCGGTGCAGCAGCCGGAGCCGTAGTGGCCAACCAGACCGGGACTCGGGACGTCGTGGTCAAGGCCAAGACGCCCTTGGTGCTGGTGCTGAAGGCGCCTCTAGTAGTTCCGTAACTTCCGCAGTTAAGGAGCCTCAGGCGGGTCGGGGGGCGGAGCTCTCGATCCGCTGTTTTTCGCGCTTGACCCGGATGGCGCCCGGCTCCGGCTCGATGGTCTCGCCGCGGCGCTCCCGGGCCCACGTCTCCGTAAACTCCGCCCCAAAAAGCACGATGAGCGAAGAGTAGTAGATCCAGAGCAGCAGGACGGCCAGGGAGCCGGCCGCGCCGTAGGCCTGGCCCGGATTGCTCTTACCCAGGTAGAACCCGATGGCAAACTTGCCGATCACGAAAAGCACGGCCGTCACCGTCGCACCCACCCACACACTCCGCCAGGAGATCCTGGCGTCGGGCAGCACCTTGAACATCGCGGCAAAAAGGAGGGTGATGGCGGCGAGCGAGATGATCAGGTTGAGGACCTCGACTACCGGGCCCGACAGACCGGAGGGCAAGGCCGAGCTCAGCCGATCGCCCATGCCCGAAACCGCCGCACTGACCACCAGCGATACGAGCAGAAAGAATGCAAGCACCAGGATGATGCCGAGGGAGAAAACCCGTTTGCTCAGAAACGCCTTGATGCCGCCCTGATTGGGATCGGGTTCCACATCCCAGGTGCGATTCAAGGTCTTCTGCAGCTGGCCGAATGCGCCGGTGGCGCCGAAGATCAGGCCGGCTATGCCGAGCAATGTGGGGAGGATCCCGCTCGCGGGGCGCTGCTCCGACTTCTCGATGATGGTGCGAACCTGCTCGCCGGCAGTCGGCCCCATCAGGCTCTGCATCTGCGATTCGAGGCCGCCGCGGACATCGTTGGGATCCATCAGCGCGCTGACCAGCATCAGCAGCAGCACCAGGATGGCCGGCAGTGAGAATATGGTGTAGTAGGACAGGGCCGCGGCCGAGTCCATACAGTCGTCTTCGAGAAAGTCACTGAAGCTCTTCTTGACCAGCCCCAGTACCCCCATTCGTTCCCTTGCCATTGCAGCCACCCTGGTTTGAGCTCATCCGGTACCCTGGGAAAAACATTGGAGCGGCTGGTTGGGATGGACGTGATGGCGGTCACCCGGCTACGACTAAGCGGCGGTCACGGCACCCGCCGGCCCTCCTTGATCACTAGTCGAACCCGCCGTAGCGCCCCGATGTCGCGGGTAGGATCGCCCTCGACCGCGACGAGATCAGCCAGCTTCTCCGGCCGGACCCGCCCGAGCGCAGAGAGCCGGAAGAGGTCGGCGTTACCGCTGGTGGCCGACCGCAAAGCATCCAGGGGCGACATGCCGCCGGCTACCATAGCCTCGAGCTCCCGCACGTTATCGCCATGAGAGAAGACTCCCACGTCTCCGCCGAAGCAGATGGCGACCTTTTCCTCGAGGGCCATCCGGAAACTCTCCCGCTTGTCCCTCACTGATTGGGGCGGAGGCTGCCGGCCTCGAGCCCAGCCTTCGAAGTACTGGGCATAGGCCTCGGCCGCAGCGAGCGTGGGGCAGAGCGCCACTTTGTGCTTGCGCATCAGCCGGAACACCTCCCGGGTGCCCTCGTCGCCGTGCTCGATGGTCTCCACTCCGGCGAGGGTGGCCCGGCGCATGCCTTCCCGCGTGGTCGCGTGGGCCGCAACCGGCCGGCCGCTGCCGTGGGCCACCTCCACCAACTGGTTGAGCTCCGCCTGGGTAAAGGTGGGCAGGGCCTCTCCCCGCGGACCCCAACGATAGTCGGCGTATACCTTGATCCAGTCGGCCCCATGCGCGATCTGGCTGCGCACTACGCGAGTAATCTCCTCCGGTCCCGACGCTTCCTCCGCTCCCTGCCCCGGCTCGAAGGAGTAGTCCGTTCGGCGCGGGCCGTAGCTGCCGGTGGCTACGATCGCGCGGGTTACCGCAATCACCCGTGGCCCGGGAACGATGCCCTGCTCGATGGCCCGCTTCAGCTGCACGTCGAAGTCGAAGGCACCCTCGGTTCCGAGATCGCGAACCGTCGTGACTCCCGCCCCAAGAGTGCGACGCGCATGGGCCACTGCGCGGACCATGCGCTGGCCCAGCGGCTCGCGGAGAACCTGGTCGTCCCAGCTGGCTTCGTCGTAGGGATGGAGGAAGAGGTGCGAGTGGCCCTCGATGAGCCCCGGGATCACCGTTGTACCCGGCAGTTCCACCCGCTCGGTCGCGCTTGGCAGGCTCACTTCTCGGGCCGGCCCAACTGCTCGAATCTGGCTCCCGACAATCAGCACAACCCACCCGGACTTCGTCTCGGCTGCTTCGCCGTCCCATACCCTGTCGGGTACCAGCAAGATCGTGGATGTGCTGGCGGCAGTATCTCGGGCCTGGGCAGCCGCCCCGGACCACCCAGTGATCAGGAAACCAGCGAGAGCCCATGCTCCCAACGGGACGCTCATGACCTGAGCCTTTCTCAGCCTTGTGATCGATAAGGTGGAGCGAAGAGACGGCCATCCCAAACCACGTCAAAAGAAGGCATGACCCGGATCCGTCCCGCATCAGGATGGGTCGGATTGATGATGAAGTTACGCTCCACCGGCTGGCCCGGAATGGATGGAACGATAAGCACCGCGCTGCGTCCCAGCCGGTACCACTCATCTCCGTACGCTCGGGCTGACGCGGAGTCCTCCGCATCCCAACCCGGCACATTGGCAGGATCGAATTCCTCGGCGGCGAGATCGTCGGGGATGGCGATTGCCGCCGCATGATGAGGGCCGGGCAGCAGCGTACGCCCGCCGTGAACCAGCTTCTCGAGCAGCGCGGTGGCGTAGTGTTCGGACGTATAGATCAGAAACCGACCCGGAGAATTCCAGCGGGCCCCTTCCAGGGCGGCTCCACTGCCATCGTAGACCGGGTACCGGCGCTTGGCGAGACGGTAGACAGTTGGCACTGGCGAGCAGTTAGACCGGGAGGCTGTGCTCCAGCTTCCACAGCAACGTTTCCACCCGGCGGGTGCCCAGGTCGGTGGCCGCCAGATCGATGGGCGCCTGATTCTCGAGCTGGGGATGGGGGGATGTCAGGAAGCGCTGGGCCTCCTCGGCCGACTCCCAGACCTGCTCAGCCAGAGTGGCAAGCCGCGCGATGCGCTCCAACCGTTCGCTTTCCGCCGGCCGGAGCCTGCCCTCTTCCTCGCGGCGCTGCAGGGTGGACCGGGGAACCACGATCTGCTGAACCCGGGTCTTCTGCCGCTGCGGAAAGTGCCGGATGACGTACCGGAGGGCGGCAAAGGGAAGTCCCCGGCCGATGGCCCGCTGCAGGTCGGCGACGGTGGCGACGCGCTCGCGGAGCACCTTGGGGCCGCCCAGGTTCTGGGCCACCTTCAGGACGTCGGGGTAGCTGGCCATGAATTCTCCTGTTGCCCATCTGAAAAGAAAATAATCCCAAATGGGACGGGCCGCTAGCCCTTCCCAGTTTAGCCCTGGCCAGTGTCCGGTTTTGGCAGCTGGATTTGCTGTTCCCCAACCCGATATCTCCCTATGCCGCTTGTGCTTAGGTCCGGGGTCCGTAACCGGCATTCGGCTTCGAACAGCACTATATTTGTCCGATGCCACTCTCCTCCTTTCATCCCCTCGTCGCCCGCTGGTTCCAGGATCGATTCGGTGAGCCGACCGCTCCCCAGCGGCGCGGGTGGGAAGCAATCCGGTCCGGCCAGCATACCCTCATTGCGGCGCCCACCGGCTCGGGTAAGACACTCGCCGCCTTCCTGCATTCGCTGGATGAACTCTTTCGGGAAGGGCTCGAGGGTCCGCTCCCCGATGAGACTCGAGTAGTCTACGTCTCCCCGCTCAAGGCGTTGAGCGCGGACATTCATCTCAACCTGGCGGAGCCCCGCCGGGCGATTCGTCGCTTGGCCGAGGAGGAGCTCGGAGCGGAGCCGCCGCGGATCACCGCCGCCATCCGGTCGGGCGACACACCCGCAGCCGAGCGCGCGGCGATGATTCGAAAGCCGCCGCACATCCTGGTCACCACGCCGGAATCGCTCTATCTGCTGCTCACCGCCCGGCGCAGCCGGGACATGCTGCGCAGCGTGCGCACGGTGATCGTGGACGAGATTCATGCGTTGGTTGAATCGCGGCGCGGGGCCCACCTGGCTCTCACGCTCGAGCGATTGGCGCATGTGGCCGCCCAGCCGGTGCAGCGCATCGGGCTCTCGGCCACGGTGAAGCCACTGGACGAAGTGGGGGAATGGCTGGTTGGCGGGACAGCGGGGCCCGCAATAATCGACGCCGGCCACCGGCGCGCACGGGATCTGGGGCTCGAGCTGCCTAGCTCCCCGCTCGAAGCCGTGATGTCGGGTGAGATGTGGGCCGAGGTGTACGACCGGCTCACCAACCTCATCAAAGCGCACAAGACGACCATCGTTTTTGTAAACACCCGTCGCCTGGCAGAGCGGGTGTCTCGCCACCTGGCCGAGCGGCTGGGCGAGGAGGCCGTCACCGCTCATCATGGCAGCCTCTCGAAGGAGACGCGCCTGGATGCGGAGGAGCGGCTCAAGGCGGGGAAGCTCCAGGCCCTCGTGGCGACCGCTTCGCTGGAGCTGGGAATCGACATCGGGCACGTCGATCTGGTCTGCCAGCTGGGCACACCCCGCCGGATCTCGACCTTCCTTCAGCGGGTGGGCCGCTCGGGACACACCGTGCACGGCACGCCGAAGGGGCGGCTGTTTCCGCTCACTCGGGACGAGCTGGTGGAATGCACCGCCATCATTCGGTCGGTGCATCGGGGGGAGCTGGACCGGATCATCATCCGAGGAAAGCCGCTCGACGTGTTGGCCCAGCATATCGTCGCCGAAACTGCTGCCGAGGACTGGAGTGAAGACGAATTGTTCCAGCTCTGCCGGCGGGCCCATCAGTACCGCCACCTGGAGCGCGGCGAATTCGACCAGGTGATTCAAATGCTGGCCCAGGGCTTTGCCACCCGACGGGGTCGCCGCGGGGCCCTGATTCACCATGATGCGGTGAACGGACGAATCCGTGGCCGGCGCGGCGCCCGAATGCTGGCCATCACCTCGGGCGGAGCCATTCCGGACAACGCGGATTATCGCGTGATCCTGGAGCCGGAGAACACCTTCGTCGGCACCGTCAACGAGGACTTTGCAGTTGAGAGTTTGCAGGGAGACATCTTTCAGCTGGGCAACACGTCGTGGCGAATCCTGCGGGTGCAGCAGGGCACCGTGCGGGTGGCAGATGCGCACGGCCAGCCGCCCAGCATTCCGTTCTGGCTGGGCGAGTCACCGGCGCGGAGCGATGAGCTGTCCGCCGCCGTGGCTGAGCTGCGACAGGAAGTGGAGAACCGGCTGGAGAATCGAGAGGAGGCCGTGAGCTGGGTGACCTCAGTTCTGCAGGGTCATCCTGAGCAGAGCGAAGAATCTCTCCCTGGCTCAGCCGGCGTTGCCGCTCATCAGCTGGTCGAGTATCTCGCCGAGTCCAGACGTCTCCTCGGAAACCTGCCGACTCAGCGGACTATCGTCGCCGAGCGATTCTTCGACGAGGCTGGGGGGATGCAGCTCGTCATCCACGCTCCCTTCGGCAGCCGGGTGAATCGCGCCTGGGGTCTGGCGCTGCGGAAGCGATTCTGTCGCCAATTCAACTTCGAGCTCCAGGCCGCAGCCACAGAGGATGCGGTTCTGCTGTCGCTGGGACCTCAGCACTCGTTCCCGCTGGAGAGCGTGTTCCGCTTCCTCCACCCCGAGACCGTCGAGGAGATCCTGGTACAGGCACTGCTCGACGCGCCCATGTTCGGCACCCACTGGCGGTGGAACGGCAATATCGCACTCGCCATTCCGCGCAGTCGGGGCGGGCGTAAGATGCCGCCCCAGATCCAGCGGATGCAGGCCGAGGATCTCCTGGCTGCCGCGTTCCCTGACGCAGCCGCTTGTCTGGAGAACATTCCGGGAGACCGGGAGATTCCCGATCACCCACTGGTCCGCCAGACCATCGATGACTGCGTGCACGAGGTCATGGATCTCGAGCGGTTGACTGAAGTCCTCCGCCAGATCGGGTCGGGTGAGCTGCGGCTGGTGGCCCGGGATCTGCCGGAGCCCTCGCCACTGGCGCATGAGATCCTGAATGCCAGACCCTATGCGTTCCTGGACGACGCGCCATTGGAGGAACGGAGGACGCAGGCGGTTTACACTCGCCGAGCCTTCGAGCCTTCGTCGGCCGACGATCTTGGAGCCCTGGATCCGGCAGCGATCGAGCGGGTTCGGGACGAAGCCTGGCCCGAGATCCAGAGCGCCGATGAGCTGCACGACACTCTGCTGACCGCCGGTTTCCTCACTGAACTGGAAGGGATCTCCGGTCGGGATGGCCGATCCTGGGCGGGCCACATCCGCGAGCTGGTGCAGACAGGCCGGGCCGACCGGCTCGAGTTGCGGCCCGCTCAGGCGGTGTGGTATGCCACCGAACGGGCGCCGGAGGTCAAGGCCGTGGTTGGGACGGACAAGTCGGTCAGCCGCGATGATGCCATTCGGGAGCTTCTGCGGGGGCGACTGGGGATCTCCGGCCCGGTCACCGCGTCCCAGCTGGCCACTACCCTTAGCGTCACGGAAGCCGAAGCCGACGTCGCCCTGGCGGCTCTGGAAAGCGAGGGTGTCATCCTGCGGGGTCGCTTCACTCCTGGCGCTGCGGCCCTGGAATGGTGCGAGCGTCGGTTGCTCGCCCGGATCCACCGCTACACTCTCAACCGGCTGCGCGCTGAAATCGAGCCGGTAAGCGCCGCCGACTTCATGCGATTTCTATTTGCGTGGCAACGAGTGGCACCGGACCAGCACGTCGCTGGACTCGAAGGGCTGGCGGCTCTTATTGGGCAGCTCGATGGTCTCGAATTGCCTGCATCGGCCTGGGAAGCGGATGTGCTCTCCAGTCGGTGCGAAGAGTACGATCCTGCCCTGCTGGATACTCTGTGCATGACCGGACGGGTAGCCTGGGGCAGGATCTCCGCCGGGCAGCGCGGCGGCCCAACCAACGGACGGACTGCTGGTCCAATCAAGAGCTCGCCGATCGCACTGTTCCTGCGGGAACATGCGGACGAGTGGGTCTCGGGTCATCAAGAGGAGCCCGAGCTGTCCACCTATGCCCAACGAGTGAACGAGGTGCTGCAGCGCCGGGGCGCATCGTTCTTTCACGAGCTCGTCGCCCTGAGTAGTCTCCTTCCCACCCAGGTGGAGCAGGCGCTCGCGGAGCTGGCCGGAAGCGGGTTGGTGACATCGGACAGCTTCGCCGGCCTGCGTGCTCTCATCACCCCGTCCAACAAGCGGAAGCCGTTCGCATCGCGCCGCACCCGTCACCGGAAGGCTGCGGTCGGAATCGAAAGCGCCGGACGATGGTCCCTCCTCCAACGGCGCGACGGAACGGGTGAAGGCACTTCCCCCGAGCTCTTCGCTGTGATGCTGCTGCGTCGCTACGGAGTTGTATTCAAGCGACTGCTGGCCCGGGAAACCGGAGCGCCACCCTGGCGGGAGCTACTGCTGGTCTACCGCCGCCTCGAGGCGCGGGGCGAGATCCGGGGAGGCCGCTTCGTCAGCGGGATGTCAGGGGAACAGTTCGCCTTGCCCGAAGCCGTGGGTCAGCTCCGCTCCATCCGCCGGCTCGATGGCAACGGACAGCTCATCGGAATCAGTGGAGCCGACCCGCTCAACCTGACCGGGATCATCACGCCGGGGGAACGGGTGCCAGGCCTCACCTCGAATCGCGTTCTCTATCGGGATGGAGTTCCAATTCTCGCCCGGGAGGCTGGACAGGTGAAGAGTCTGCTGACCGGAGTCGAGCCTTCCGCCGAGCTGGTACACGCGCTGGTACGCAAACAGAGCACCGCGGCTCTCCGAAGTTACCTGGGCCTGACTGGGGCTCCGGCCGAAACCGTACCGCTCAACCGCGCACCCGGACGCCGGAGAAAGCGGGAGGTCGCCGGCGATGCGGTTCGCCTTTCTTAGTCAATTCACCGATTTCGCCCTGCTCTTCATGCGGCTGCTGGTCGGATGGGTCTTCGTGTGGAGCGGCTGGAGCCATACCCGCGATCCGGTAACCCGGGGGAAGAGCATCGGCTTTAGCCCCGGAATTACCCGCTTCCTTGGACTGGCCGAGCTGGCCGGTGGGCTCGGCGTTGCGCTCGGCGTGCTTCCCCGGATCGCTGCCCTCGGCCTCATCCTCGTCATGTTGGGCGCCATCCAGAAAAAGATCTTCGTCTGGCATACTGGGTTCTGGGGCAAGTCGACCGACGGCTGGCACTATGACCTGCTCTTCGTGGCGATGAGCCTGGTGATTGCCACTACCGGGGGCGGCCGCTACGTGCTGTTCCCATGAGCCAGAACGGTAAACATCACTTCCCAACCCGAGGAGAGATCATGCGCTCACTCGCGCTTGCGGCACTCCTGGTCGTACTCGGTCTCGGCTGCCGCAGGCAGCAGTCCAACGAGACCGGTGGCCTGAGCGATACGACTCCGTCAGTTTCGACCGCGGCGCCGGCGCCGGAAGCCGCCGATACTGCTCCGCTCGCCACCGAGCTTGGGTTCGACCGCCGCGCCGACTTCGTGCAATCGATCCGCCAGCAGCTTACCAGTTTGGATCAGCAGATCAGCGAGCTGGCCACCCAGGCCAAGTCTCGGGGCGGCGCCGTGAGCGATCGGGCACTGGCCAACGTCAGGGCCGCCCGAAAGGCGGTGGACCGGAATCTTCGGCAGGTGGACGCGGCCACTGCGGCCAACTGGGACCAGATCAGGCAGCGGGTGAACGGCGCCGTCGATAATCTGAGCGAAGCCATCGAGGCGGCACAGCCGAAGTGAGCTAGAGATGCTCGCGTTGGGGGAGCGCTACCGGGTCGAGCGCGAGCTGGGCCGGGGCGGAATGGCGACCGTGTACCTCGCGTACGACAGTCGCCAGGACCGGCCGGTCGCTCTCAAGCTCGTCCACCCCGATCTGGCCGCGATGCTCGGACCGGAGCGCTTCCTCCGGGAGATCAAGCTCACCGCCAAGCTCCGCCATCCGCATATCCTGCCCCTCTTCGACTCCGGTGAGTCGGACGGTCAGCTCTGGTACACCATGCCCTACATCGAGGGCGAAACCTTGCGCCAGCGACTGGGTCGGCAGCGGTACCTTCATCTAGACGAAGCGCTACGCATCACCTGTGACATTCTCTCGGCCCTGGAGTACGCCCATCAGCACGGCGTCGTCCACCGTGACATCAAGCCGGAAAACATTCTGCTCGAGGGCGATGAGGCAATCCTGGCCGATTTCGGCATCGCTCACGCTCTCACCGCGGCCGGCAGCGAGCGGCTGACCCGGACCGGGGTTGCCGTAGGGACCATGATGTACATGAGCCCGGAGCAGGCGGCCGGCCAGGGAGAGGTGGATCGCCGGAGCGATATATACTCAATGGGATGCGTCCTGTACGAGATGGTAGTAGGTGAACCGCCGTTCACCGGATCACCTCAATCGGTATTGGCCCAGCATCTCACTGCCACGCCGGGGGTGCTCCGGGCGCCGGAAGGACAGATTCCCACCCCGATCGTACGCGCCGTCGCCAAATCTCTCGCGAAAGAGCCGGCCGAGCGATTTTCCACCGCCGCGGCTTTTGCCCGGGCGCTCGAGCCGGCAGCCGAACTGGCGAGCCCGATCTTCAGGACTCGACGCATCGTCCTGGCCGGGGGAGTTGCGTTGGCGGTGCTGGCACTCACCTTCTACGCCGGACACCGCGCCTCCAATACACCGGCCGGGCCGGGCGGCTCGATTGCTACCGGGCTCAATCGCAAGTTGTCGCAGATCACGTTCGGAGAGGGACTGGAGGAATGGCCGGCCTGGTCGCCGGATGGACGCCGACTGGCCTACGTCGCCGAAGTGGACGGGTTCCGCCAGCTGATGGTTCGAACTGTTGCCAACGGCAACGAGCGACAACTTTCCCGCGAGCCCACCGATCACATTCAACCGGCCTGGTCGCCCCAGGGTCGGCTCGCCTTCGTTCGAGCCTCATCGGCCAGGAGCAC
>Ga0075421_100002809_pt1 | contig 20832 bp, 22 predicted proteins | sample SoiMetdeltSBSDD5_FD_75292 | JGI IMG/M metagenome (GOLD analysis project Ga0075421, IMG submission 75292) | Bulk soil microbial communities from a Populus tree surrounding site in Tennessee, USA - Soil MetaG P. deltoides SBSDD5 | ecosystem: Environmental > Terrestrial > Soil > Tree plantation... | reverse complement strand
TTGATGGCGAGCCAATCACTAGCTGGACCGGATTGGACGGACCTGGTGGGGACATTATGGTAGCTCCCCACGATTTGTGCGTAGACGGTCAAGGCAGTATCTACGCTTGTGAGGTACGCATAGGTCGCGTTTCCAAGTTCCGGCGTATTTAACCATCATTTCTGTGCCCGACGCCCCCAGAGGCAAATCCTGCAGTGCAATTATCTGTTTTGGCGTTTTAATCCAAACAGCATGTCTAATCCGACGGCACGATGAAGCACGAGCACAACAAGGCAAGTTCCGAAAATTAATGCAGTAGAAATCGCCGCGAGGGTTGGGTTTACGCTGAAGCGCATGTAAGTAAAGAGGGCCACGGGGAAGGTGGTGATACCCCCCTGCGACAAGAGAATTGATATAACAAATTCATCAAACGATAGCGCGAACGCCATAATCATCCCTCCTACGAGCGCCGGTCGCAGTAAGGGTAGAACGATTCGCGTAATTACGGTCCGTGGAGGCGCGCCGAGGGTCATAGCCGCAAACTCGATATCTCGATTTAGTGTCGTAGCGAGCGAGCATGCAGTTTGAAAGACCAATGGCATGGTTACCGCCACATGACCAAGGATCAAAGTTATCCATGTGTTGTTGATTCCAAGCAAGTTGAAGAGCACGAGAAGTGACAGGCCAATGACAAGAGACGGCAGTACAATGGGGAGTAAAAAGGCTGCTTCTATCCCAGAGCGGCGCAAATAGGGTGAGCGGGCCAGAGCAAATGCCGCCAATGTACCTGCGATTCCGGAAAACAAAGCAACTATTGCTCCAAGCCTGAGGCTAATGCCCAGAGGTGTAACGAACTCACGGAGGTGGAGCATCTTGTTGTACCAAGAAAGCGTAAGCCCCCTCGGCGGAAATTTCAGGAAGGCATCGGTTCCAAAGGACGAGCCAATGATCACCGCGAGAGGCAAAACAAGAAATGAGCAGACGAATACGATTGCAGCTACCCCCACTATGCTGAAGCTAGACCGTAAAGATCGTGCGACCATCGGCTAACGTCCTGCAATCCGTCGGACGGCTAAACGGAGCAGTTCCGCCAATGCCACCGAAACTATGAGAAGCACAACAGCCATCGCCGCCGCGCGACCGAAATCACCCCGGAAGGCAACTTGGTCAAAGATTAAATTAGAATACATCTTGTATTGGTCACCCCCAAGAATGAGTGGCACGACGAAAGCACTGACGCTCAGAGCATAACCAATAAGGCCTGCCGAAAAAATCGCAGGGTAGAGGCGTGGTAGTGTGACTTTGAAGAAAACTTGCCATGGTCCAGCTCCGAGCGTGCTGGCAGCATGTTCGATGTTTTCATTAAGTTTGGCCATTAGCGCTGTGATGATCAGGATTGCGAAAGGGACCACAAAATAGGTTTGCCCCATGACTACTGCGAACTCGGAGCGAAGAAACGAAGATGGTCGATCTACTATCCTGATGTTGACGAGAACAAAATTGAGGAATCCTTCGCGACCTAGCACTGTTGTAAGTGCGAAGACGCGAACAAGAGCGTTTACGAGAAACGGAATAATTGTAAGGAGAATCAAGGTCAGCTGTAGATCTCGGCGGGAAGCTCGTGCAATACCATAAGCCATCGGTGTCGCGAGGACTGCTGAAAGCGCCCCGACGACCAAGCCTAAGCGGATCGTCCGTAACAGCACCTCGAAATTGAAGCTATCTAATAACGCCAGTTCGTAGTTATTAAGCGTAATATTTATAATCCCATCGCGGAGAGCAGGATACTCCACAAATGATATTGCCCCTATTAGCGTCATGGCAGCGTAGAATGGCGCAAAGAGAATGCCTGCTGGCAAAACGAGCAATCCGTAACGCGGTGCTCCCGGGAAGCGTGATGCATCGATCATGCTCGGTCCCTTTGTGTAAGGAACTCGGTGTTGGGGAGAGGTCTAATCGCTGCCGGAGGAATGGTTAGGTAGACCCTTAAGCCAACGCGGAGTTGGTTGTTTCCGATGCGATTAACCGAGAGCAGAGTGAGCCGAATTCCACAAACATCACATTCTGCATAGGTCATCGCGCCAACGAAGGTCTCGCGTTGTATTATACCAGTAAAGGAATTTGCAGCCGATTGAGGTGTGTTCGAGAGGATAATCTGTTCGGGCCGGATTGCTACTGCTGCAGTGGAACCTGGGGCCGCCTCGCCAAGTTCAAGAACCACCTTATCCGTAATCGCGATGCGGCGTAAATCCGGTGTAAGCTGGCCCTCTAAAATGTTCGCCTTCCCGACGAAGTCAGCGACGAATCGATCACGCGGCGCGGAATAGATTTCAGCGGCTGTGCCTATCTGAGCGATCCGCCCATGGGACATAACAACGATCCTATCGGATAGCGCGAGGGCTTCTTCCTGATCGTGAGTAACGTACACTGTCGTTACCGCCGCCTTACGCTGGATATCCTTCAATTCGGAGCGCATTTCATCGCGAACTTTGGCATCAAGATTACTGAGCGGCTCGTCCATGAGGAGCAGCGTTGGTCGCGGTGCGAGCGCGCGCGCAATCGCTATTCGTTGCTGCTGGCCACCAGAAAGCTCCGATATTTGGCGTGTCGCAAATGCTCCGAGCTGCACTAGCTCAAGCACTTCGCTGACACGTTGAGTGATACGTTTCTTGTCTTCGACGCTTCCGCGCATGCGAATGCCAAAGGCAACATTGTCGAACACGTTCATGTGAGGGAACAGCGCATAGTCCTGGAAAACCATAGACAGATTACGCGCAAAGGGTGGATCGTTGGTGACTTGTCGTCCGCTTAATAGTACTTCGCCGGAATCTGGCAGTAGAATCCCAGCGATGATGCGGAGCAATGTTGTCTTGCCACAGCCGCTCGGGCCCAGAAGCGAGACGAAACTTCCGCTCTCAACATCGAGGTCGATGCCCGTTAGCGCATCAATCGAACCATAACGCTTGGCGATGGCTCGGAGTGCCAATACCGTGGGCATCGACCCCAGCGATTTACTTGCCAATAAGCGGCACTATCTCTCGATCCCATCGGGCGATCCAGTCTGCCTTATTCTTGGCAATAGTTGCATCGTCGAGAGTTGTCAGACGGGCACGGTCCTCCGGGCTCGAGGGTAGTGCCTTGGCAAGTTCCGGCGTGAATTTGATGCCTTCCATGGCCGGAATTGTCGCTGCAGCGTTGACATGTGCTTCGACCACATTCTTTTGCAACATGAAATTTATGAGCTTTTTTGCTCCCTCGGGATTCGGTGCACCCTTAACTAGAGTTATACCATCCCAAGAAATCGGGCTACCTTCTGACGGACTGACGCGGGCCACGGTTACACCATTCTTGAGCAGTTCAATTGTGGTGAACATCAACACCGGGGCGATGGACGCTTCCCCAGAAGCAAGTAGGTTGTAAGCTTCGGAGTCTGAATTGAAGATTGCTCCAACATTTGGTGCAAGCTTCTTAAGCGCTTCCCATCCAGGCTCCATATTCGTCTCACTGCCGCCATTTATGCGTGCGGCCATCACTTGGATATATGCCGAATATATGCTGGGCGGGGGAAGCATGATCTCGCCCTTATATTCGTCCTTCCATAGATCTTTCCAACTCGTGGGCGGAGTCTTGACCTTATCGGTACGATAGGCGAGCTCGAAAACATAACCGTACATGCCAACGTAAAAGATCGTCCCGTCTTTGTCCTTGTAGAGTGCTTGTGGAATGAGATTGGCAAGATTTGGAATCTCTTTCGGATCAAGCGGGGCTGTTAAACCTTCCTGCCAAAGAGTAATTCCTTCGGTCTGTCCCATCATGGCGACATCAATCTGTGGATTCGCAGCCTGAGCCCGGACTTTTGCAATAGCGTCGACGGACATTCCGTAGCTCAGTACCACTTTAATGCCGGTTTCTTTCTCAAAGGGTTCTGCAATGTTCTTGATAAAACTTTCAGCGAGCGAGCCGCCCCAAGTTTGCACATTCACAACTTCTTGCGCCAAAGCTTGCGACACGCCTGCGGCAAAGATGGCTAATGAAGCAAAAAGCGTCATTCTAATTTTCATGTGTCCACTCCTCCTTTTGGTACGTTGTTTTTCGTCAATGGTTGGAATTACTTCCTATCGAACAATTTGTCCTCCATTACTGTTGTGAGCGCGGTCGCTGCAAGGGAAGCGGTACGACCTGTTAGATCGATGTTCGGCGCGACTTCTACGAGATCGACTGCAACTAATGGTAGGGCTCGGAGCGCTGTGAGAATTTCGAGGAACTGAAGCGGAAAGATACCGCCGGCGCCTACAGCATTCCCAACACCTGGTGCGTAAGTACGATCGTTTACGTCAATATCGATTGTAAGATAGACCGCTGTACAGTTGGCAAGTGGTGCAAGGCTCTTAGTTACAAGGTCGGGAATACTCTTGGCGGCCTGAAGCTCGTGACGAAGCACCATGGTGATACCGGCCTTTTTGGCATAATCCCATTCCGCCTTTGGCTGAATTCCGCCAATACCAATCATCAACATTTTCTTAGGATCGACTTCTGCAGTGTCGATCATCCGGCGAACCTGTGTGCCGCTGGAGAGCTTCCCGAAGAAGGGCATAGTGTCAGCTAGGTCGAGATGAGAATCGATGTGTGCGTAACCGAACTTTTCTTTACGCCCAGCTGCTTTTAGGCCGTCCAACACACCTTGCAGGCAGGGAAACGAGGTGTAGTGATCGCCGCCTAAAATGACCGGGAAAGCACCCGTTTCGACGATTGAACTTATCCCCTGGCGGATGATTTTACTTGTCTCAAAGACATCGGCTTGAAAGAGCGACAAATCTCCAACATCAACTAGGTCGAAGCGATCTGACTGAGTGATTACCTCATCAGTTACTGGGTCAACGAGAGCGGCCCCCTCTAGCGACTGCAGTAAGTAAGAGAACATGTATGACGCTTCGCGTATGGCTGTCGGACCATGCTTACAGCCAAGACGGGAGACTTTAGTGCCCTCATAGGGGACCCCAACTACAGCGATGTTTTTGGGACCCAGTTCCTCGATTGAAACTCTCGGTGATTTCAAAAACGTCGAACCAACCAAGGGGGGCAGGATCATTGTCCTTGGTTGGTTCTTACTCGATTTGTCAGCCATTTGACGGCACCTCCACGTCCAACTTGACTCGGTGCACACCCTCGAAACATAAGAAACATACGAAGCACATTTCTGAAAAGGAGAAATGAGCATCGGACTGCGGGAGGACACTCAATAGGATGGGACCAGGACAATGCGCTTCAGTAATCCGGATCTTAAGGCGCTAAATATATTTAAAACCGTGGTCGATAATCAGGGCTTCAGGGGTGCCCAACTCGAGCTTGGCGTTAGCCCCTCTGTCATTAGTACTTACATCAAGACACTGGAGGAACGCCTGGGCTTTCAGCTTTGCCAGCGGGGCAAGAGGGGATTCAGGCTCACCGAGAGGGGGATGCAGGTTTACGATTTATGCAACACACTTGTCGGGACGTTAGACAGATTCGAAATGGCCTTAGGGGAGCTCCGCAAGACATTGCGAGGCACATTGCGAATAGGATTGTCGGCCAATACCGTCACTGATGAAAACCTGAGAATTTATGAGGTTATTCGTTCCTTCGAGGAACGTCACTACAAGGTTTTCTTTGACATTGCAGTATTGCCTACGGAGCTGCTTGAGCGTGGTCTGCTTAATGGAGAATTCCAGCTAGCCATTGCTCCCTTCGCTAAGCACATCGATAATCTACACTATGAGAAACTGCATACTGAACAGCATCGCATATATTGCGCGCGGAGGAACTCCCTATATGCGCGCCCGGATACCACAATTACTCTTAAAGATATTTCACGCGAGCGTTTTGTAGCGAGGGCCTATTTGCATCAGCGAGACCTGGTTCATTTAGAAGGCGTTCAGGTGGCCGCATCGGTATCCAGCATGGAGGCTCAACTAACCATGATACTTAGTGGATATTATGTGGGGTACCTTGCTGATCACTATGCCGCCCCATGGGTGCAGACGGGGCTAATACGAGTATTATCCCATCCCAAATTGGAGTTTTCGCTTCAATTCTATCTCGCTTGGCCAAAAAGCCGTCAGTCGTCATTACTATTAACAGCATTCACAACCGATTTGCTTTCCCAGGTAAGCCAGAACAGTTTTGTTTCATCGAACAACAAAGTGGGGGCAAGACTCACCCACCGTTAAGGCCTAAACGACTTCTGAGATCTAGGTAGCCCATGCAGCAAATCGTAATCACCCATGGCCCGGCACGCTGGTTCACGATTTTCTCTTCGTTGAGTCGGAGCGGATGCTGCATGTCTGTAATGCTCCCTCACCCGGTGCTTCCGTGATTCCCATTGGCAACATGATTGTTGACCGGCTGCAGCACCGGCGCACTCATTGATCTTGTCAACGCCTTAGAAGACTTGGTAAGAGCGGAATACAACGTCTGTTTCGCCATGCACAAACTTGATATTCCCCGTCCTGTAGTTGATCGCGTCGTCGGACGTCGCGGCCGACTGCATATTATTGACAGGATTGATCCGCAACGCACGGCTCTTGTCATCATAGATATGCAGAACGCCTATTTGGTAGAGAACCATCCCGGTTTTGCCAGACATGGTGTGGATATCATTCCGAAGATCAATGATTTGGCTTTTGCTTTCCGTCGCGCCGGGAGCCGCGTGATCTGGATACGCAACACCATTGATAAGGGGGGCGATCGTGTTTGGCCCACCTATAGTGAGCTGCGAACAGCGGAGGCGCGGAGTCGCATGGAGGTGGCGCTGGCGAAGGGCAGCGAGGGCCATGCAATTTCGCCCAACATGGGCTTAGAACCAGACGACTTGATTATTGACAAATATCGTTATAGTGCCTTCATCCAAGGTTCGTCTGATATAGAGCAGCATTTGCGCGTCCTTGCGGTCGATACCCTGATCATCTGCGGCGTGCTCACAAACGTTTGCTGCGAATCAACGGCCCGCGATGCGATGATGCTGAACTACCGTGTGGCCATGGCGGCCGAGGGAACCGCTGCCCATACCGACCTGGAATACAACGGCTCTCTTGCGAGCATTCTCTTTGCTTTCGGGGATGTCATGACGAATGACGAGATCCTCGAGCGCCTTCCGCGGTTGAAATAAGACTCCCACCTCTATCGCTGCAAGTGGCGGATCATATTAGCCAATTGACAGGTGCGCCATTGGCGCCTGATATTGTAAACTGTTGACAATCTGCAATCGACAGAAGAGTATAGACTTATGGAACAATTCAAGGCCACGCTTCATCTGCTGCGATCGGAATCCCTCACTAGCGTCGCGAGGAAGCAGATCGAGCAGATGATTTTGAGCGGCGAGCTGTCGGGACGCGTGAATGAAAACGCCCTTGCGGCGAAGCTGTCGATCAGTCGGGGCCCTGTGCGAGAAGCACTGCGTGCCCTTGAGCAGGCAGGACTTGTCAGCGTCGTGGCCAATCGGGGCGTCTTTGTACGTGAGTTTAGCCTTGAGGAGGCACTGCAAGCCTACGACATTCGTGCGAGCCTCTTCGGCTTGGCAGGAAGATATCTTGCGGAGTTAGTTACTGACGACCAGATTGCTTTGCTTTCAGACTTGGTCGAACAGATGGAAAACGCCAAGGAGGATGGCGATCTCACTAAATACTATTCGCTGAATATTCGATTTCACTCAACCTTGGTTGATTTGTCGAGCAACTCTGAACTCGCTGCTATTTACCGCCACCTTGTCAACAAGCTTCACCTTTTTAGGCGCCAGTCTCTGCTGCTAGGCGGCGGACTGAGCGTCTCCAACAAAGAGCATCGCCTAATTCTAAAGGCGATCGCTGCTCGCGATGCTACCGCTGCCTCGCTTGCAATGGAAAACCACATCCTCGCGGGCAGGCAGCGGTTGCTGATGGCCCTGAAAGAGCTCCAAAGCCAATCAAATACGCGAAAGACTGCAAGTGAAGATTAAATCCATTAAAGCAAGTGTGCACGAAATTGAGGTCACGATACCCCTTCTCGACAAGCCTATCGAAGAGAGGAAGGTGGTATTCTGCACGGTTGAAACAGACGATGGGTTGGTTGGTTACGGTTTGACGGGCCATTTTCTCCCTTTTGCTGTCGCCACCGCGCTGGAAAAGGAATTTCTGCCCGTGGTTACTGGCTTAGACGCCCGGGACACGGAGGCTATCCATTCGAAGGTCTGGTGGAAACTAAACCCTCGAACGATGACAGGAGTCGTCTCAAGCGCGCTCTCCTGCCTCGACATAGCTTTATGGGATATTCAGGGAAAGGCCACCGGACGATCCATCGCCCAGCTATTGGGCGGCGCCCGGGACGCGGCGCCAACTTACATCACTTTCGGCTTTCCGCAATATGATCGCGATCAACTCGTCGAGGCGGCACGACGCCAAGTGAACGCAGGCAATCGGCGGCTCAAGCTCGTTGTAGCGGCGGTCAAAGGGGGGTGGCAGGAGGACGCTGTTCGTGTTCGTCTCGTGCGAGATACTGTCGGCGGGGACGTCGAATTGATGATCGATGCAAACTATATGTTCACGACGGTCGAAGCTCGATACTTAGCTCGTGCCGTGGAGGACTGTAGGCTCTCCTGGTTCGAGGAACCTCTTCACCAAAACGATGCCCGAGCGCTGGCAGATCTTCGGTCCAAGACCAGCACGCCAATCGCCGCTGGTCAAATGGAAGGCCACAGGTGGCGCCTGCGGGAGCTCATCGATCACAAGGCGGTCGATATTCTTCAGCCAAATTGCGTCTACAACGGGGGCTACACAGAAACCCGCAAGGTAGCTCACCTCGCTCAGGCCTATAATCTGCCGATTGCCAATGGTGGCGGATGGCCACTCTTCAACATGCACACCATGGCTGGCCTTATGAATGGTTGGCTTGTTGAATTCCATCTCGGCATGCAGATGGTTGGTGAGTTCTTATTCGTCGATCCGCCCCGGCCGGTTGACCAGATGATTGCAATCCCAAAGAAGCCGGGTCTCGGGATTGAACCCCGCATCGATGCGCTCAGAGAAACAAGAGTAAGTGAGTAGGGAGGTGAACATGATACCGAAATATGCCCATAAACAGGTTACCGACAAAAGATTCCATATGAGCCGCAGAACCTTACTAAAGGCCAGCGCTGCTGCGGTAGCCAGCTTTCCACTTCAAGGCCTCGGTCTTCGCGACGGGTTCGCCCAAGACGTGGCTTCAGAACTTCGCTGGCTTGAATACTCTCATATAGAAAAACCGTACTTCACAGATCCCTTTGTCGAGGAGACCAAGATCAAGTTAGTTCTCGGCGCTATTTCCAATGACGACACGACACTTGCCACACTAAAGGGGGGTGGCACCAAGGATTGGGATGTGTTCCACATGGGAGATATGAAAAACCATCCAATCCTGGTGAAAGACGGATTAGTCCAGGCCATTGACTACAGCAAGATACCGAATACTGCCAAGATCCTCCCAGTATTCCAGGACTTCATCGACAAGCGTATCAAAGGAAGTGATGGAAAGATCTATGGGATGCCCAACCGCTGGGGTGTTGATACTCTTGGCTATCGTACCGACAAGATGGATGCGCCGACCACCATGAAGGCGTTGTTTGACCAAAAATATGCCGGCAAGATCGCCATGCCGGACTATGCGCTATACAGCGTTATTTACGGCGCACAGTACCTCGATTATCCGCGTGGAGATTATTATCGGCTGTCATCCAAGCAGCTGGAGGAGATCAAGAAGGTTCTTCTCGACCAGAAAAAGATTCTTAAGGCTTATTGGTTGAGTGATGCGGATCTCATCAACATGGTGACGTCGGGCGAGGTCTGGCTTGCCGGGGCGACTTGGGCAGGTACGGTCGCAACTATGAATGAAAACAACGTGCCGTTCAAACGTGTCGTTCCACAGGAGCCGGGCTTCGGTTTCATCAACATCGCCTATATCAGTGCCGACTCGCCTCCGCCCTCAGTCGAAGCCGCATACAAGTTTCTCAATTACATGATCGGCCCGGTGATGGGACAGCGCCTCGGTGAGCAGGGCCGCTATGCGACCGTAACGACTCTCGGCCAGGAGAACCTTCCTCAAGCAATTAAGGAGCAAGTCTTTCTGACCTATGTTGATAAACTGGACACACTAGTCGAATTTATGATTTCGCCGACTGATCCAGACAGCGGCGAACTCAACTACGATCAATGGGTCAAAATCTGGAATGAGGTAAAGGCATCGTAAAAAAACGGTGGAGGCAGTTGACCGGATTGTTCAGAGATTCGCTGAAGGTCGACGTGCACGCCTCCACGAGACCACGCACGTTCGCTGGTGTGGATGCGCTTGAGGATAAATATGCAGAACCGGCTCCAATCGAGCCGATTCTGCGACTGTCGCGTGTCGGTAAGGACTTTGGCAGTACCAGGGTCGTTCACGACGTATCGTTTGTCGTGGGGCGGGGTGAGTTCGTTTCCCTTCTTGGCCCCAGCGGGTCGGGCAAGACAACCATCTTGCGCATGATTGCTGGCTTAGAGCCGGCTAGTCGAGGAGAGACTTATCTTAAGAGCGAGCGGATCGACGACAAACCACCTTACGAGCGCCACGTCACGACGGTGTTTCAGGACTATGCGCTGTTTCCACATATGAATGTGTTCGAAAACGTCGCCTTTGGGCTTCGTTGTCAACGCCTCTTCTCCGAAGCCGAAATCACAAAGCGAGTACATAATGCACTTAGTTTGGTGCGGCTCAATGGCTATGAACAGCGGACCGTCAGGAATCTGAGTGGTGGGGAGAGGCAGCGGGTTGCAGTTGCTCGTGCGGTCGTGACTGAGCCAACGCTTCTTCTCCTCGACGAACCGTTAGGCGCTCTTGACCTCAAGCTCAGGCGTGAGACGGGCAAGGAATTGAGAGAGCTGCATCGACGGCTAGGACTGGCATTTCTTTATGTCACGCATGATCAGGAAGAAGCCCTAAGCATGAGTGATCGAGTCATCCTGGTGCATCGCGGTCGGATCGAACAGGCAGGAGCGCCAGCGGAGCTTTTTTGGCGTCCGCGAACCAAGTTCGTCGCCGAATTCATCGGCGAGGCCAACGTGCTTTCCGGGACTTTGGTTGGCGCTGAGGGAAGTAGGGTCCAGCTCGACCTTGGTGGGGGCGTGACCTGTCTTGCGGAAGACCCTGAGGGTGTATCGACCGCCGCGAAAACCGTTGATTTCGCGATTCGCGGCGAAAGAATAATGCTCGGCTCCGAGGCTGCTTCCTGCACCAATCATTATCTTGCAAACATTGCGGAAGTCCGCTTTTACGGTTCACTCGTAGAATTGACAATCGTTCTCGCCAATAGTCTTCGGCTTCGCGCGCGTTTTACCGCAGGCGGTCCTCAGGCCGGTCTTCCGCCAGGCGCCACGACCGAGGTAGGCTGGGATGCGAGCTCTGCGGTAGTCCTGACGGAGTAGAGGCGTTGAACCTTCGGCAAATCTGGCGTCGTCATCGCAGTCTACGCATAGCAGCCTTATTTGCGCCTCTACTGGTACTTCTCGGCGTTTGCATGCTCGGGCCACTCACCATCATGGTTGTCTACAGCCTCTGGCGCGTAGAAAACTTCTCTGTGGTGCAGAACGTATCGTTCGATAACTACGCTTATCTGATCGGAAGTCCCATCTATATTTGGCTAACCGCGAAGGCGCTCCTCTATGGCGCGATCGTAACCATAGTCACATTAATAATTTCGGTTCCTGTCGCCTACTTTATGGCGCGGCATATTGGTCCCCGTAAAGGATTGGTTGTCACTGCAATCCTGTTGCCGCTGTATACCAGCGAGCTCATTCGCTATTTCGCTTGGCGCACGATTCTCGGCACCGAAGGGATGCTGAACGGTGCGTTGCTGCGGTTGAGCGTAATTTCGGAGCCGATCGAGATGCTGTCATTCAGTCCGGTCGCCGTCATTATCTCACTCGTCCATGTCTATTTGCCATTCATGATTCTGGCGATCTGGGTCGCGCTAGAGGCGCTCGACCCGGCTCTGCTCGATGCTGCCATGGACCTCGGTGCGCGCCCCATACGGATGTTTGGCAAAATCGTGTTGCCACTCGCTATGCCCGGGATCATTGCTGGCGTGCTGTTTGTTTTCATTCCGGTCACCGGTGAATTTTTCGGCGTCAACATGATGGGCGGAACCACAGGCTTCACGATTACCAACGCGATAAATGACCAATTCACCAGTGCATTCAACTGGCCACTAGGCTCGGCCTTATCGTACATGCTTCTGTTATCAATTGGCGTGGTGGTTGCGGTCTTCCTCGTGATCGTTTCGCGCCTGCGCATGGTGCGCAACTACGTCGGCAGGGAAGTATGATGCGCGACCGGCCGGCGCTCCGCGGGAGCCCTTTTCTAGCCAGCATCCTCGTTGCGGTGCTCATCTTCCTGAACGCGCCGGTCGTGGTGCTGATGATCTTTGCATTTAATAACTCGCCGATTGCCTATACATGGACGGGGTTCACCCTGAAATGGTTTCAGGAGCTTGCCAGTGATCGGATGTTGGTAACGTGGGGACATAGTTTCATCGTGTCCATTTGTGTGGTCGTTGTTTCGACGATTGTTGGTACCATGGCCGCCTATGGCCTTGTACGTTACTCTTTCAGGGCTAAGCCGTTAGTGTTGGCACTGGTTTTTATACCAATCATCATTCCACGTATGATCGTCGGTCTCGCAGTGCTGTTGATGCTCAACTATCTAGGCGTGCCGCGCTCGCTTTTTACTGTTGGACTGGGCCAGACCTTCTATGTCCTACCTTTCGTGACCATAGTAGTAGCGTCAGTTATTGTGACCTTCGATCGCCGCCTAGAAGAAGCGGCGCTCGACCTCGGCGCGCGACCTTGGACTGTCTTTCGGCGGGTTACGCTACCTTTGATCAAGAATGGCGTTTATGCGGGTGCTCTCGTGGCCTTCATCCTCTCATTCGCCGAGTTCACTATCTCCTATTTCCTTTCTGGTACGAAGCAGACTCTGCCGACGTTGATTTATTCTGAGTTCCGCTTCCTCATTACACCGAAGATCAACGCGCTCTCGACGACGATTGTCATTATCACTGTGATCTTTACGATTGGTGCCGAACTGATCCGACAACGACGCGCACTAGGAGCACAACAATGATGCAAACGATCGGCGAGCAGCTCCTGAACCGCCGCGATCAGCTCGTCGCCAGAGGACTAAACCACCAGCACCCAATCTTTGTTCTCTCCGGGCAGGGTGCTCGACTCCGCGACGTAAATGGACGCGAATATATCGACCTTACCAGTGGCATTGGGGTCAACAATCTTGGTCATAATCATCCCGTGGTGGTGGAAGCGGTGAAGCGACAAGCAGGCGAACTAATGCACAGTTGCTTTCAGGTAGGCATGTACAAGTCGTACCTTGAAGTCGCCGAGCGCCTACACCAACTCACGCCCGGGCAATTCGATAAGAAAACCTTTCTTGCGAACAGTGGCGCCGAAGCGATCGAAGGAGCGGTCAAGTTCGCCCGCGCCTACACGAAGCGTGACGCCGTCCTTACGTTCCAGTATTCGTTTCACGGCCGCACGTTCTATGCCCTCCGAATGACTGGACGTGCAAAGCCGTACCGAGCGGGTTTTGGTTCGCTTGGCGGCGAAGTGGCGCGGTTGCCCTTTCCGTATGCCTATAGAATGACTGATGGCGATGCCGCCGCCTGCGCGAATCAAGTGCTTGCGCGTCTGGATGAGCTGTTTCTAACTGAATTGCCACCTGAGGCATTTGCAGCAATCGTTTTCGAGCCCATACTTGGAGAGGGGGGAGTCGTAGTGCCGCCGGAGGGCTTTTTTACGCGCCTCGCCGAGCGCTGCCGAAATGCGGGCATCGTTGTTATTGCTGATGAAGTGCAGACTGGAATTGGACGAACAGGCTGGTTCGCTGCGAGTGAAGCCTTTGGGGTTAATCCTGATCTCTTCGTCTATGCAAAGTCTTTAGGTTTCGGTCTGCCACTTGCTGCTGTCACAGGCAGGGCGGAGATAATTGATGCGTTGCCACCCGGCGGTCTTGGTGGAACGCTCGGCGGGAATCCCCTTGCTTGCGCAGCCGCAATAGCTGGGCTCGATGCCATCCAAGGGGCAGGGGTCATATTCCAGGCCAGAGAAAAGGGGCGAAGGGTGCTCGAACGACTCAAGCATATTCAGCAGGGATGTGAGCTGGTGGGCGATGTTCGCGGATTGGGCTTGATGATCGGCGTTGAACTGGTCAGCGATCGAATGAACCGAAAGCCAGCCGTTGATGAAGCGCGCCGCGTTACTGATGAATGTCGCAAACGTGGTGTTCTGGTTCTTTGCGGAGGCGCTTTCGGCAACGTGATCCGGCTGTTGCCTCCACTAACAATCGAAAACAGCGAACTGGACCAGTCGCTGAATACCCTCAGCGAAGCACTGAATTACGTATCTCAGTGAGATGCAGGCCTCTCGCAGCTACTGGCTAAGCAACAGGGAAGGCAAGTATGCAGGTCATAAGAGGAAAGACGCCGCACTACACTTTCGATCCCAATGTAAATCCGGTTTGCCGAGTGAAGCCAAGCGAGCTCTTCGTGATTGAAACGGAGATCAATGTTGGCGACGCCATCCGCACAGAAAAGGACCGTCTGGGGCCTGGATCAATCCACTGGCCATATGTTAATCCGCTGACCGGCCCAATCTATGTGGAAACAGTGAAACCGGGGGACGCCATCGCGATCCACATAGATCAAATCGAAATCATTCCTCCGGTATATTGCGCTCTTGTTCCTGGCTGGAGCGCATTCTCGCCATGGTTTGGGCGCGAAGACTTCGATTATCAGACCCGCATAGTCGAACTGCGCAACGGCCAAATTCACTGGAATGAGCGGTTGCAGTTTCCAGCAAGACCCATGGTTGGCACGATTGGGGTAGCCCCCGAGATTGGTGCTCCGCACAGCGTGGATAACGGTCGCCACGGTGGCAACATGGATGTCCAAGAAACTGAACCGGGCAACACTCTGGTTCTAATCAGTGCCGTCGAGGGAGGATTACTCTATCTCGGCGACGCCCAGATTCATCAAGGCGACGGCGAGCTTGCATGCACCTCCATCGAGGCTCGCGCCCGTGTCCATCTTTCAATCGAGCGCCGGTCAGCGCCCAAATCAATGAGCTGGCCACGTTTGGAAGGATCAGATTTCCTGATGACGATCGTACCCGCGCATCCCTTGGAAGAGGCCTTCAAGCTGGCGTTCCAGGAACTGGTTCTGTGGGTCGAGGAGGAATATGGCGCCGACCGCACCGAGGCATACATGCTGCTTGGCCAGACGGTAGAGGCGCGGGCCACCCAAATCTGTAACCCGAAGCCAACCTACGTCTGCAAACTGAAGAAACAATTTCTGAAGGCCTTCGGCAATAGAACTGCATGAGCCAGATCGATCTCGCATACGCCGATGCTGGCGCTGGAGACCCAGTTATCCTCCTTCACGAATTCGCAGGATCCATGAGTGCGTGGGGCGAGCAAGTCGAAGAATTCGCCGACAAACATCGCGTCATTACATATAACGCCCGCGGCTATCCACCGTCGGCGGTGCCAACGAGACCTGGTGACTACTCTCAAGATCTGGCTGTCCAAGACCTTCACGATTTGATGAACCGGCTTTCCATAGACCGTGCTGCTCTGGTCGGCCTGTCCATGGGGGGCTCCACAGCTTTGATGTTCGCCCTTTGCCATCCAGAGCGCGTTAGGTGCTTGGTTCTCGCAGCGACCGGATCGGGTTCTGACGACAAGCAGGCGTTCATCAACAGCTTTGGAGCGGAAGCGGATTTCCTGGAACGCGAGGGCTCCGCTCGTTTCGCCGATCGATATCTTCGCGGGCCCACCCGACTTCAACTTCTTTACAAACGGCCCGCCGCATGGACTGAGCTCCGGGACCAGCTGGGCGCCGTTCCCTCGATGTCGTTGGCGAGAACCATCCGCGGCGTAATGCTGGCGCGGCCATCGGTTTACGACCTTGAAGCCCAATTGCGCAGCCTGACCCTTCCGACACTTATCCTCATTGGAGATGAAGACAGTCCAGTCTTACGGCCAGCGGGCTTTCTTCATGCGTGTTTGTCTTCGTCGCAGCTGGTCGTGTTCAGGAAAACCGGCCACACGCTTAATCTTGAAGAACCAGCGGAGTTCAACGATGCCGTGCGAAACTTCCTACGAATCGGCCGTGAATAACTGCGGCAATGGAGGCATGTTGTTCTCTGCCACTTCCAGAAATGCTGAGTCGGACTCCCAGGACGTGCGCACAATGCTGACTCTCGCAAATGCATGGTACATCTGCATACGTCCCGCGATGCTGCAATTATGGTTTGGCCGTGGGGTCCAAGCAATCACCATACATGCGCTCGGTATGTTAAGTCCCAGATGAGGCAAGTGAACTGGGGGAGGAGGTCTCGATTGAGATTCCTTGCGGGGTCTGGGAACCCGCATCATCGATTATTTCCAGGCTTAAATGAAAAGAGCGGCTGGGAGGTAGCCGCTCTAATCACGAGCCTCGGTCTTGTCTCGGCTCCTAGGTGTCCCCATAAGATTATCTAAAGTCGGCCCCTTGCTGCTTTGTTAGGGCAGCACAGTATCGAAAAATTGCTTGCTTACAAACAAAAGGAACGCATGGCTGCTCCGTGTGAAACGGGCCGTGAGAGAAAGTTACAGCAGGTTTGAGTTGGATTGAAAAATCTGAACGCTTGCCGCTAGGAGCATTTGCTGGCAGTTTCCGTCAATTATGTTCGCCGATTGATTTCGTGGAGAGTTTCCTGGCTATCTTGAATGCTGGATGCCTTTAACGGCGCTTCTAGATCTCACCTAAATAAATTTTTCCGAGGCGGGTATCCTCTGCGAGGGATACAGGCGTAGTTTCAGCGACTATTTGCCCATGATCTATTAGGTAGACGCGATCGGCGAAGCCCGCGAGCCGCGTCAATGTCTCTTCGACCAAAAAGATCGTCCCGCCGTTCTGTCGCAGTAGACGTAGAATTTCATAAACGCGTGTTATCGCAGACGGCGACAGGCCTATGGAAGGCTCGTCAACGAGCAGTATCTTGGCTGGGGTCATAATTGCTCGGGCAATGGCCAGCAGTCGTCTTTCGCCGCCGCTTAGTGTCGCCGCCTGCGCTGAACGACGGTTCCTAAGCTCTGGGAAAAGAGAGAGCACTTCGCTTATCTGTGACTGCCTATTGCGCCAATTGTAGTATGCGCCGGCTGCCATGTTCTCCTCGACGCTCATGTCGTGAAAGAGGAGGTCGCCTTGTGGAACATGAGCGACCCCGAGGCGCCTTCGACGATCTGCAGCAACGGCCGAGATGTCGACTCCGCTGAAGCGTATGGAGCCCTTTCCTTGCTTCACCAAACCAGACACCGTGCGTAGAAGTGTTGTCTTACCGTGCCCATTGGGACCGAGCACACCGACCACTTCGCCTTGCTGCACTTGCAAGGAGACATTGCGCAGCACTGGGAGCGCACCATAATTGACCGCAAGGTCCGAAATATCTAATAACGGATCGCCAGCGTCGCTCACCCTACAACCTCGCCGAAGTAGAGGCGCCGTACACGCGGGTCTTGGCGAATGGTCAACGGATCACCCTCGGCAATCACTTGGCCCTGATTTAGAACGAGTACTCTTGTACTCAAGTCCATGATTACCGGCATAACATGTTCGATTAAAAGGATGGTAGTGCCCGAGTGTGAGATTTCGCGAATCTGTCTGGTGAGTGCTTCAATCTCTTTATCAGTTAGTCCCCCGGCCGGTTCATCGAGGAGGATCAGGTCTGGTTTGGCTGCTAGTGCTGAAGCAATCATGATGAGCTTTCGCTCATATAATGTGGTTAGGGCAGTCCGCTTGTTACGAACTCCCCTCAGCCCAAACCTTCGCAGCCCATTTTCTGCTGCCTCTCTCGCCTCCTCCTTGATACGAAATGCGCCACTTAGATGGCCGCCATGTGCGAATTGCGCTCCCAAAAGAACATTGGCTTCTACTGATTGGCTTTCGACTAACTCTGGGATTTGGAAAGTTCGCGCCAGGCCGAGACGATAGATGCGATCAGGACCCAGGCCTGAGATTGATTGGCCCTTATACCAGATGACTCCTTCGGAGCTCGGCGCGTGACCTGTTATCGCGTTAAACAAAGTGGTTTTGCCTGCGCCATTTGGGCCGAAAATGCCAAGCACCTCCCCCGGTTTGACTGACATGCTCACACCCGACAGTGCTTTCAAGCCGCCAAATCGGACAGACAAATTTACACATTCGAGAATCGCGGTCATGCCGGCTCCGACCGGCGCATCCGAGAGAACGAACCAAGTAGTCCAACAAGACCACCCGGAAGAAAGAGGATCATGGCGACGAGCACAACAGCAACGATCAACGATTGATACTGCGGCGAAAGACCCTGCAGGTAGGTCGTGAGTGCTGTGATCACCGCTGTGCCTAGCATGGGTCCCCAAAAGGTGCCCATGCCCCCAACGACGATCATCGCGAAGAGATTCATCACGAGAGCGAAGGAGATAATCGTCGGTGCTACGACACCAACATAGTGGGCATAGAACCCGCCTGCGAGGCCAGCGATTGCGCCGGACAGCACAAAGGCGGATATTTGATAATGCTTCCGGCTGACACCGCGCGCCGTGGCAACATGTTCGGCGTCCCTAGAGGCGACTAGAGCCAATGCAAAAGGTGACCTCAGCAACGACCACAGCAAGAATCCCGTGATAGCCAGAATACCCCAGGCTATTAGAAAGTCGAGCTGTGCTTGGGCGACAGCCGAGGCGCCAGGCAGATAGCGTGATACGACCAGTCCATTCGGTCCGCCCGTCAATGTGCTGTAGTCAGTAGAGATCATCGTCCGAAGCAGTTCGTGAAAGGCGAGCGTGACCAGCGCGACATACACGCCACGCAATCTTAGTGCCGCCAAACCAATCAAGAATGCCGCCAGTGCGCCGCCCAGCGGTCCAACGATTGTCGACAATACGGCGGGTAGTCCGAGATGAGCATTAGCGATGCCGGCGCAGTAGGCGCCAACAGAGAAGAACGCGATCTGACCGAATGAGAAGATCCCGGCATAGCCGAGCACAAGGTTCCAAGCTGCGTTAACGGAAAGCCAGACCAGACCAATCGTGATCAACGAAAGTAGAGTAGGATTTGGGTACGCGATACCGACGGCCAGGAGCGCTACGAGAAGGAGAGAAAATCCAATCGCATCGCGGCGGCCGGTCAGCGCAACACTGCGGAACGGGGAACCCATCAAAGCCTCTTGGTTTGCGCTACACCGGCTAGCCCTGTTGGCATGAATACGAGCACCGCGATAATCGTGGCGAACAGCACAGGCAGGGACCAGCGCACACCGAGATAGAAGGAGATGAACGCTTGAATGAAGCCGACGACGTAGGCAGCAAGTAGGGTTCCTGACACGCTACCCAAGCCCCCAAGAATCGTAACGATCAAGGCAGTCAGGAGATAGGTTTGGCCGACGTAGGGCGTGACGAAATAGATGCTGCTCAACAGGACGCCGCCAATGCCTGCCAGGGCTGAGCTGATACCAAACACGATTGCAAACAGGAGCCGCGGGTTCATTCCTGAAAGCTGCGCTCCTTCAATGTTCTGCGCCACAGCCCGAATTGCGATACCCAATCGTGTCTTCCGCAATATGATGGCGAGGGCCGCAAGAAGCATCACCGAAACAACCAGAATAAGTAGTGCGTTATAAGTTATGGGCACTCCGAGGAAGCGAAATGCGCCGCCTGCTAGCTCCGGAACTACTTTGTTGCGCGGCCCATAGTAGGCTAACGCTATGCTCTCAAGAATGGCGGCAATCGAGATAGTAGCAATCAGAATGGCATTGCCGCCATCCTTGCGCCGTAGCAACGGTCGGATTGGGCCCATATAAAGAATTAGCCCAAAGCCGCCGGTGACGAATCCGGCTGCAAAGAGGCCGAGCCATGGATTACCGCCAAGTCGCGAAACGGAAAAGGCGGTGTAGGCGCCCATCATGAAGAGGGCACCCTGTGTCAGATTGAGAATGCCCATACCGCCCCAAATCAGTGCGAGACCAACTGCCATCAGCGCGTAGACTGAACCGAGGGTCAACGCGCTGACGACGATCGGAAACAAAGTGTTTAACATCTTGGCGACGGTGGCCGCTGAGGGGTTTCTGCCGAGGTTTACGAGAACCAAGGTGGAAGCTGGAAGCTGCCGGAGGTAAACGGGGTCGGAGAGATCACCTGGTGCTTGCTATCCTGAATCTGCACGTACAGGGTCGGCATGCCCATCGATGGATCTTTGGTAAAATCCGGATAGGCGCGTGCGGTCTGGTCCGACTGATCGAACAGCCGGCCGCCTTGTACCCCGCGCCACGGGAACCTTTTCACTTGTGCGGCGATCCGCTTTCTATCGGAGATGTCGCCGCCTGATAGGCATGCCGCCTGCCAGTATATATGGACGGCATCATAGACACCCGATCCTTGGCTGAACCCCGGCTCCTCACCAAACTTGGCACGATAGCGTTCGACATAGCCTTGGCCGAACTTGTCTGGAAGCGTTCCGAGAACACTGGCCCAAGTGACGCCGTTTCCGGCGCTACCGGCTAAGTCCAAGTACTCCGGCACTGATGGGCCATATTGCTGGTGGAGAATTGAGGGCGTTGGATCGAGTATGAACTGCTTGGTAAAGGCAGCAAGATCGCCAGGGAAATAGTCAGTGACCCAGATCACTGCATGGGGATCCGCTCTGAGCTTTGCGAGTGTTGGACCCCATTCGTTGAGCGGCGCCACAATTTCTTCGATCAAGCCAATTTGCCATTTCGTTTTCCCGATGACCTCTTTGAGAGCTTTGGTAAG
>Ga0075421_100002808_pt1 | contig 20834 bp, 17 predicted proteins | sample SoiMetdeltSBSDD5_FD_75292 | JGI IMG/M metagenome (GOLD analysis project Ga0075421, IMG submission 75292) | Bulk soil microbial communities from a Populus tree surrounding site in Tennessee, USA - Soil MetaG P. deltoides SBSDD5 | ecosystem: Environmental > Terrestrial > Soil > Tree plantation... | reverse complement strand
TCATCTTTTAACGCGCCCACGGCCTCAACCGTTCTTTCGGCATACTGCCAATTGACCGTTTCAGTTGCGCCCAGCGCAGTTTTGTGGATATCGCGGTGCGGTGGCCGCGGAGTGTAGCCGCAAAGCCATATTCCGCTTATTAAGAAGGCGTCGGCGGTCCTGAATACGCTGCCAACATTGTGCATGCTGCGCACGTTGTCAAGTACAACAACCAGCGGAAATTTTTCAGACTCCCTGAACTGGTCGACAGTCTTGCGGTTCAGGTCTGTGTATTTCTTAATTTTCAAAGTTCGGGCCCATCCTTTAATTTGGCGATTTTACATTTAATTTCTGAATTGGCACTCAAAACAACGACCGATACGCCCCTGATGCAGCAGCACAGGGCAATTAAACAAAAATATCCCGACGCAGTACTGCTCTTCAGGGTCGGCGACTTCTATGAAACCTTTGATGAAGACGCGGTGATCAGCTCGCGTGTGCTTGGCATAACCCTTACCAGGAGAAATAACGGGGCCGCCACTTCGAGTGAACTTGCAGGGTTTCCACATCATGCGCTCGATACTTATCTGCATAAACTTGTGAAGGCAGGATACCGTGTTGCAATCTGCGACCAACTAGAAGACCCAAAGCAGGCAAAAGGAATCGTTAAGCGCGGCGTTACAGAGCTTGTTACACCCGGCATCGCAACCAATGAAAAACTCCTCGACCACAGTAACAATAACTTTCTCGCTTCAATACATTTTACAGAAAAGCAATCGGGCATCGCGTTCCTCGACATTACTACAGGCGAATTTTTTGTTGCTGAGGGAACACAGGAGTACATCGACAAACTTCTTCAATCACTCAAACCAGCCGAAGTAATTTTTCAGCGCAGCTGGCAGAAATATTTCAAGGAACAGTTCGGCTCAACATTTTATACTTACTCGCTCGAGAGCTGGATATTCGACCAAAAGTACGCAACCGAAACGCTGCTCAAACATTTTCAGACACATTCATTGAAGGGCTTCGGCATCGAGGAAATGCGGGAAGCCATTGTTGCCGCCGGAGCAATTCTGCATTACCTGAGAGATACTGAACATCCGAATATTCAACACATCAGTTCAATACAGCGTATAGACAAGGACGATCATCTCTGGATGGATAAATTCACAATCAGGAACCTCGAGCTTTTAGGTAACGGAACCGATGGCAGCCAGTGTTTACTCAAAATACTCGACAATACCATTTCGCCAATGGGTGCGCGGCTATTGAAGAGATGGACCATCATGCCGTTGAAAGATGAAAAAAGCATAAACGAAAGACTAAATCTCACCGAATTTTTTATAAAGGAAGTCGATCTGCGTAATAAAATCTCAATGCACCTCAAACAGTGCGGCGATATTGAACGGCTTGTTAGTAAAATTCCAATGAAAAAAATCAACCCGCGTGAAGTGATGCATATTGCGCGGGGTCTCGACCACATCCATAAAATAAAAGAACTGTGCAGGAATGCCAGCAATGATTACCTGAAAAGGCTGGCCGACACACTAAACCCCTGCCAGTATATTTTTGAAAGAATTATTACTGATCTGGCCGACAATCCGCCGGTAGTATTAAATAAGGGAGGCATCATAAAAGATGGTGTTTCAGCAGAGCTCGACGAATTACGAACCATTGCTTCGGGGGGTAAGCAATATCTTGTTGCCCTGCAGCAACAGGAGCTGGAAAATACCGGCATATCGAGTCTCAAGATCGGATTCAATAATATTTTCGGATATTATCTTGAAGTAACTAATTCCCACCGCAATAAAGTTCCCGGTACCTGGATGCGGAAACAAACCCTTGCAAACGCCGAACGATACATTACACCGGAACTCAAAGAATATGAAGAGAAAATTGTAGGAGCTGAAGAAAAAATCATAAGCATTGAAATCATGCTGTATGAAAAACTGCTCCTCGAACTACAGGATTATATTTCACCTATTCAGGTGAATGGCAGCATTCTCGCAATAATCGACTGCCTGATGTGTTTTGCGAATAATGCGGTGATGTATAATTATCACAAGCCGGAAATTCACCAGGGTAACTATCTCGGGATGACCGACAGCCGCCATCCTGTTATCGAAAGAAACCTTCCCGCAGGCGATGCGTACATCAGCAACGACATCACGCTCGACCCATCTGTTCAGCAGATCATTATTTTAACCGGGCCAAACATGAGCGGTAAAAGCGCTGTGCTCAGGCAAACAGCTCTTATTACGCTGATGGCGCACATGGGAAGTTTCGTTCCGGCAACACAAGCAAAGATCCCGCTGACCGATAAAATATTTACCAGAGTCGGCGCAAGCGACAACCTCAGCGGCGGCGAATCCACATTCATGGTGGAAATGAATGAAACTGCCAGCATCATCAACAACATCACTGCGCGGAGTTTGATATTACTGGATGAGATCGGAAGAGGCACTTCAACATACGATGGTATCTCCATTGCATGGAGCATCGCAGAATATCTTCATAATTCACATCACGCTCCTAAAACTTTATTCGCCACTCATTACCACGAACTGAACGAACTTGAGAATAAATTATCACGCGTAAGAAATTTTCACATCACCAATAAGGAAGTTGGTAACAAAGTAATTTTCTTAAGGAAGCTTGCGCCTGGCGGAAGCAAACACAGCTTTGGCATTCATGTGGCAAAGATGGCAGGGATGCCACCAGCACTTATTCAGCGCGCAAATGAGATTCTAAAACAACTTGAAGAAAAACATGTGGACGATACGATCAACGACCAGGTGAAGAAGATCGTCTCGCCAAAACTTCAACTGTCTATTTTTGATGCGCATAGCGAAACGTTCAGTGAGATCCGCAAATTGTTGGAAAACATCGACATTAATCGCCTGACCCCGGTTGAAGCATTAATGAAACTGAATGAAGTAAAAAACCTGCTTAGATAGTTTCAACGGCGTGACCGCCAAATTCATTACGAAGTGCAGCAACAACTTTTCCTGAAAATGTATCCTGCTGCTGCGATCGGTAACGCATAAGCAGTGATAAAGCAATCACCGGCGTGGCAACAGATTTTTCAAGGGCCGTTTCCAGCATCCACTTGCCTTCGCCCGAAGAATGCATGATGCCCTTTATTTTCGATAATGAATCATCCTTTGAAAATGCCTTCTCCATAAGTTCCATCAACCATCCCCTGATCACCGACCCGTTATTCCACATCTTAGCAACAGCTTCATAGTCGAAATCATATTCGCTGTGATGCATCAGCTCGAATCCTTCTCCAATGGCCTGCATCATTCCGTATTCGATGCCATTGTGCACCATCTTCACGAAATGGCCGCTGCCCGGCCCGCCGCAATACAGATAGCCATCAGGTACCGATACTGCTTTGAAAATGGACTCGCAATTGTCAAAAACTTCTTTCTGTCCTCCTATCATTGCACAGATGCCATTCAATGCGCCACTAACACCACCACTGGTTCCGCAATCGAGGAAATCAATCCCTTTTTCCTCCAATGCTTTGAATCTCTTCACAGAATCTTTGTAGTTTGAATTGCCTCCGTCGATAATGATGTCGCCTTCTCTCAATAATGAGGATAAAGTTCCAATCGTATCATCTACAATTTTTCCCGATGGCACCATTAACCATACAATTCTTCTGTCGGTTTGTGCGCTGGTCATTTCCTTCAATGAATTGTATGTAGATACTCCTTCGTGAGTAATCTTGCTGCGTGTTTCCTCGTTGATGTCGTAGGCAGCTACCTGGAAAAAATTTCTATGAAGATTGAGTGCAAGATTAAAACCCATCTTACCCAGTCCGACAACACCTATTTGCATACCTTATTATTTTAGTTCTTTGAATTTTGAATACAAGTTAGAATAAACCGCATAATTGCTGACGTATGCTTCCCTGTCTCCGGCGTCTGGTTCAAAAATTTCCTTTACCGGAAAAAATGTTTTCAATTCGTGAATATCCGTTATCATACCCAATGCGGTCATTCCCAGCATCGCGGCACCAGCCGCGGATGAGTCTTCGGCATGAGTAACGGAAATTCTTTTTCCTAGCACGTCTGTCAGCAATGTGATCCATTTTTTCGAACGGATAAATCCTCCGCTTGCATAAATGTTTTTAATGGGCCCAACCGTTTCTTCCATTGTGGCGAGAAGTTCATACAAGGCAAATGAGATCCCTTCCATTATTGCGCGCATGAAATGCCCTCTTGTATGCGAAGCGGAGACGCCGAAAAAGATCCCGCGGGCTTCCGCGTCCCAAACCGGTGCCCTTTCGCCGTATATGTAAGGAAGAAATATTAGTCCATCCGAGCCAGCGGGTATTGCACACGCCTCGGATATGAATTCCTCAAATTCATCGGCAGACGAAAAGTTCTTATTCAAAAAAATTTTTGCGAACCACTGCATTACATTACCACCATTATTCAATGCACCTCCACAGATATAGTGCTTTTCTGTAAGCACGTAGTTGAATATTCTCTGCTGGAGATCAAATGCGGGCTTATCGATCATCATTCTTACCGCGCCACTCGTACCAATGGTAAGAGAAACATCACCCTCATCAAGTGCATTACTTCCAATGTGCGCGAGACATCCATCGCTTGCACCCGTAACGAAAGGCGTATCTGCATCAATGCCGAACATTTCCGCATAATTTGATGCAAGTCCGCGCAATACATGATTCGTTTTTACCAGCTTCGATAACCTGGTTTCATCAATGCCCGCTGTATGCAACGCATCTGCGTTCCAATGCAGGTCGTAGATATCAAATAACCCGGTGGAAGAAGCAACCGAATGATCAATGATGAACTCACCAAAAAAATGAAAGAACACGTATTCCTTGATCGAAATAAATTTGTGTGCCCTTGCGAATATTTCAGGTTGTTGTTCGCGCAACCACATCAGCTTGCAAAGCGGCGACATTGGATGAATAGGTGTGCCGGTACGTTCGTATATTCTGTGCCCAGGATCCGTAAACTTCAGCCTCATAGCATATTCAGCGCTTCTAAGATCGGCCCAGGTGATCATATTCGTGAGCGGATGCCCCTTTTCGTCAACTGCAATCAATCCATGCATTGCCGAACTGAAAGATACGCCGGCCAGCTCTTCAGAAGCAGTGATCTCAAGCACGGCCTTCATCACTTCTGTTACCGCAACAAACAGAACCTGCGGATCGAGTTCGTGATAACCCTGCTGTTCCGAAATAAAAGGATATGTGCTGTTGGCCTGAGCAACAGGTTTGCCATGAAGATCGAATGCTACTGCCTTTGTATTAGTTGTGCCGATGTCGATGCCAAGAATATACTTCATGTCTGCACGGGACAAAACCTCAGATCATTGACCGCAGCTTATCTACTACGATATCTATTTCATCCCGGGTGTTAAACTTACTGAAAGAAAACCGAACGGTCACCTGGTTAGGATTATTATTAATGGCGCGTATCACGTGTGAGCCCTGGTCGGCACCACTGGTGCATGCACTTCCTCCGCTTGCACATATATTACTGATGTCGAGATTGAACAATATCATTTCCGACTTTTCAGTTTTCGGAAACGACACACTTAGCACTGTATAGAGTGATGCTCCGAGCGGATCGCCGTTGAAAGTAACACCTTCAACTTTTTCCGCGAGCTGTTCCATCATATAAACTTTCAGTGAGTTGATATATTCACTTTCCTCCTTGTAATTCTTTGTTGCTATTTCAAGTGCCTTTGCAAATCCAACAATGCCATATAAGTTTTCAGTGCCGGCTCTCATGTTTCTCTCCTGCGCTCCGCCATGTATATATGGCTTGATCTTTACATTTTCGTTGATATAAAGAAGTCCAACTCCTTTAGGCCCGTGGAATTTATGTCCCGCTGCTGTAATAAAATGAACAGGTGTGTTGCGAAGGTCAAACGGAATATGGCCAACTGTTTGAACAGTGTCTGCATGAAATACAGCGCCATAAGGTTTACATAGCTCGCCAACGGCATGAATGTCGATAATGTTCCCAATCTCGTTATTTGCATGCAGCAAGGTAACAAGACATTTATCCTCACTTTCAGATAACAGTTGGTGCAGGTGTTCGAGATCGATGTGGCCATTGGGCAGCACGTTTACATAGCTGACAGCGGCCTCGCCTCTGCATTGAAGGTAGTCAACGGTATGTAGTGTGGCGTGATGCTCAATAGGTGACGTAATTATATGTGTACAACCAAGATCGCGTACAGAAGAAGTGATGGCTGTGTTAGAGCTTTCAGTTCCTCCCGATGTAAAGAAAATTTCTGCAGGATGCGCATTTAGTATCCTGGCGACCGATTTACGTGCGGTTTCAATAGCCATGCGGCTCTCCCTGCCATATGAATAAATTGATGATGGGTTCCCGAATTTTTCTGTGAGATAAGGAATCATTACGTTAAGCACTTCCTTGTCTAGTGGTGTGGTAGCGGCGTTATCGAGGTAAATACGGTTCATGATAAGCTAACTTAAAAGTTTAAAGTTAAAAGTCGAAAGTTAAAAATAAACACTTCTCACCTCTCACCTCTCACTTCTCACTTCTAACTTCTAACTAAACTCCTTGATATCCTGCATTAAGCGTATCGCTATGTTGTTTGCCGTAGTCTCAAAATTGCTCTCGGCATAAATCCTGATGATGGGCTCTGTGTTAGAAGTACGCAGATGCACCCAGTCACTGTCGAATTCTATTTTAAGTCCGTCTTCTGTGTTAACCGGCTGCTTTTTGTATTTCTTCTGTATCTGCTCGAAAATCTGCTTTACGTTTACATTTTTGCCGAGCTCGATCTTATTCTTCGAAATAAAGTAATCAGGATATTTAGCCCTGAACGACTTCATCCCGTTACGATGGTTGGAAAGCGAACTAAGGAACAGAGCTATGCCGATGAGTGCGTCTCTGCCGTAGTGCAGATCCGGAACAATGATGCCGCCGTTTCCTTCGCCACCGATAACCGCGCCCACTTCTTTCATTTTGGTTACCACATTCACTTCTCCTACCGGAGAGGGGTAGTACTGTCCGCCATGTGAGATGGTAATCTCCTTAAGCGCCTTGGTACTGCTCATGTTACTAACGGTGTTGCCCGGCCGCTTACTTAGTACAAAGTCAGCCACTGCCACAAGTGTGTATTCTTCGCCGAACATGCTACCATCTTCGCAAACGAAGCAAAGCCTGTCAACATCAGGATCCACAGCGATACCAAGATCAGCTTTATGCTTTCTGACAGCAGCGCTTAATTCAGAAAGATTTTCTGGTAAAGGCTCTGGATTGTGTGCAAATTTTCCATCAACTTCTCCATTTAGCAGAATCACTTCTTCCACACCCAAGGCTTTAAGCAATGGAGGGATGAATAAAGCGCCTGTTGAGTTGATAACATCTACCACTATGCGATAATTCTTTTTTCGGATGTTTTCTACCTGAACAAGCGGGTAATTAAGTATCGCGTCGATGTGTTTCTGGAGGTACGTAGTGTTTACGGAGTAACTTCCAAGTTTGTCGACCGCGCAAAAACTGAAATCTTCTTTTGACGCCTTTTCGAGAACGGCCTGACCATCTGTGGCATTGATGAATTCGCCATTTGCATTCAACAGCTTAAGTGCGTTCCACTCGCGGGGATTATGACTGGCCGTTATAATAATGCCACCCGCTGCTTTTTCCCTGGTAACGGCTATTTCAACCGTTGGAGTTGTGGAGAGCCCAAGATCAATCACATCAAAACCCAGGGCCGTGAGCGTGTTTACCACAAGGTTTTGTACCATTACCCCACTGATCCGGCCATCACGCCCTATAACGATTTTACGATTTTCTGATTTTTCAAGTAGCCAGCTTCCAAAAGCTGCTGCAAATCTAACTACATCGAGCGGTGTTAAGTTGTCACCTGGTTTTCCTCCAATAGTTCCCCTGATGCCTGAGATACTTTTGATCAATGCCACTGTTTCCCGGTTTAGTAGGCACAAAAATAATGGTTTACGTGCTATAAGCCTTACACTTTCGTTGTTTACTTTTGCAAAGAAGACACGGGCAGTGCACTGAGCTGGGCGGGAATTGCTTAGCTTAGTTAAATATTAAACTCAATGGGAGAAATTTTACTGATCCTGGGGCTGATTTTGTTGAATGGTTTATTCTCGATGGCGGAAATAGCGTTGGTGTCGGCAAGGAAAGCACGCCTTGAAGCCCAGGCAAACAAGGGCGACAAATCAGCAAAGGAAGCGCTCGAACTCTCCAATCACCCCGATACTTTTCTTTCTACTGTTCAGATAGGCATCACATTGATCGGTATACTTACCGGTATTTTGTCGGGCGAGAAGCTGAAGGCAGATTTTGTGGAATTTCTAAAAAGGTTCGATTTGATCGCCAGCTATGCGAATGGAATTGCCACGGCAATTATAGTAATCATCATCACTTATTTTTCTATGGTCTTGGGCGAGTTGGTTCCCAAGCGCCTTGGCCTGGCCAGGCCGGAAGCGATCGCCAAGTTCATGGCACGACCCATGCACGTGCTGAGCAGGATCACCCATCCCTTCATATGGCTGCTATCGAAGTCAACTTACCTTATCGTACGGCTTTTCAATATAAAAAAGAATGACAGTCAGGTTACGGAAGAAGAAATCAAAGCTATCATCAGCGAGGGAACGGAACAGGGCACAATAGAAGAAGCCGAACAGGAAATTATTGAAAGAGTTTTTCACCTGGGCGACCGTACCATCACTTCGCTGATGACCCACCGCAGCGACGTCATCTGGTTTGATATCAACGATAATGAGGCCGCAATAAAAGAAAAGATATTGCAGGAACCCCACTCTGTTTATCCCATTTGCGACGGCCAGATCGATAACATAAAAGGCGTGGTTTCATTAAAGGACCTTTACGTTTCAAACGACCTGACCCTGTTCAAGGATATTATGCAGCCGCCACTCTATGTTCCGGAAAACAACACCGCTTACCAGGTACTTGAAAAATACAAGCAATCCAAGATCCACACCTGCTTCATCATCGACGAATATGGCAGCCTGCTGGGCATGATAACCCTTAACGATATCCTTGAGGCTATCATCGGCGACATTCCGGAGCAGCATATAAACGATTATGAAATAGTAGAGCGTGAAGATGGCTCCTATCTGGTAGACGCTCAAATACCCTTTTATGATTTCCTTAGCCGATTCGATAAAACAGAGTGGATGAATGAAGGAGAACAGGAGTTCGATACCCTTGCGGGATTTATTCTTCACCAGATGAAGCGCATTCCACAAACCGGTGAAAAGCTGGAATGGGAAGGATTCAGCCTCGAAATAATTGATATGGACGCGCAGCGCATCGACAAGGTACTGGTGAATGTTTCAAAGGAGATCAAGGAAAATATGAATGAATGAAGATGAAAAACCTCCTGTTGATTATTGCTCTTGTGTTCTTTATGAGATCTTTTGGCCAGCACGGAAAAAAATTCGAACCCTTAGGCACTCTGCTTCCAACACCCAACGAATACAGAACGGCAAGCGGCGCCCCCGGACCAAAATACTGGCAGCAGCGTGCCGACTACGATATCCGCTGCGAGCTCAATGAAAATGATCCTTCCATAACTGGAAGCGAAACTATCACTTACTACAACAACTCGCCAGACGCGCTCACCTTTCTATGGTTCCAGCTCGATGAAAATATTTATTCGAAGGACCGCAACGCTAACTATCAATACAACAATGCGGTGCCTCAACCCATCACAGAAAATGATGTCAGGAAGTTTGAAAACGACAAAAAGCCAAACGAATATGGCGTAAACATCACTTCCATTACCGACGCCACAGGGAAACGACTCGCGTATACGGTTAACAGAACGATGATGCGCGTTGATCTTCCATCGCCCCTACGAAGTAAGGAGAAGTACGTGTTAAAAATCAGATGGAACTTTAAGATAACGAACCGCATGGTTTATTTCGGCCGTGGCGGTTATGAACAATTTCCCGATGGAAACAATTTGTACACCATTACACACTGGTATCCGCGGCTTTGCCTGTACAGCGATTACGGCGGTTGGCATAACCAGCAATACAACAATAAAGAATTCGCATTGACATTCGGAAATTTCAAGGTGCAGATAACGCTACCCGCCGGACACATCGTAGGTGCTACCGGAGAATGTCAGAATTATAAGGAGGTGCTCACCCCTGTGCAATTTTCAAGGTTGCAAAAAGCACAGTCGGCAAATGAACCAATTGATATAGTAACCCTCGACGAAGCAAAGAAAAATGAAAGCTTTAGTTCGACTTCCAGAAAAACATGGGTGTTTAAAGCAGAAAACGTGCGCGACTTTGCATGGACAGCATCAAAAAAATTTGTGTGGGATGCGATGGCCACACATATCGGTGGCAAACGCATCATGTGTATGAGCTATTATGGCAAAGAAGCGTATTCTCTGTATCATGACAATTCTACAAAACTTGTTGCCCACACACTCAAAGTTTATTCTTCATTTACTTTTCCTTATCCGTATCCCGTTGCACAGAGTGTGGAAGCATCGAACGGAATTGAATTTCCCATGATATGCTTCAATTTCGGAAGAGCAGGCAAAGACGGAAATTATACAAAAGAAGACCTATATAAAATGACAGGCGTGGTAATACACGAGGTAGGTCATAATTTTTTTCCAATGATTGTGAGCACAGACGAACGTCAATGGGCATGGATGGACGAAGGCTTCGACACTTTTCTGGAATACTATGCCCAAAAGGCATGGGACCCGCAATACCCTTCAGGGCGTGGACCTGCGCAATATGTAATACCGTACATGAAAAAGCCAAAGGATACTCATGAACCGATTATGACGTATCCCGACAATGCCCTTGAATATGGATTGACGTCGTACATTAAACCGGGAACCGCATTGCACATACTTCGCGAGTCTATTATGGGACATGATCGTTTCGACTCTGCATTTAAAACTTATGCAAGGAGGTGGGCATTCAAAAATCCAACACCCGCAGATTTTTTCAGAACAATGGAAGATGCAAGTGCCGATGATCTCGACTGGTTCTGGCGCGGATGGTTTTTTGAAAACGATCCTGTTGATATTTCAATAGACACCGTGAAGGCATATACATCGTATGAAAAATATTTTTACCAGGTTGAAATGAGCAATAAAGGAGGCACTGTGATGCCTGTAATATTGCAGTTCAATTTTGAAGATGGCAAGAATGAAATAATAAATATTCCCGCCCAGGTTTGGCGTCACAATGAAAGCCGCCTGACGAAGTCGTATATGTTCGATAAAAAAGTGGTTTCCATAAAGTTAGATCCAAATGGGGAAACCGCTGACATCAACGGATCAAATAACGTTTTTAACTTTTAACTGCCTCCGTTTTAGTGTATTTTCACAGCATGAAATTCATTTTCATTTTCATGCTTTTTATTTGTGCAAACACCTTTGCCCAATGGAAGGATTATAAGCTGATCAATGATGGCAAAGACACCATAAACAGGGTCGATCAAAAAGGCGTGAAGCAGGGCGAGTGGGTAGTTCATGTAGAAAGCCTGCGCGGCGAGCCTGGCTATGAGGAAGAAGGCGTGTTTGTAAACAATCGCAAGGAAGGTGAATGGCGCGTTTTCAATTTAATGGGCGACCTGATAGGCATTGAACATTACCGCTGGGGAAACAAGGATGGCATTGCACAGTATTTTGATATCAATGGCGCGTTGAGATTGGAACAGGGATGGAAAGCGCTTAATCCCGACAAGGCTTATGATACCATCATGGTAGAAGATATTGATAAGCTTAACACGTATTATGAAGTGATAGTTAAGAATGAGGGAGCTTCTCTCAAGCACGGCACCTGGAAATATTATGATCCCGCAACCGGCACCGTTGTAAGAACTGAAAATTATACGCTTGGCAAGCTTGAAGGTGATAACAGCGCCGCTGTTGCTGATCCTGCAGAAAAGAAGGCTGTGCCAAAACCAAAAGAGGTAGTTGATTTTGAGAAAAAGGCGAAGGGCAAGAAGAAGATCCGGTACCAGGATGGATCAACGAATTGATTTGGGCTCACACTTCATGCTCTCGTAAAAAATATTCCACTGCTAACTCATAACCCTTCATACCCAATCCGATTATCGATCCTTTGCACTTCGCAGACACGTGCGAAATTTTACGGAAGTCCTCACGCGCATGTACATTACTGATATGGACTTCAATAACCGGAGTATCTACTGAAGCGATGGCATCTCCAATGGCTACCGAGGTGTGCGTATAACCTCCCGGATTCAGAATGATACCATTATTGTTGAAATTCCTGCCGGCCCGCTGAATTTCATTTATCAGCTCTCCTTCAACGTTGCTTTGAAAATAACTGAACTCCACTTCGGGATACTTCTTAACAAGCGTTTTATAGAAATCACCGAACGTTTGATTGCCATACACCTGCGGCTCCCTTGTACCAAGAAGATTCAGATTGGGACCGTTGATAATAGCGATTTTCATGAATGCTTTTTTATCAGATCGATGAAGTCATCAAACAGGTAGCGGCTGTCGTGAGGGCCGGGTGTACTTTCCGGATGATACTGAACAGAAAATGCCGGCTTATCTTTTAACCTGATCCCTTCAATCGACTGATCGTTCAGGTTAACGTGCGTCACCTCAACATTATTAGATTTTTTCACTGCTTCGGGGTCAACGCCAAATCCATGGTTCTGAGTTGTAATCTCGCATTTTCCCGTAATAAGATTTTTCACCGGGTGGTTCAGTCCCCTGTGGCCATGGTGCATCTTGAATGTATTGATGCCGTTAGCAAGCGCAAGCAATTGGTGTCCCAGACAGATTCCGAATACAGGTTTATTTTCGTTAAGCACTTCCTTTACTGTGTCAACAGCATATCCCATTGCTGCCGGGTCACCAGGACCGTTTGAAATAAAATATCCGTTCGGTTTAAATGTGTTCAGGTCGCTGAGTTTGCTTTTTGCGGGAAACACTTTTACGTATGCTCCTCTGTCTACCATGCATTCAATGATATGTTGCTTGGTGCCATAGTCAAGCACAGCGATCCTGATATCAGAATTTTCATTACCTCTTGTATAAGGTTCCTTTGTGCTCACTACACTTGCGAGTTCAAGTCCAGCCATCGGCGGAGCTTTAGCCAGTTCTTTTTTCAATTCTTCAACATCAGATATTTCCGACGAGATAATGCAGTTCATTGCACCTTTTTGACGCACGTGGGTAACAAGCGCGCGCGTGTCTACATCCTCTATACAAACAATATTATTTTTAATAAGATAATCTTCCAGTGAACCCTGCGCCAATTTACGGCTGTACAGTTCTTCGAGGTTACGGCCGATGAGTCCTTTGATCTTTACACTATCCGATTCAATGTCATCATCCTTTACTCCGTAGTTGCCGATGTGAACGTTGTTCATGATCACGATCTGGCCGTAATAGCTCGGATCTGTAAACACCTCCTGGTAGCCGGTCATACCGGTGTTGAAGCAAATTTCGCCACAGGTAGTGCCCTTTTTACCAAATGCGCGACCTTGGTGAACGGTGCCATCTTCGAGTAAAAGTATTGCCGGTGTTGACTTCTGCAATTCAATCATTCAGGAAAATTTTGCAAATAAAAACAATTATTAACGAATAGATGCTTCTATTTTTTTAACAAAAAAAGCAGAACCCTTTCGGATTCTGCTTTGTATTTAGAAAGTCTTTCAACCTTATTCTTCAGTTTTTGCCGGGGTTTCTTTACCTGGTTTTTCTTTTGCCGGAGCCTCTTTTACGGACTCTGCAGCTTCAGCCTTAGGCCTGGATGAGCGGCTTCTGCGTGTTTTCTTGGCCGGCTCTCTTTCTTCACCTTTACCTTTTCCGTAGATATCGTTGAAGTCTACCAGTTCGATCAGTGCCGTTTCTGCATTATCGCCATGCCGGATCCCGAGCTTTATCACGCGCGTGTAACCACCAGGGCGGCCGCCGACCTTTTCAGCAACTGCGCCAAACAGTTCAGCTACGGCTTCTTTATCCTGCAGATAGCTGAACACTATTCTGCGTTGGTGAGTGGTATTTTCCTTTCCTTTCGTAATAAGCGGTTCAATATAAGTGCGCAGCGCCTTTGCTTTAGCGAGCGTTGTAATGATCCTCTTATGAACGATCAGTTCACAGGCCATGTTGCTTAACAAGGCTCTCCTGTGTGAGGCTGTTCTGCCCAGGTTTTTGATTTTGTCTCCGTGACGCATGACGTTTGTTTTATACGCTGTACCGTGTCAGGAATTACAGCGGTTGTTTAATATTTACTTTTCTATTCGTGAGGCGTGAAGCGTGACGCGGTGTTCACATCACGCCTCACGCTTCACGCTTCACGTTTTTAAAACTCTTCCTTATCCACCCCCAGCTTGCTCAGGTCCATGCCGAAGTGAAGTCCTCTTTCAGCCAGCACCTGCTCAATTTCAGCAAGTGACTTCTGTCCGAAGTTTCTGAACTTCATCAGGTCTTCCTGTTCGTATTGTACCAGTTCGCTTAGTGAGTTGATCTTCGCAGCTTTCAAACAGTTAAATGCACGCACCGACAGATCGAGGTCTTCCAGCGGTGTTTTCAGCACTTTACGCAGCTGAAGCATCTGTTCGTCTACCACATCTTCTTTCTTATCTTCTTTGCTGTCGAATGTGATGTTTTCGTCAGTGATAATCATCAGGTGTTGGATCAGTATGCGGCTTGCCTGCTTAACTGCTTCTTCAGGATGAATCGTACCATCGGTAGATACATCCATAATCAGCTTTTCATAGTCCGTACGCTGTTCAACACGCGTGTTCTCGATCGCGTATTTCACATTCTTTATCGGGGTGAAAATTGAGTCGGTTGGAATATATCCGAATGGAGCATCCTTTATCTTGTTGTCTTCAGCAGGAACATATCCACGTCCTTTCGCAATAGTGATCTCTATATCGAGCTTTGCAGAAGGATCCAGTGTACATATGAGCAGGTCAGGATTCATGATCTCGAAGCTCTGCGTCGCATCGCCGATGATGCCTGCTGTAAATTCACTTTTATTTTTTATACTTAGGTTTACTTTTTCCTGTGTGACGTCGTTGTCAAGCTTCTTTTTGAAACGTACCTGTTTCAGGTTAAGAATGATTTCCACAACATCTTCTGAAATTCCTTTAATGGTAGCGAACTCATGGTCCACTCCTTCAATGCGTACGCCAATGATCGCATAACCCTCCAAAGAACTCAGGAGAACTCTGCGCAATGCGTTGCCGATTGTAACGCCAAAACCCGGCTCCAGCGGACGAAACTCAAACTGAGCCTCGAAGTCAGTAGCCTTTTGCAAGATGATCTTTTCTGGTTTCTGGAAATTTAAAATGGCCATATTGGGTGTTTGTTTAAATATTTTATGTTCTGCATTCTGTTCGTGAAGCGTGAACCGTGATACGGCTCACGCTTCACGCTTCACGTTATTTGCTGTACAACTCCACGATCAGTTGTTCCTTAATATTCTCAGGAACGCTTTCCCTTTCAGGATAAGCCACGAAAGTGCCTTTCATTTCACCTTCGTTCCAGTCGAGCCATCCGAACTTCTGGTTCTTACCACGGAACGCGCCTGTGAAAGACTCGTTTGCCTTATCTTTCTCTTTCAGGCTCACCACATCTCCCGGCTTAAGCTGGTATGATGGAATGTTAACCACTTCACCATTCACGGTGATGTGTTTATGAGCCACAAGCTGGCGGGCTGCGGGACGTGAAGGAGCAACACCCAGGCGAAACACGGTATTGTCGAGGCGGGCTTCCAGAAGCCTCATCAGATTTTCACCCGTTACGCCTTTAATACGTGACGCTTCTTCAAATGTTTTGCGGAACTGTTTTTCAAGAACGCCGTATGTGTATTTGGCCTTCTGTTTTTCCTTCAGCTGAAGTGCATATTCTCCCGGAGCCTTGCGTTTGCGGGTTGGTCCATGCTGCCCTGGAGGATTGCTGTTTTTGGTAAGATACTTACCGTTTCCAAGGATCGGCTCTCCGAAGATGCGACATATCCTTGTTTTTGGGCCTGTGTAACGTGCCATAATGAATGTCGATTTTTTTAGTTACAGCCTGCGATCGGTAAAAATCTTAAAAATAAATCGCAGGCCCTTTTATAAATAATTATTAAACTCTTCTCTTTTTTGGAGGCCTGCATCCATTGTGAGGAAGCGGCGTCATATCCTTAATCATAACTACTTCGATCCCGGAATTTGAAAGAGCGCGGATTGAGCTCTCACGTCCCGATCCCGGGCCTTTAACATATACGTCTACTTTTTTTACACCTGCGTCAAATGCTGTTTTGGCTGCATCGGAAGCTGCCATCTGCGCAGCATAAGGAGTGTTCTTCTTTGAACCTTTGAAGCCCATTTTACCGGCGCTGCTCCAGGATATTACCTGGCCATGCTTATTGGTAATGCTGATGATCAGGTTGTTGAAAGTTGCGCTGATGTGTGCGTCGCCATAGTTGTCGACCTTTACTATCCTTTTCTTTGCCGCGACTTTTGCGCTTTGCTGTGCTTTTGCCATTTTAATTCTTTGGAGGTAATCTATTAACGTTTATAATTCCCTGAATTGACCGGGATTGATCATGCCCTGTTACGCATCGCATAATTCCGGCACATGCTCATTTTTATTTCTTAGCTGCTTTCTTCTTACCTGCAACTGTCTTGCGTTTGCCCTTGCGGGTGCGGCTGTTGGTGCGGGTACGCTGGCCGCGGACAGGTAAACCCTTACGGTGGCGGAGACCACGGTAGCATGCAATGTCGAGAAGACGCTTGATGCTCATCTGCACTTCAGAGCGAAGCTGTCCTTCAACCTTGAATTCGTTTGTGATGGTAGAACGAATCGCATTCAGCTCCTCGTCGTTCCATTCACTTACCTTCTTATCCACACTGATGCCTGATTTCTCAAGAATATATTTAGCGGTGCTGGGACCAATACCATATATATAGGTAAGTCCGATTTCACCTCTTTTGTTCTTTGGCAGATCCACTCCTGCAATACGGGCCATAATATAATTTACTTTTAACTTTTAACTTCTAACTTTTATCTTCAGGCCTATCCCTGTCTCTGCTTGAAACGGGGATTCTTTTTGTTGATAACATACAATCTGCCCTTTCTGCGCACGATCTTGCAGTCAACACTTCTTTTCTTAATTGATGCTCTTACTTTCATCTTTAATTATTTATACCTGAAAATTATTCTTCCCCTGGAAAGATCGTACGGGCTCATCTCCACTCCCACTTTATCCCCCGGTAAAATCCTTATGTAGTTCATCCTCATCTTTCCCGATATTGTTGCCAGTATCTCGTGTCCGTTTTCTAATTTCACCTTGAACATCGCATTAGATAAGGCTTCTATAATAGTTCCATCCTGTTTAATCAGTGGTTGTTTACCCATACACTTTTAAGGAGGCGCAAAGATATATTAAACCACGGAGAAAATGAAAAAATAAATGTTTCAGGAGCTGGCAAAGATATTGAATACAAACGACTCAAAAACAGAGCATCATAGATGAGATATAAGGTTTACCCGGGCGAGCCCTACCCTCTTGGAGCAACCTGGGATGGTGAAGGTGTGAACTTCGCCGTTTTCGCCGAAAACGCTGCTGGAATGGATCTTTGCCTGTTCGACACACTTCAGAGTAAAACTGAGGAAGAACGTATACACATGACCGAGGTGTCGCACCACGTTTGGCATGCCTATATACCCGGGGTGAGACCGGGCCAACTTTATGGTTACCGAGCGCATGGTCCATATGAACCACTCAAGGGCCTGAGATACAATCCCAATAAGCTTCTGATCGACCCATACGCCAAAGCGATTTCCAGTCCCGTTGCGTGGAGCGAAGCCCTGTTCGGTTATGTCATCGGCCATCCCGAAGAAGATCTTTCATTCAGCGACACCGATAGCGCACCATTCGCCCCCAGATCCGTCGTGATCAACCCAAACTTCGACTGGGAAGGTGACAAACCGCCAAAGATCCCATATCATAAAACAATTATATACGAGACCCACATCAAGGGTTTCACTCAAACCCACCCGCAGATCCCTGAAGAAATACGTGGAACCTACACCGCCATCGCTCATCCGGTGACCATCGAATACCTTAAAAGCCTCGGCATTACCGCAGTCGAACTGATGCCCGTGCACCATTTTATCGTCGATAAGGTTCTTAAGGATAAAGGGCTTGACAACTACTGGGGTTACAACACGATCGGTTTTTTCGCACCTGACATCAGGTATTCAAAAAGCGGAACTACCGGAGGCCAGGTTTACGAATTCAAGCAAATGGTGAAAGAGCTGCATAAGGCAGGTATCGAAGTGATCCTCGACGTCGTATACAACCACACAGCCGAAGGAAATCACCTGGGTCCAACGCTATGCTTCCGCGGCTTCGATAACACATCTTATTACCGCCTCACCGATAACAGGAGGTATTATATGGATTACACGGGCACAGGCAACACCCTTAATGCGAGGATGCCTGCTGTGCTCCGGCTTATTATGGACAGCCTCCGCTACTGGATCCTCGACATGCACGTTGATGGGTTCCGATTCGACCTCGCAGCAACACTCGCCCGCGAACTTCATGAGGTAGACCGGTTGAGCGCATTCTTCGATATCATTCACCAGGACCCGGTAATATCGCAGGTGAAACTGATCGCGGAACCGTGGGATATTGGCGAAGGTGGTTACCAGGTTGGAAAATTTCCACTGGGGTGGGCAGAATGGAACGGAAAATACCGCGATTGCATCCGTGACTACTGGCGCGGCGCAGAAAGTATGCTGGCTGAATTCGCGGAACGATTTACCGGTAGCTCCGACCTGTACAAGGCGGATTATCGCAGACCCACCGCGAGCGTAAACTTTGTCACGGCTCACGATGGCTTCACGTTGCACGACCTTGTTTCATATAACGAGAAACACAACGACGCGAATGGTGAGAACAATAATGATGGTGAAAGTCATAACCGTTCCTGGAACTGTGGTGTGGAAGGGCCGACCGACGACCCCGAAGTGATTGCGCTGCGGAATAAGCAAAAAAGAAATTTTCTTACGACGCTGCTATTGTCGCAGGGTGTACCAATGGTCGTGTCGGGTGATGAGATAGGCCGGTCGCAAAGAGGAAACAACAATGCCTACTGCCAGGATAACGAGATTTCCTGGCTCGACTGGAACAACGCCGACAAAGATCTATTAACGTTCACTCAGAAGCTGATACATTTCCGTAAGAAGCATCCGAATTTCAGAAGACGCTTATGGTTCCGGGGCGTACCTATTAAAGGAGCCGGTGTTGAAGACATTGCATGGTTCCTGCCAGAGGGACGTGAGATGTCAGAAGAAAACTGGAGTCACGACTTCGCCAAATCGCTTGCCATTTTCATGAATGGCGACGGCATAAGAACTGTAAATGCCAGAGGCGAACGTACAGTTGATAATAGCTTTTACCTGATGTTTAATGCGCATTACGAAGGACTCGATTTCAAACTGCCCAAAAGAAAATATGGAAGTAAATGGATGAAGGTGATCGACACTCATGAAAATCTTTTTACCGACAATGGACAGATGTTCAAGTACGGAGAAACGATTCATGTGAATAGCAGATCAGTTGTTTTATTGATGAACCCAATTATCAGTGCGCATGCGCGTAAACATAAATAGAAGAAACATAGGCGTCAACTTTATCGACACGGGAGAAGCTGAAATTGTGATCTGGTCGCCACTTGCTAAATCCGTCGATGTGTTTGTAGATGAAAAGAAAATTTCACTTTCAAATAACTTTGGACACTGGAAAGCCGTAACACGCGACATTTTACCCGGCACAAAATATAGTATCTCGGTTGACGGGCAGAAATCCTTGCCTGATCCCGCTTCTTTGTCGCAACCGGATGGTGTGCATGGCGCATCCGCGGCGGTTGATCTGAATAAGTTCAGGTGGACCGACACATCATGGAGGAACATTCCTCAGCGCGATTACATTATTTATGAATTGCATACGGGTACGTTCACACCTGAACACAATTTTGAAGGTATTGCCAGCAAGCTCGACCATCTCGCCGACCTTGGCATCAATGCAATTGAAATAATGCCGGTCGGTCAGTTTCCGGGCAGCCGGAACTGGGGATATGATGGCGTGTTCCCCTTCGCGGTACAACAATCATACGGAGGCGCCGAAGGATTGCAGAAACTGGTGAATACCTGCCATGAAAAAGGAATAGCAGTGATACTCGATGTGATATATAACCACATTGGCCCCGAAGGAAATTACTTACCGCAATTTGCTCCATACTTCACAGACAAATACCATACTCCATGGGGAAAGGCATTAAACTTTGACGACGCATGGTGCGACGGTGTACGCGAATATTTTATTGAGAACGCATTGATGTGGTTCAGGGATTTTCATATAGACGCTCTTCGGATGGATGCGGTACACGCGATCAAAGATTTCAATCCTGTACACATTATTAAGGAGATAAGTGAACATGTTGATGCGCTAGAGCAGCGAACAGGCAGCGAATATTACCTGATTGCTGAGATGGACCTTAACGATCCTGTTTTCATCAATCCCAAAAATAAGTGCGGCTTTGGTGTCGACGCACAGTGGATCGATGAATTTCATCATGCACTAAGAGTTGCGGCAGGACAAAAACCTGAAGGTTACTATTCCGACTTCAACGGAATTACGCACCTGGCGAAATCATACAACGATGCCTACGTATACGACGGCCAATATTCAATACACCGGAAGAAAAATTTTGGCAGGAAGACAAGCAACCCCGGGCATCAGTTTATAGTGTTCTCGCAAAATCACGACCAAACGGGCAACAGGATGCTGGGAGAACGTACAAGTACGC
>Ga0075421_100002806_pt1 | contig 20842 bp, 16 predicted proteins | sample SoiMetdeltSBSDD5_FD_75292 | JGI IMG/M metagenome (GOLD analysis project Ga0075421, IMG submission 75292) | Bulk soil microbial communities from a Populus tree surrounding site in Tennessee, USA - Soil MetaG P. deltoides SBSDD5 | ecosystem: Environmental > Terrestrial > Soil > Tree plantation... | reverse complement strand
GCCAGCACCGTCGGCGTCCAGGCGGGCACGGTGGAGGCCGCGCGCCAGCGCGTCGAGGCCGCGGCGCGCGGCGAGCGCGACGTCGCCGGCGCGGCAGCGGCCAGGGCGGCAGCCCCGTATCCTGCCGCCTCGCCGTCGTGGCCGCGCCCGGCCCTGCCGCCGGGCCCCGGCGCTCCACCGCCGTCGCCACTACAGCCGGCGCCGTCTCCGAGGTTCGGCGGCGAGGGCGGTCTCGGCGCCGACCGCACGCGCCTCATCCTCCTCGTCGCCGGTGCCGTCGTCGCGCTGCTGGTGCTCGTGCTCGTCGTGCGTTGGCTGGCGACTCGCGGGAGCAGTGCCGTCGCGGCGCCGACGCCGACCCCGACGCCGGTCGCCGCGCAGTCGGCGCCCTTCGGGGCCGGCCTCTCCGCGGCCTCACCAGTGCCATCGGCGGTGCCGACGGTGCCCGATCGCGATGCTGCCCTGCTCAGTCGCCCGCCGGCGGCGTTCCCCGCCGGCGTGCCGCGCCTCCCGGCGGTCGTTCGCGTCGAGGTGCTGGTGAGCGCCGCCGGAGCGCCTCTGCAGACGAGGATCCCCGCTGGACCGCCGCAAGACCCTCGTCTCGTCGCCGAGGCGAGGCGGGTCGCCGGGCTCGGCCGCTACGCGCACGCGATCCGCGGCGGCGCCCCGGCCGAGGTGTGGACGACGGTCGACGTCTCCTTCCAGCCGCCCCGCTGAGCGGCAGCAGGCTTCCGTCGCTCCTCGCTTTCTCGCCGCAACCCCAGCCCGCGCGCCACGACGTGCCGCCCGTCGCAAGCGTGGTCGTCGCCGGCCGGGAAGCCTCGGATCGTGAACGCGGCGCAGTAAGCTTACGGCTCGGAAAAGGAGTCGACGATGAAGATCTGGGGGCGACAACTCCTCCTCGGGCTCGCCTGCTCCGTATGCGCCCTGCCAGCGCTCGCCGTCGGCGAGCCGCCGCCGCTGCGCGTGATCGCCGCGCGCGAGACGCCGTTTTTCTACGTCGAGAACGGGGCGATGAAGGGCATCGAATACGAGATCCTCTCGTACTTCGCGAAGTCGACCGGTCGTCGGCTCGAGGTCCAGTGGGCGGAGAAGTTCTCCGACCTCCTCGACACCCTCGGCAAGGGGGGCTGCGACATCGCCTCGGGCTCGATCACCGTCACGCCGCAGCGCCGGGAGCGCTTCGGCTTTTCGTCCGCGTACCTGACGATCCGCGTCGTGCTCGTCGAACCGAAGGCGCAGACCACGGAGCGCCTCGACCAGCTGCGCGGCGCCACCCTCGCCGCCATCCGCGGCTCGACCTACGAGACGCTCCTCGCCCGCGCGCCGGACGTCGACTTCATCTACGGCGCCCGCGCCGACGAGCTGCTCGGCATGGTGGCGAGCGGCAAGGCGCGCGCGACGGCGGTCGACTCGCTGATCGCGCTCGTCGCGATCCAGAAGTACCCGCAGCTCAAGCTGTCGCTGCCGCTCTCCGGTCCCGAGAGTTATGGCTTCGCCGTCGCCAAGGGCTCGCCACTCGAGGGCGAGCTCTCGGCAGCCATCGAGCGGCTGCGCGGCTCCAAGAAATACTTCGAGATCCTCCAGCGCCACCTCGGCAGCGACGCGGCGCAGCTGGTGGGGGCTGCGAACTGAGGACCACGATCGAAGTCGGGCTCGTGCCGCAGCGCTGAGACCGGCGCAGCGGCAGCCCCTCACTCCTCGGCGACCGCGATCCCTCCCCGCTGCGGCCGGCGCATCTGCGCGTAGGCGACGCCGCCGCACACGATCAGCAGCAACCCGAACGTGCAGACGATCGTCGGTCCGGTCGGCAGGTCCATGCTCTGCCACTCGGTGGAGAGCACCAGGCCGGTGAGCCCGGCGGTGAGGGCCACCGCCCAGCCGATGCCGAGACGCACCGCCGCCCGGGAAGAGATCAGTGCGCCACAGACCGCCGGCACGATCAGGTAGGAGAAGACGAGGTAGACGCCGGCGATGCGCACGAAGCTGGTGACCACCAGGCCGAAGCTGGCGTAGAAGAGGAAGTCCCAGAGCCGCACGTTCAAGCCCTGCCGCTCGGCCTCGTCGGGGTCGAAAGAGATGAGGTGGAACTTGTGCCGGAGCGCGTAGTGGAACGCGCCCACCACGAGGTAGAGCAGCGCGGTGCGGATGACCTCGCCTTTCGATACCAGGAGGATGTTGCCGACGAGGAGGTTCTTGATCTCCTCGTCGCCCGCCGCCGTGCGGCTCAGCACCATCGTCGCCGCCGCAGCGGCGACGATGTAGATGATGCCGATGATCGCCTCGTGCGGCACCCGCGGGTGGCGGAAGCGGGTGAAGGTGAAGAGGGCGGCACCGGCGATGGTGAAGGTGATGGCGAGCACGTAGGGCAGCTTGCCGTGCTCGGCATCGGCGCCCAGCAGCACCGCGGTGGCGATGCCGAGGGCGGCGATCTGGGCGAGGGCGAGGTCGACGAAGATGATTCCTCGCCCCACCACGTGGAGCCCGAAGTAGACGAGCGCCGCCGGCAACACGCAGAGGGCGACGAGCGGCCAGAGCCAGAGCGTCAGTAGGTCCAAGGCGAGCTCCTAGGAATGGCTCGCCAGCGCCTGGGAGATGCGCTTGACGACCACGTCGATGAGCGAAATGTAGGTATCGGTGCCCGGCAGACCACCCGGGAACTGACAGACATCGACGACCACCGCGTTGGTGCGGGAGGCCACCGCCTCGGCCGTCTTGCGCGGCTGGTATGGCTCGACGAGCAACACGTGGATGTTCTCCGCCTTCATCTTCTGCATCACCTTGGCGAGGTGCGGCGGCGAGGGCGGAATGCCCGGCTTGGGCTCGAGGAAGGTGTCGGCGACGAGCCCGAAGCGACGGCCGAAGTAGCGCCACGTCGGGTGGTAGGTGACGATGGGCCGCCCGGCGAAGGGCTTGAGCGCGGCCGTCCACTCCGCCATCTTGGTCGCCAGGCTGGTTTCGAACTGGGCCAGGTTGGCCTTGTAGACCGGAGCGCCGGCGGGATCGAGAGAGCTCAACACGCGGACGAGATGCTCGGCGACGATCTTGGCGTTGAGCGGATCCAGCATGAAGTGAGGGTTCCCCGCCACGTGCGTGTCGCCCTGCGAGCGGTCGGCGGCCAGCGGGATGTCGAGCAGCTGAATGCCTTCGGACGCCACGACGCGGCCCGGGGCTCCGGTCAGGATCTTGCCGTTGCGGGCGCCCTCGAGCAGCGGCGGCAACCAGCCGATCTCGAGCTCGGCGCCGCCTTCGATGAGCACGTCGGCGCGGTTGAGGGCGACGATCTGGCTCGGGCGCGCGTCGACGAAGTGAGGATCCTCGGTCGGTTTTGCGATCGTTGTGACCGACACCCTGGCGCCGCCGAGCTGGCTGGCGAGGGCGCCGTATTCCGAAGTGGTGGCGACGACCTTGAGCACCGCCGCGGCCGGTAGAGCCGAGCCGAACAGGGCGGCCGCACCGAGAGCAATGGCGAGTCTTTTCATATTGGTGACGTCCTCTAGAACTTGTGGGCAGCGTGCGCACCGAGCAGGAATTCCAGCTGCAGCCAGAGCGAGTGCTCGTCGCGGCGAAAGGCGTCGGAGCGGTCGAAGTTGTATTGCAGGCGCAGCTTGGAGAACTCGGTGGGAAACCAGGTCATCGCCGGCGAGAGACGCCAACGGGGCGCCAGGCTGAGGTCGACGGCATCGCCCTGATCTCCGGCCACCCGATCCAGACGCAAACCAAGGACGTGGCCGGGCTTGTAGCCCCAGCTGACCTGCACGTAACTCCCCCAGTCCTCGAACGTCGCTCGGGGCAACGCCTCGTCGTCCGTCGCGTCGACCGCGACGCTGCGGCGCATCACCTCGCCCTGGACCTTGACGAAGGGGAAGCCCTTGAAGGCGTTGACGGGCTTCCACTTCCAGAAGCCGTCGAGGCCGTAGATCCGCGTCCGTCCCTTGCCACCCGTGCCGTTGGGCCCCAGGGCCGCTGACGCCCCGAGCAGAATGGTCTTGGTGTCGCTCAAGTCGAACGAGGTCGTGTAACGCGGCACGATCAACAGATCGGTAGCGCTCGCCACCTCCCGGGGCTGGATCTCGCGACCGAACAACGTCTCGCCGGGAACGCTGCGAAAGCTCGACAGCGTCTCCCCCTGGCTGTTCTGCACGGTGAGGAGCGCCTCGGAGTAGAAGTCCGTCGGCATCAGCCAGGACAGTCGGGCCCCCACCGAGCGCAGCCCGTCGGGCCCGAAGAACCGGCCGTTGACGAGCGGCTGGTCGACGAAGTCCCAGCTGTGGGGGTGAGTCGGGTTGAGGCGACCGAGCTCGGTGAAGAACTGCCCCGCCTTGAGCTGCAACCCCAAGGGCAGGGAGGTCGAGGTGGCGTAGGCCTCCTCGAGCTCGACCACCGTCTCTCCGTTGGCGTCGATCTGCATGACGATGTTGGCCTGGCCGCGGAAGTAGGGATCCACGGCGCCCTCGAGCACGGCCTCGACGTTCTGCACCGTGAAGCCACGCTGCGTCGGATCGTGGCCGCCGGTCTGCAGCGCGCCGATGTCGTTCGACGTGGAAGTGCCCGCCGCGATGAGACCGTCCAGCGACAGGTTCAGGAAGTTCTTTCCCGCCGCCCCGGTGACGATGGCCACCGGCGGCGGTCCCGCTGTCGACGTGTCCACAGCCGCCGCGGCTGCGGCTTCTGCGGCCGCGGCCAGGTCAGCCTCGGTCAGCGCGGCCTCGGTCGGCGCGGCCTCGGCCGGTTGCGCTTCGCCGGCAGCGCCGGCCGCGGCTTGCGGCTCGGTGCTTGCCGTCGCTGCCGCCTCGCCGGCCGTCTCTGCCGTGGCGGCTTCCGCCGCCGGCGCCTCCTGCATGGCGTCGAGCTTCTGCTCGAGCGCCGTCAGACGTTGCTCGTACTCTGCGCGCAGCGCCGCGATCTCGGCGCGAAGCGCCTCGACGCCGTCCGTTGCCGGCGCCTGCGCTCGTGCGCCGCCACCACAACACACCACCATCAAGATCAAAGCCACGAACATCCTGCCGAGCTGCGATCGCTGCTCGTCACGAACCTGCATTGCTGCCTCCTCGACGTGCGGACCACTCCGCAGTGGCCATCAGACGCGAACGGAATCAGGTGGGAACGACCTCGGGATGAGGAACCCGAGGGTGGGCGCCCGCATCGTGCAGGCGCACCCCGACACCGGATCGCGAAGCGTCAGCCGAGGGGCGGGCCGCGGGAGGGATCGAGGCGAGGCGAGGCGAAGGCGGGCGGCTGTACGTCGGTGACCGTGGCAACGCCGAGGCGCACGAAGCCGACCGGCACGAAGGGCGACGGCGCCACCGAGCCGACGGTCTGCAGCTGCAGCACGCAGGCCGGGCAACTCGGCAGCTCGACCGACTGCGCCGCCTCGACACGCTCGTGCGCGCCGGGTCCGTGCGGCGTCAGGAAGATCCGCGTCGGCCCGTCGAGGGCACCGTGCTGCTCGAGGCCGGTGTGCCACACCAGCGAGCCGAGCAGTAGACCGAGCGCAGTGAGGCAGACCCCGAGCTGCCGCAGCCGCGGCGAGTGCGGCCGGTAGCCGCGCGCGAACGCCCGCCAGGCCATCGAGGCATTGTACGCCCTGACCTACGGCAAGGTTTCCGTTGGCGCTCCTGTGTTTGCAGGCCTTCCCGGGCTTGTGCTATCTTTTGCGCCGCCTGCCCCGGCCCCACGGGCTCGGCACCTTCGGTATCCCCGCTCTTTCGAGGCGCATTCGTCTAGGGGTCCAGGACACCGCCCTCTCACGGCGGTAACAGGGGTTCGAATCCCCTATGCGCTACTCCGCCGCTAACTCGCTTTACTTCAATAACATACGCGGCGCAGCCGCGCACGGCACTCGAGCGGCCCGCGCGAGCGGGCCCGACGGGCACGCCGGTCGTGCTCACGTTCGACGTCTATCGGCGCTCCGGGCGGCGGGCGGGAAGGTGCTCTGCGGACCGCACTACGTGCCGCCCCTCGATCGCACGCCGCTGCAGAGGCTCTTCCCGCTGAAGGGCGAAACGACCGGTGAAGGAACCGCCGTCACGCTCGCCGGCCACGTCGAGAAGGCGCACTACTCCGACGTGGGTGAAGGCGAAGGCGTCGTCTGCACCGCGGCGGAGAGCAGCGCGACGTCAGCCGGCGCGTGAGACGAGCGAAGCGATCGGCCGGGTCAGATTCGACCGCGCCAGTGCCTCGAAACGCCGGCGAAGCGTCGGCGTCGTGTAGATCGCGGGCCGTTCCAGGAAACGGCGCAGCACCGCGGACCGTGCGGTGCGGTAGAGCTCCTCGTCGACCCATTCGAACTCACGCCGGATGCCTGCCTCGAAGCGGGCGATCTCGTCCGGCGGCGCGGCGAGGATCGACAGGTCGATGTCGCTCACCAGTGGCCGGGCGTGCTCACGTCGTGCTCGCGCGTGGCGCGGATCATTTCGGCGACGCGATCCCTGACGTCCGGCGCGATGCCGCTTCCGTCCATCAGCTGGCACGCCATCACGGCGGAGCGTTCCTCGTTGTCCCGGGCACGGGGTCGTACACCGCGTCGTGAAACATCAGAGCCGCTCCACTTCGTCCGGTCGCGCCGCCCGCCTTCACCCGATCGAGCAGCCGGAGGCATGCGGCGATGTGCGAGGCCGTGTGATAGCTCCGGTGCGCCTCGCCGTAGGCGGACTGCAGGCGGGTGATCGCGTCGCCGCCGTCGTCTTCGGCGCCGAGCCTCCTCCACAGGTCGGCGAACCTCTCAGCGGGCAGCATGCGGCCTCCGCAGGAGGCGCGGCTTGAGGACGCACATGATCCGAGCCACGAGCCGCGTCACGTGCTTGAGGTGCAGCGCCGCGAGCGCCCAGCGCTTCTGCGCGACGCTTCGCGCGGGGATGATGTGAACATGCGGCCAGGGCGAGCGCCGGGTGCGTGCGCCGTTGAAGAGGATCGTGAACGACTCGGCATCGCCGAAGTAGTGGGTGCCGAGATGACGGCCCAGGCACCGTGCGAGGCTGAGGAGGGCGTCGACGTCCTCGGGCGTGGGAGCGCGCACGCCGGCTACCAGCGCCAGCACGTGATAGCGCGCCAGGAAGGGAACGCCGGGCCGTGTCAGACGGCACGCCGCGCCGGTCGGAAGTCGGAAGGTCCCCGTCATTGCCGCCTGCCTCGTTCCCGTGGTTGCGAGTCGACGAGCCCGGCCGCCATCCGACGGGCGACACCTGCCGCCGACCCCGCCGGCACGACGCCTGCGGATGCCGCGGAGAGGGCGAAGAATCCCTCGACCGCGGCCAGGAGCCCGGCGGCCATCGCCTTCACGCCCAGCCGGCTGCGACCCTCGGCGCGCAAGAGGTGCGTCAGGAGGTCCTGCAGCTGCCCGCTCGCCTCCACCGTCCAGCGCTCGTAGACCCGGCGCACGTCGGCCTGCCGGATGGCCTCCGCCCCGATGAGCGCCCAGCAAGCCACCGCGTCCCGGTCCGCACCCTCGCCGAGATCGAGCAGGCCGTCGAGGAAGGCGTCGAGGCGCCGGCGCGGATCGTCGCCGGCCCGCGCGAGGCGCCGCTCGATGCGCACCCGCGCGCCCGAAGTCAGACGCTGGGCCAGCGCCAGCAGGACATCGCCTTTCGACTCGAAATGATAGTGCACCAGTCCCGACGTGAGACCGGCCTCCTCCGCGATGCGCGCGATGGTGGCGCCCTCGTATCCCTGCGCGGCCATCACGCGGGAGAGGCCGTCCACGATCTGTGCGCGGCGCAGGGGGCTGTTAGGCGGGCGTGGCATGGTCAGGTAAGTTGGTCAGCCAACCTAATTATATCAACAGTCTCCCCATGCCGTGTAGCTTTGCCGCCGCCGCGCAACCAGGTCCTGCTAACCCGAGACCCACGGCCTGCCTCGCCGCCGCCGGCAGCGAAGTAGCACAGGAAGCCACGCACGGAGCCGTCCAGGCGCACCAAACACCATCGCCGTCATGCCGCCTGCCTCAGCGCCGCGACCTCTCGGAGCCAGGCAAAGAGGGAGCTCGAGTCTCCTAAGGTGTTCGAACAGGCCGCGGGAACCGTACACGCCGAGCTCGAAGCCGCGGGGACACCAATCGGCGCCTACGATGCACGCGGCACTGGCCCCTCTCGGTCCCTTCGATCAAACGTCCTCGACCGGGGCCAAGATCGCGCTCTTGGGTTCGCTCTTCTTGGTCGTAAACTCCGGTGTCATGGAATCGAATGCACCGATCGCGGGCGCCGCCCTCGACCGGTTGACGGCGGCGCTCTACGAGGAGCTGCGGCGCTTGGCGCGTGCGCGGCTCCGCGGCGAGCGCGCGGGGCACACGCTGCAGACGACGGCGCTCGTGCACGAGGCCTACCTGCGCCTGGCGGCCTCCGAGGTGGCACCAGTCGACCGCGTGCACTTCCTGGCGCTAGCGGCGAGCACGATGCGACGCGTGCTGATCGACCACGCGCGGGGCCGGCGAAGAGACAAGCGCGGCGCCGGCGTGCTCCACGTCGCGCTCGAGGACGCGCCCGAAGCGGCGGTCTCGCTCGGCCCTCCGGCGATCGACGTGCTCGACGTCGATCGCGCCCTCGCCGACCTGGGACGCTTCGACGCGCGCAAGGCGCGGATCCTCGAGCTCCACGTCTTCGGCGGGCTCACCTACGGCGAGCTGGCCGAGGTCACCGCGATCTCCCAAGCCACCGTGCACCGCGAGCTGCGGCTCGGGTGCGCCTGGCTGCGGCGCGCGTTGAGCAGCGAAACGGGCGAGGTGCATCCGATGGACACGAGCGGCGCGGTCCTGACCTGATCCGTGCCGTGAACCCCGCGCGCCGATGAACCCCGAACGCTGGCGTCAGATCGAAGCCCTGTTCGCCGAGGCCTCGGAACGGCCCGCGGCGGAGCGGCGCGACTTCGTCGAAGATCTCGCCCGCTCCAGGAGCGTCGATGCCGAGGTGGTGCGCGAGGTGCTCTCCCTTCTCGAGCACGATCGGCCCGGAGACGCCCCAATCCCCGAGCTCGACCGGGCCCTCGGCGACGCGGCGGCCGCCTGGGTCGCCGATCGCGAGCCCGAGCCGCCCCGCCGTCTCGGCTCCTATCGCCTGGTCGAGGTCCTCGGCGAAGGCGGCATGGGTACGGTGTGGCTCGCCGAGCGCGACGACGATGCCTACCGCCAGCGGGTGGCGATCAAGCTGTCGCGCGGCTCGGCGCTGTCGCCGGCGAATCTCGAGCGCTTCCGCGCCGAGCGCCGGATCCTCGCCCGCCTCGAGCATCCGGCGATCGCCCGGCTGCTCGACGGCGGCGAGACACCCGAGCGCATCCCTTTCCTGGTCATGGAGCTGGTCGAAGGCGTACCGCTGCCGCGCTACGCCACAGAGCACGCGCTCGACGAGACGGAGCGGCTGCTGCTCTTGCTGACGATCTGCGAGGCGGTCGAACACGCGCATCGCCGGCTCATCGTCCACCGCGATCTGAAGCCTTCGAACCTCCTGATCACCGCCGATGGGCAGGCCAAGCTGGTCGACTTCGGGATCGCCAAGCTCCTCGCCGAGGAAGGCGCGACCCCGGGCGAGGCCACCGCCCTGAACCAGCGCTACTACACCGAGGGCTACGCCAGCCCGGAACAGGTCGCTGGCGGCGCGATCACCACCGCGAGCGACGTCTACTCGCTCGGCGTGGTGCTGCGGGAGCTCCTCACCGGCCGAAAGCCCACCGATTCGAGCCTCCCGCGCCCCTCCGTCGAAACGCCTCTCGCACACGACCTTGAAGTCGTCCTCGAGCGTGCGTGCGCGAGCGAGCCGGAACGCCGCTACGGCTCGGTCGAGGCCTTCGCCGACGACCTCCGGCGCTACCTCTCCGGCCTCCCGGTCAAGGCGCGCGCCGACACCTTCACCTATCGCGCCGCCAAGTTCGTGCGCCGCCATCAGGGCGGCGTCGCCGTGGTGGCCGTCGCCGTCCTGGCGCTCGCCGCCTTCGTCGTCATCCTGGTGCGGCAAAACGCGCGGGTGATTCGCGAACGCGACCGCGCGCTGGAGGCGGAGCGTCAGGCGCAGGAGGTGTCGGGCTTCCTCACCGACATGTTCCAGCAAGCCGACCCGCGCTGGTCGCCGGGGAAGACGGTCACGGCGCGCGAGCTCCTCGATCGCGGCGCCGCGAACATCCAGAAGGACCTGCGCGCCTCCCCGGTGGTGCGCGCCGCCCTCCTGCGGACGATGGCGACCGCGTACCGCGGGCTCGGCGAAGAAAAGCGCGGCCTCGGGATCATGGAACAGGCGCTCGCCGCGCACGGACCGCCGTCGCGCGACAACGAGCTCGACGTGGCGCGCACGCTCGAAGCACTCGGCGACGGCCTCCGCGAGGCCGGCCGCGGCCGTGAGGCCGAGCCCCACCTGCTCCAGGCGCTCGAGATCCGGCGCCGGCGACTACCCGCCGGTGCCCTCGAGCTCGCCGAGACGTTGAACGACCTCGGGCTCGTGAAACAGACGACCGACCGTCATCCAGAGGCGCGCCGGCACTTCGAGGAGGCGCTCGCGATCCGACGCGCCGCCGAGGCCTCGACGCCCCAAGGGCGCGCGCTCGTGGCCGTGTCGCTCTCGAACCTGGCGCGCCTCGCCGGCGACGACGATCGGCTGGAGGAGAGCGAACGACTCCATCGCGAGGTCCTGACGATACGGCGGGCGATCTTCGGCGACCGCGATCGGATCACCGCAAACACCCTGATGAGCCTGGGCCGCACCGTCGAGCAGCTCGGCCGCTTCGAGGAAGCCGAGGACCTCTACCGCCAGGCCGTCGAGATTCGCGAGGCCACGCTGGGCGAAGACCATCCCCAGACGGTACTGGTCCGCGCCAGCCTGGCGTCGCTCCTCCACGATCAGGGGCGGCTGGTCGACGCGGAGGCCGAATACCGGGAGACCCTGGCTGCGCGGCTACGAACCATCGGCGAGAACCACGTCGACACCGCCGTGAGCTACAACAACCTGGCGAGCCTGCTCGAGGACCGTGGCCGCTTCGACGAGGCCGAGGGACTGCTGCGCCGTTCGCTCGCGATCCGCATCGCGCTCCTCGGCGAGGACACCAGCTCCGTGGCGAGGGTTCGCCACAACCTCGGTCGCGTCCTGGTCGGACGCGGCCAAACGGTTGCGGGCCTCGCGCTCATCGAACATGCGACCGCCTGGCGGCGCGCCCACTTGAGGAACCCGAGCAGCGAGGTCGCGGGCGCGGTCCAACAATGGGGGCGGATCGAGATCCGCACCGGAAATCGCGCGTCGGGCCGGCGGCGGCTCGAAGAAGCCCTGGCGATGGATCGCGCGGTCCTCGGCGAGGACCACCCCACCACCGCCGAAGCGCGCGCCGAGGTCGCCGGGGCGCGCGGCGGGCCGGGCTGCGAGGCCGAGGCGCGCGCCGGGCTCGATGTCCTCGTGGCCGCCGGCGTGACGCAAGCCCCCGCGGCGGCTCGGGCGCGGCTCCACCTGGGGGACTGCCTCGCCTCGCTCGGCCGGTCGGCCGAGGCCCGCGCGGCCTGGTCCGACAGTCGTGCCGCTCTCGAGCCCCGCTTCGGACCGGGCAATCTCTGGGTCAAGGAGCTCGACCGGCGGCTCGCGCGGCCTCCGCGCAAGCCCCGCTGAGGGCGAACCGGCCGGATCGTCGCTTGTCTCCTCGGATCCACCTGTCCGAGGAGTTCCCAGCATGGTCCGCACCCCATCGGCTTCGATGCCCGAGCTCTCTAGCGCTCGACCCGGCCGAGGATGAGCGTCACCGGGCGCCCCTTGGCTGCGGCGAAGCCCTCCACCCAGCCAGCCAGGCGGCCGTCGACGTAGAGCGCCAGCGTGGCGGCGCGGGCGCCGGACGGGTCCGTCTGCCACTCGAGCCGCAGCTCCTGCTGTTGATACGCCACCTGCTGCCACTCGCCTGCCGTCGCCGCGGCGCCATCGCCGGCAACCACCCGCAGCTCGACGAGCGCATCCGGGCCACTGCGCCGCGCTTCCACCGCGAATACCGTGCGGCCGCGCTGATCGACGAGCCGCGCCAGTGCCGACTGGCCGATGACCGGCACCTCGGCGAGGCCGGCGAGGTCGTAGGCGAAGCGCACGCCGGCCTTGTCGGCCAAGGCCCGCTTCTCGCCGGCGACGAGCTCGAACGGCTGGCTGCCGCCGTTCCAGCGGCTCAGGTCGCCGGTCTCGAGCCCGTCGGCGAAGATCACCGGCAGGATGTCGACGTCGGTGGCGCTGTTGTTACCGGGGGCGGGGTCGGTCACGCCGCCGGCGGTGGACACCGTGGCGGTGTTGGAGATGAGGTTGGTGGCGCTGCCGCTGACCGTGCACGAAGCGGTGTAGGTGACGCTCCCTCCCGCCGGCAGGTTGACCGTGTCGTTGATGTTGCCGCTGCCCGACGCAGTGCAGGTGCCGCCGCCGGCGCCCACGCAGGTCCAGGTGCAGGTCAGCGACATGGGGATGGTGTCCGCCACCGTCGAGCCCGGCGCGTTGCTCGGGCCGGCGTTGCTGGCGATGATGGTGTAGGTCGACGACCCGCCCGGCACCGTCGAGGTGATCCCGTCGGTCTTGGTGATGCCGAGGTTGGCCTCCGGAGCCAGGGTGTCGGTGTCGGTCGCCGAGTTGTTGCCCGACACCGGATCGGTGACGCCGCCGGGCGCGGCGACCGTGGCGGTGTTGCTGAGCGATCCGGTCGCCGCCGAAGAGATCGCGCACGTCGCGACGTAGGTGACCGAGCCGCCGGCTGGAAGCGACACGGCCGCATCGGCGATGGTGCCGGAGCCCGAGCCGGTGCAACCGCCGCCGCCGGTCCCCGAACAGGCCCAGTTGCAGGTGAGAGATCCGGGAAAGGAGTCACTCACCGTCGCGGTGGTGTTCGACGGCCCCGCGTTCGAAGCGGTGATCGTGTACGTGGTGACTCCACCGGGTATGTAAGTCGGCACCCCGTCGGTCTTGGTGATCGCGAGATCAGCCGACGCCGACGCGCCGTCGGTGTCGGTGGCGCTGTTGTTGTCCGGCACCGGATCCGTCGCCGCGCCGGTCACCGTCGCGGTGTTGGACAGCGACCCGCTGGCCGCGGCCGAGATCGCGCACGACGCCGTGTAGGTGACGGAGCCGCCGGCCGGAAGGTTCGCGGCGTCACTGATGTTCCCCGCTCCCGCCGGCGTGCAGGTCCCACCGCCCGCGCCGGCGCACGTCCAGGTGCAGGTCAGCGATGCCGGGAAGGTGTCCGCGACCGTGGCCGTGGTGCTGGACGGTCCCGGGTTCGAGGCGGCAATCGTGTAGGTGGTGCTCCCGCCCGGCGTCACCGTCGTCACGCCGTCGGTCTTGGTGATCGCGAGGTCGGCTGCGGGGGCCAGCGCGTCGGTGTCGGTGGCGCTGTCGTTCGCCGGATTGGGATCGCCGGCGGCACCGGCTACCGTCGCGGTGTTGATCAGCGAGCCGGTCGCCCCCGCCGCGATCGTGCACGGCGCGGTGTAGGTCACCGAGCCACCCGCCGGCAGCGTCACGGCATCGCTCAGGTTGCCGACGCCCGAGGGCGTGCACGTGCCGCCATCCGCGCCGACGCAGGTCCACGTACACGCAAGGGCGGCCGGGAAGTTGTCGGCGACCGTACCGGTGGTGTTCCCCGGCCCCGCGTTGGACGCGGTGATCGTGTAGGTCGTGCTGCTGCCCGGCACAGCCGTGGCCACACCGTCGGTCTTGGTGACCGAGAGGTCCGCGGCCGGCACTTCGTCGGCGCCGATCGAGGGCGTGGTCGCCGAGCGGGGCTCGCCGTCGATGTCGATGGTGACGCCCGCTAGGGGCACGCCCGCCGTGGCGAGCGGGCTCGACGGAACGAGGTGGAGATCGGTGGCGCCGACGAACGGCACCGCACCGGTCGACTCTTGCGAGGCGTTGTCGTTCGTTCCCGGCGGTGAAAGGGTGCTCGAGTAGGCGGCCAGGGCCGGCAGCGCCGCGAAGAAATTGGTGCCCGCCACGGTCCCGGCCTGCGCCGCTCCTTGCCGCGCCGCGTCGGTGCCGTAGAAGTACGCGTTGTCGTTCCAGGTCAGGTTCATCGCCGACGTTGCGCCGGCGGGCAGATAGGCCGCTACGTGGGCGATCGACGTCGTGCCGCCGGTGACGTTGTTGGCGAAGACGTTGTCGCGGACGTCGACGTCCGTCGAGGTGGCGGCCACGATGCCGAACGCGGCGGTCAACAGCGACGCGGCGGGCGTTCCCGGCAGGGCACCGCCGAGGTTGACCGAGTTGTTGTAGATCCTGTGCCCCGTGCCGGCGCCGACTCGGATGCCGAACACGCCGGAGCTGGTCGAGAACGCCGCGCCGCCCGTCATGTCGAAGCTGACGCCGCTGACGAAGTTGTTCCGGACGACGACGTTGTTGCCGCCGCTCACGTCCAGGCCGTACGCGGGAAACGTCCCGGTGCTGGCGTTGACGATGTTCCAGACGTTGTTCCTCTCGATCGTCAGGTCGGAGGTGGCGCCGCCCACCGCGATGCCGCGCGCCAGGGAGCCCGTGGCACCGCCGTTGCTCGAGATGTCCGAGATGCGATTGCCGGCGATGACGTTGTTGGTGTTCGCCACGCCGCTCGTCACGTGGATGCCGACCGGACCGAAGCCCGCCGTGCCCGTGTAGCCGATCCCCGACACCGTGTTGCCCGACACCGTGGCGTTGATCGTGCCGGTCGCCAGCGAGATGCCGACGTCATTCTCGTCATTGGTCGTGTCGAAGTTGGCGACGGTGTTGTTCGAGACGGTCGCACCGTTGACACCTTGCATGTAGAGGCCGGTTCGCCGTACGGCGGTGACGCCGGTGCTATCGAGCGTGTTCTGGGTGTAGATCAGATTCGAGCCACCGGGCGGCGTCGTGCCGCCGTTCGCGAAGACTCCATTGAGGGCCCGCTGGATGCCGTTGTTCGCGATCGTGATGTTCGAGAACCGGCCCGGAGCTCCGACGATCGCCGCGCTCGAGATGACCACGGCCGAGCCGGTATTGAAACCGTTGCTCACCACGCAGTTCTCGAGCGTGTCGTTGGTTACCGGCGTCGCGCCGACGGAACCGATCAAGACCACGGTCGGCGTCGTCAGGCTGCTGTTCCGGAGGGTCAGGCTGCGGTCGGTGCCGACGCCGCCGAGCGAACCGTCGATGGTCACGCGGCTCGCGCCGTTCAGCCGATACATGGCACCGGGGAAGCTGCCGGTGACCAAGCGCGGCACGCCGGTCGGGTAGATGCGGATGGTGAAGTTGCTCCCCGCGGGCTCTTCAACGGGCGCGTTGAGGCCGTTGGAGCCGTCTTCGCCGAAGATGTCCGCCGCGATCTGAATCTCGACGTTGCCGGTGATGACGCTGTCGTTGATGGCCTTGAAGGCGCTGTTGTTTCCCGTGAGCGTGAAGTAGTCGCATCCACCGCCGCACACCGTCTTGATGCCGCTGATCGGCACCACGATCGTGTAGCTGCTCGGGGTCGTGGGCGGGGTGGCGGCCGCCGGTGGATTGGCGGTGAAGCCGCCGGCCCCGGCGGCGGGGCTCGCGGCCACGTTGGGAGACGGCGCGCCGTCTTGCGCCACGACGTAGTACTGGATCGTGTCGCCGGTCGCCACGCTGCCGCCGGCGACCAGCGCGTAGTCGATCGTGAAGTTGTAGACGCCCGCACCCGCGGAGCTCGCCTGAGCGGCTGCGAAGACGCCCGCCGCGCCCTTGCGGTAGTAGAGGACCGGTAGACCGGCGCCCGCCACCGGAACGCCGCTGACGCCGTCGGTGATCGTCGCCGACAGGACGCGGTTCGAGGTCTGGGCCGTGTTCCGGAGCGGGGTGTAGACGATGGTCGGCGACGTGACGTCGATGCCGACGAAGTTCCCGGCGTCGGCGCCGATGTCGACCGGCGTCAGGCCCGAACGGGTCTGGCCGTCGAAGTCATCGGCGACACCCGGGTCGACGCCATTGCTGTCCACGACGGTCGGGTTGGTCGGATGGATGTGGAGGTCGGGCGTCGCGTTGGTCGGGTCGTTGTACTGCGGGTGGCCCTCGATGCTCGCCGCGTCCTGGCCGACGGCGATCTTCCAGGCCCCTAGGTCCGGCACGTCCAACGAGTTGAAGAACCCGAACAGGCCGCCGGCGCCGTTGGCGAAGTAGACGTTGTTTCTCAGGGTCAGACCGCTCGGATTCGGCGCCGTGCCGTTGATCTTGATGGCGTAGTTCTTTCCCGTCGCGCCGGTGTTCGTGCGGGCGTTCCAGAAGACGTTGTCGCGGAAGCTCCGGTTGGACCCTGTCTGGACGCCGTTGAAGGCGTAGGACGAGCCGCCGCCGGCGGTGGGCGCGCCGCCGATGTAGACGCTGTTGTGCCAGAAGGTGTTCGCCCCCCCCTGCACGTCGGCGATGCCGTTGATCCCCACCGTTCCGGCGTTGGTCGCTGCCGCGCCGATGGCGTTCGAGATTCCCGCACCCAGCGCGACCATGTTGTTGCGGAAGGTCGAGATGCCGAAGTCGGCGCGAATGCCGGTCACCTCGGCGGCGGCGCTGTTGCTCGCCACCGTCAGGCCGTAGATCGAGCTGCGCTCGATCAGGTTCGCGATGGAGCCGCCGAACCGGAGGCCGATCACGACCGACGCCGCCGTGGCGTTGGTGTTGGTCAGGTTCGAGATCGTGTTGCGCGACAGCGTTTGGTTCCCCCCCACCGAGCTCAGGGCGATGCCGATGACGGAGGCGCCTCCGCCCGTGCCGGTGCCGACGTTCGACGTCAGGTTGCGGACGGTGTTCGAGGTCAGGACGGTCACAGCGTTGTTGGTGAACATGCCCAGGACCTGGGAGGCGGCCCCGGTGGCGCTCAACTGCATCGAATTCGCGACGTTGCCGCCGACCGTGTTGCCGGTGGCGTTCCAGGTGAGGGCCGAACCGGCGAGAGCGCGCATGCCGATCAGCAGGAACGTGCCCGAGGCTGCCAGGTTGGTCGCCGAGATGCCGCCGATGGTGTTGTCGTTCGAGGTCCAGGCGTTGGAGGTGAAGTTGAGGATGCCGTAGACGTCGGTCGCGAAGGTCGTGGTCGTCGAGAAGGTCAAGGAGCCGGTGGAGGTTTCACTGCCGACGTTGTTGCCGTTCGAGACGATGCTGCCTTCCCGCAGGAACAACGCCACGAACGGACTGAACTGCGCCGTTTGACTCGCGGTCACGCCGGTCATGCTGACGCCCGCGACCGTGTTTCCGCTGACGTTGGTGGTCGTGCCCGCGGCGATGCCGTTGAACAGGATGCCGGCGAACTTCGCGTTGTTCCCCGCGCCGGTCAACGTATAGGTGCCGGTCTGAGTTCTCGACGCGAAGCCGATCACGTTGCCGGTGATGGTGAAGCCCTGGGCGCCCGAGGTCGGGGTCGTGTTGCCGAGGTTCATTCCGGCGTGCAGGGCGGCCGGCGTCGTCCACGTCCGCGTGGCGGTCTGGTACAGGCGATTGTTGGTGATCGTCCAGGTGTTGCAGCCGCCGTCGGTGGCGATGCCGGCGCTCGTCGCCGCGGCGTGGAAGTAGTCGAAGATGTTGTTGTTGTCGATCACCACGCCGCTGTTGCCGAGCGCGGTCGTGGTGGTCGTGCCGCTGCAGTAGATCGCCTTCGAGTGGAGGGTGGCGCCGGCAGGCCCGATGTCGTTGCTGGAGATCGTGTTGTCGTCGTTGCCGTTGGCGGTGACCCCGTCGGTCGAGAAGAAGATCGTGCCGCCGTTGTTCGTCGCCGCGGAGGTCGACGAGCCTCGGATGGTGCTCCGAGTGACGACGTTGTTGGTCGCCCCGCCGATGAAGCGAAGCGTCGATGTCCCCGAACTCGACGAGGCAGTCGAGTTGGAGAGGGTGAGAGAGTTTCCACCCGTGTTGAGCCCGTCGATCGTGACGTTGTCGGCGCCGTTGAAGTCGATCAACGGGTTGCCCGCCGCGATCGCTCCCGAGATCGTCCGCGCCGCTCCGCCGGTCGGCGAGATGGTGATCGAGCTGTAGACGGCGGCACCGGCGCCGCTGGCGTTGATCACCGCGGGTGCAGTTTCGGTCGTGTTTCCCGAGATGTCGATCGTGATCGTGCCCTGGTGCGTTCCAGCGTTGATCGCGTCGAACGCCGCCTTGAGCGTGGTGTAGCTCGCTGCCAGGGTGCCCGCCGTCGCGGTGACGTCGACCTGGGCCGACCCAGGACTCGGCGCCAAGCCGCAACCGACCAGACACGCCACGAGGAATGGGCGAGCGAACGACGGGCGGACGATGGATTCCATGAACCCCTCCCAGATCTCCGGCTACCTACCCAAGCGACAAAGATCGAGCCTTCACCTCACCTGGATCGACGACGGCGATTCCGCGATCAGTCGAGTGGCTGGTCGGGAGGCGCCGCGCGGAGCCGACAATCGGGACCCGCGGCAGCATCGCGGCTTACGCGGCCTGCCTCAGCGCTGCGATCTCTCGGATCCAGGCGCAGAGGGTGTTCGGATCGCCTAAGGCTGCCGCGACCTCGGCCTACAGCGCCGTCCGGTTCCTCATCGGCGGCGGCAGCGAGGCCATGGTCAGCATCCAGGGTGGGCGGCTCGTCCCCATGCCCTTCGACGATCTTCGCGATCCGGTGAGCGGCAAGACCAGGGTACGGCTCGTGGACACCGCGAGCGAGGGCCATCGGGTGGCTCGCGCTTACATGATCCGCCTGGAGGCCGAGGATTTCGAGCACGCGGCCTGGGTCGACCGCCTGGCCGACACGGCACACCTCACTCCGGGCGTGTTTCGCCAGCGGTTCGAGCATCTCGGCGCGCCCCCGGCCTCGGCGGCACCGGTTGCCCCGGGCTACCGCGGGGGCCAGGGGGCGAACATCAAGCGCATCGGCATCGTGGTGGGCGGCGGACCCGCACCCGGGACCAACGGCGCGATCAGCGCCGTGGCCATCGAGGCCATCAAGGCGGGCTGTGTGCCCATCGGAATCCACGACGGCTTCGACTGGCTCGCACAGCGCTACACGGACGAACAGCACGAGCTCTCGATCGACGAGTGCTCCCGCATCCACCTCGACGGCGGCGTGTTGCTCGGCTCGTCACGCCGGGACGTGACGCGCGACCCCGAGAGCCTGGACAACACGCTGGCCGCGCTCAGCAAGCTCGAGATCGACGCTCTCGTCTGCATCGGCGGTGACGACATGGTGAAGAGCGCCGCCGCCATCGCGTCCCGCAGCGCCATCAAGGTGGTGCAGGTGCCCAAGAGCATCGACAACGACCTCTGGATGCCCCTGCCCCTTACGAGTCTCGGCCACGAGACGGCCCGCCACGTCGGTGTGGGCCTGGTGAAGAACCTCATGGAGGACTCGCGGACCACCGGCCGCTGGTATTTCGGCGTGACCATGGGCCGGGGACCGCGATGCGCAAGGAAATATCCGGGTCACGGAGATCGACCTGGGGCGCAAGGTGAAGAACGAGGTGCAGATGCGCCTCGAGCAGCGCGGCATCAAGGTGACCATCGTGGACAAGACCATCGGCTACGAGCTGCGCTGCGCACCACCCATCCCCATGGATGCCGAATACGCGCGGGATCTCGGGTACGCGGCGGTCAGCTACCTGCTGCAGGGCGGCTCGGCGGCCCTGGTCACCATCCAGGGGGGCGAGTTTCACCCGCTTCCCTTCGCCGAGGTGCTCGACGGGCCGACGGGCAAGGGCCGGCGGCGCGCGGTCGACGTGACCACCGAGAGCTACGAGGTCGCGCGCAAGTACATGGTTCGCCTGGAGCCCCGGGACTTCGCGGACGACGCCTGGGTGGCGGCCCTGGCGGCGGCCGGCGGGTTTTCGAAGGACGGTTTCCTCGGACACTTCGCAAGGCTGCGCAACGCGTGACGCTCACCCAGCGCGTTTGCGGCTGGTCTCCGGCGCCAGGAGCCGCCCGCTACCCTCGAGGCGGGCAGGTCGCCGGCCCGTCGGGCGGCGCGAGCTCGACCGCTCCGACTCCGAGCCGCAGCTTGCCGGTGGTGGAGAGCCGGATGGGAGTTTCGATGCGGCCCATGTCGGCGCCGGCCTCGGCGAGGCAGCGCAGCCGCACTTGCACCCGCCGCCACTCGCCGACCGGGATCTCGCGGAGCAGCGCCGACACGTCCACGTTGCCGGCACAGTTTGCGCCGCAGCCCATTCCGAGCAGGACGGGCGCGGTGGGCGGCTCGAGCACCACGACGTCGAGCGCGAGCGCCAGGTCGCCGTTGGACTGGCGGCGCAGGTCGAGCGGCTGCGGGTGGCGAATATAGACCTCGCCTGCGCCGCTGCCAGACCAGCGCACGGAGCGCGCGCCGGGCCGCCCCGCGGCCTCGAGGGCTTCCAAGGTCACGGTCTTCGCCGTGCTCGAGGTCGGCAGCCCCGTCACCGCGACGGGCGTCCCGCCGTCGGCCACGAATGCGGCACCGGCGAGCAGGTTCGGCTGGGCGGGCACGAGCTCGACTCCCGTCGTGTCGACCGGCAGCTCCGGCAGGTTGCTTCGCTGCCCGTAGGTGAGCCCGTAGCCGAGCGCGAAGAGCGGGTCGTAGCCGGCGTCGCCCTTGTTGAGCACCGTCTGCGTCGCGAGCTTGGGCCAGGAGAACGCGAGCTTGCCGCGGAAGTCGTGGCGAACCTTGCCGTCGGCGGCGGCGAAGAGGACGTCGGCGACGCCGGCGCCCTCGGTGCCAGGAAGCCAGGCGGCGACGAAGGCGTCCGAGGCGTTGAGGTGGGGGTTGACCCACATCGGTCGCCCGGAGAGGAAGACCGAGACCACCGGGATGCCGGCCTTGCGCAGACTCTTCAGGATGGCGAGCTCCTTCTCGCCGGTGTAGACGAGGTGCTGGCGATCGCCCTCGAACTCGGCGTAGGGGTTCTCGCCGAACACCACCACCGCCGCGTCCGGCTTTTCCGTGAAGCTGCCGTCGGCGCTGAGCGTGGCGTGGCCACCGG
>Ga0075421_100002805_pt1 | contig 20843 bp, 16 predicted proteins | sample SoiMetdeltSBSDD5_FD_75292 | JGI IMG/M metagenome (GOLD analysis project Ga0075421, IMG submission 75292) | Bulk soil microbial communities from a Populus tree surrounding site in Tennessee, USA - Soil MetaG P. deltoides SBSDD5 | ecosystem: Environmental > Terrestrial > Soil > Tree plantation... | reverse complement strand
GGCGCCACCTATCGTCTGAGCGAGAAGACCGTGCTGCGCGCTGGTTTCGGGATCTATTACAACCCGAACCAGATGAACTCGTTCACGTTCCTGACCAACAATCCACCGCTCGCGGTCGTGTCCACCTACACATCGGATCCGGCCAATCCCACGTTGTCGTTCGACCATCCCACCGGCATCGCGGCTCCGGCGGCCGCGCCCGACATGATTTCACCGACGCGGCATCTTCCCAACGCCCGGAAGGATCAGTGGAGCTTCGACGTTCAGCGGGAGCTGTGGGCGAGTGGCGCGGTCGACATCGAGTACGTGGGCTCAAACACCAGCCACCTCGATCGCAGCTTCTTCAACAACACGCCAACCCCGGGTCCGGGTGCCGTCGATCCGCGGCGGCCGACGTCGTTGTTCAGGAGCCGCCGGATCATCACCAACGATCTGATTGCCGACTACGATGCGGTCACGTTCGGCCTGCGGCAGCGGATGCACAAGGGCATTCAGGCCGACGCCCACTATACGTGGGCGCGTACGCGCGACATGTCCACGCATTCCAACGGCGGTGGCCAGACGATGGACAACTACGATATCTGGCGCGATTACGGTCCGGCGAACTGGGACATCCCGCACCGGTTCGTCGCGAGCTATCTCTATGACATTCCGTTCCTGAAGTCATCGCCGCAGCCGCTCCTGAAATACCTGGTCGCGGGCTGGCAGGTCTCGGGCGTGACGACGATGCAGAGCGGTTCACCGGTCAACGTCACGCTCAGCGCCGATCGCGCCAACATCGGTATTACCGGTCAGCAGCGGCCGGATCTCGTCGCTGCTGCGCCGGCGCTGAGCTGTGTGGAGGATCCTGACCCGACCAGGCGCCACCAGTTGATGAACTGCTTCGACGCGGCCGCCTTCGCGCTGCCGGCGCAGTTTACCTTCGGCAACGCGCCGCGCAACGTGCTGCGCGGGCCGAAGTTCGTCAGCACGGATATCTCGTTCATGAAGACCGTGCCGATCGGCGGCGGAGCCCGGTTCCAGTTCCGCGCCGAGATGTACAACATCTTCAACAACGTGAACTACGGCAACCCCGGCTCGACCTTCGGAGTGCCGCTGGCGTCCTCCTTTGGGCGCATCACGTCTGCGGGCTCGATGCGTCAGGTACAACTCGGGGCAAAGGTGCTCTTCTGAGGGGCCAGGAGGTGGTGATGGCGGGTCGCTGGCAGGTTGCGGTGCTGATCTCGGCGGTGGCGGCCGCGGCGGCGGCCGCCGGGAGCTCAGCGACGGTCGCGGGCGCGCCCGCGAGCCTCCCGCAGGCGAACGTCCCCACCTACTCGAAGGACGTCGCGCCAATCGTCCAGAAGAATTGCCAGGTCTGTCATCGTCCTGGTGAAGCCGGCCCGTTTGCGCTGTTGACCTACGAGGACGCTCGCCCACTCGCGACCGCGATCAAGAACGCCGTAGTCGCGAGAAAAATGCCGCCATGGTTTGCCGATCCCCACTACGGCAAGTTCTCGAACAGCACGAGCCTGAGCGTGTCGGAGATCGAGACGATCGTCAAATGGGCCGACGCCGGAGCGCCGCAAGGCGATCCGCGCGACCTGCCGAAGCCGGCGGAATGGGTCGAAGGCTGGGGCATCGGCAGGCCGGACATGATTTTCGAGCTGCCGCTGCCCTTCGATGTCCCGGCGCGCGGTGTCGTCGACTATCAGCACATCGTCGTGCCGACGCACTTCACCGAAGACCGCTGGATCCAGGCGGCGGAGGTCCGTCCGACCGAACGGATGGTCGTGCACCACATCATCGCGTTCGTCCGCGAGCCGAAATCGAAGTGGTTTCGAGTCCAGCCGGCCGGCGTCTTCTTCACGGCGCCGAAGGTCAGCACCGATGAAGAGACCGAAGCCGGTGCGCTGCCCAGCGACTTTCTGGTCGGCTACGCGCCGGGCCAACCGGCGGAGATTCTCGAGCCCGGGCAGGCCAAGCTCATCAAGGCCGGCTCCGACATCGTGTTCCAGCTGCACTACACGCCGCACGGCCACGCGCTCACCGATCGCTCGCGCCTTGGCATTGTCTTCGCGCGGCAACCTCCGAAAGAGCGCGTCCTCACGTTGTCGGCCGTCAACAGCACGTTCAGGATTCCACCGGGTGACCCGAATCATCGCGTCGATGCGAGCTTCGAAGTGGGCGCGGACGTCAAGCTTGCCAGCCTCCATCCGCACATGCACGGACGTGGAAAGGACTTCGAGTACCGCGCGGTGTTTCCTTCCGGCAGGACCGACATCCTTCTCAAAGTGCCCCGTTTCGACTGGCACTGGCAGAACTGGTACAACCTCGAGCAACCGATCGCACTGCCGAAAGGTACCAGGATCGATTGCACCGCCCACTTCGACAACTCGGCGAACAACCCGGAGGCCGCCGATCCCACCAAAGAAGTGACGTGGGGCGACCAGAGCTGGGACGAGATGATGATCGGGTTCTTCAACCTGGTGTTCGACGCCGATCTCCCGGTGGACAAACTGTTCGCCAAAAAGCCCAAGGCCGAGATCGCGGGGAGAAGCCGTCGAATCATCGCCCTGGCCGAACCGGGCGAGACGATTCATCAGCCGTTCGCTGACGCGGCGATGCGCTGGTTGCAGGAGACCGCGGCGACGGAAGGGTTCACGGTCGATTACATCCGCACGACGGATCCGATCGACGACGCCTATCTTGCCGCGCACGACCTGTTCGTACAGGTCAACTATCCGCCGTACCGCTGGACGCCGGTGGCGGAAGCCGCGTTCAAGAAGGCGATGGAGCAGGGGACGATTGGTTGGCTGGGCTTTCACCACGCATCGCTGCTCGGCAAGTTCGACGGGTTCGAGATGTCCCCCTTCTTCCATCAATTCATGGGCAAGATCGTGTTCAAGAGCTACATTCGTGACTTCGCGACCGGGACGCTTCACGTCGAAGACCCGGCACATCCGGTGGTCAAGGGACTGCCGGCCGCATTCACGATTGAGAACGACGAGTGGTACACCTACGACCGATCGCCCCGGCCCGACGTACACGTGCTCGCAAACGTCGATGAGAACAGCTATGTGCCGGCGCGCACCGTGAAGATGGGCGATCATCCTGTCATCTGGACGAATCCGCACTACAAAGCGCGGAACGTGTACTTCCAGTTCGGACACAAAGCCGATCTGTTCCAGAACAGCGCGTTCAAGATGCTGTTCCTCAATGCGATTCGATGGGCCTCGGAGCGGTAGCCGAGGACCTACGGTTGCCGCGGCGCCTGCTCGAGGCAGCTTGTCGAAAAAAGATGTGCGCCCGCGCCCGCGGAAGTAGCCCTGCACCGCTCGATCGATGTCCAGCCTTATCCCATCCGGCTGGTGAACTGGTTTATGTCGAAATAGTCGCGCCAGGCGTTGATCTTGCCGCCACTGACCTCGAAGGTCCCCATGACCGGCAGCTCGAACGACTTGTCAGGGAGCCTGAAGACGTCGACCCGCTCGGTCATCACGACCGGACCATCGGCTGCGATGTTGATGACGCGGAACTCGATGCCCTCGATGCCTGGCGCGCCAGGGCGGATGAACGAGGCGATCGTGCTCGCGATGGCCTCCCTGCCGGTGACCGGCGCCAGCGGGATATTGTGGTAGACGGCGTCGTCGGTGAAAAATGCGGCCAGGTCGGCGGCCCCGACATTGTCGGACCACGCCGCGCAGAACCTGCGTACCAACTCGATCGGGCTCTCCATCTCGCTCCTCCTGCGGTCGATCTTGTTCAGGCTCAGCGAAGCTTCAAAACCAGCACGGTGCCGGGACACGGGTGAGACCTCATCCAGTGTGATCAGGCGTGGCCGAGAATCAGTTGCGCGGCACGGCCAGCGATCATGTGGGTGGGCGCATTGGTCGGACCCGTGATAATCCGTGGCATCACCGATGCGTCTGCGACACGCAAGCCCTGAAGTCCGTGAACACGGAGCTGAGGATCGACGACGGCGAGCTCGTCGACGCCCATCTTGCAGGTGCCCACCGGATGTCCGAAGCTCGCCGACGCCAGCCGGGCAAGATCCCGGATATCCTCGGTGGTCGCCTTCGGCCCCGGCATCACTTCGGCGGCGCGAACACCGTCCAGGGCGCGCTGGTTCCCGAGCTCTCGGGCCACTTCGATAGCGCGCACGATCGCTGCAAAGTCAGCGTCCGTGCCGAGGTAGTTGCCGTCGATCACGGCCGCATCCTGAGACTTGCTGCTGGCCAGACGAATCGAGCCTCGGCTGGTCGGCTGCACCAGCGCCGGAGCAATCGTGAACGCGTCTTCGGGTGGCGCTCCAAACCGAGCGGCCGCTTCGGGTGTCACAGCGGGAAGCTGCTCGAGAACGAGATTGATGTCAGTATCGGCCGTCGGGCTGCTCGAGAGGTAGACTTCCGCTTCCACGGCGTTGCTGTCGGCTGGCCGCGCTGGCATCTTGCCGTTGTATCTGAAGACGACGCCGGAAACGAGCACGTGGTCCTGCAGGTTCGCGCCGACGCCTGGCAGGTTCTCGACGACATCGATGCCGAGGCTGCGCAGGGTCTTGGCGTCGCCAACGCCCGACAACATCAGCAGCTTTGGGCTGTTGATCGCGCCCGCGGTCAGGATGACTTCCTGGTCGGCTGCAATGTCACTGATGGCACCGTCCCTCGCGACCGTGACGCCGACGCAGCGTGTCCCCTTGAATTTCAACTTCAGCACCTGCGTGTCGATGAGCAGCGTGAGGTTGGGCCTCGACAGCGCAGGGTGCAGGAACGCACGCGCGGCGCTCACGCGCGTACCATCGACGGCGATGTTCATGTTGATGTAGCCGGCGCCGGGAAGCATCGGTCCGTTCACGTCGTCGTGAATGGGCATTCCCATTTCACGGGCCGCATCGAGAAAGGCCGGTGCTGTGGGATGCGGATTCTTTGGACGGCGGACGTGAATGGGACCGCCCGCGCCCCGCCACGCGTTGGCGCCGCCCTCCCAGTCTTCCTGGCTCTTGAAGACCGGCAGGACGTCGGCGAACGCCCACCCCTTGGCGCCATTCTTCGCCCACCCGTCGTAGTCCCGTTGCATCCCGCGCGTCCACACCATGGCGTTGATGCTGCTGCCCCCGCCGACAACGTGGCCGAGCGCCATGTTGAAGGGCCGATTGTTCAATCGCGGCGACGGGCTCACGGGGAGGTGGAAGTCGAGCGGTCCTCCGACGTTGTAGAACCAGATGCTCGGGTTCGCGATCGTCGGCGCGTCATCAGACCCTCCCGATTCGATCACCACAACTTGCGCGCCGGAGGCGGATAGCTCCGCGGCGAGCACTGAACCGGCCGCGCCCGCTCCCACCACGATGAAGTCGTACCGCTCTCTTCCACTCGCTATCGTCATCTCATCGCCTCCGCGATCCGGTGCTCTATGGCCCTGAGCACGAATCCTGATGACGTACGTCCGTGGCAATTGTCGGTCCCATCGCAAACTGTTGAATCTTATCGACATGGGCAACAGTCGCAGTGACGAAATTTCGCCAGTGGCGAAATCGTGTACAGATCCGTGGGGGAGGTCCGCCGTATGGATCAACCGTTTGAAGAACAGTTGCGAGCCACGCTGAACATGATTCCGGCGTACACGTGGTACGCGGCTCCGTCAGGCGGGCTCACCTTTGTCAACCAACGAGCTGCGGACTATGGTGGGCTCCCGAGCAATCATCCGCTTCGGGGTGGAACGGACGCCTCCGCCCCATGGGACTCGCATATCGCCTTTCTCCATCCGGAGGATCAAGAGGAGACGCGGCGGGTCTGGTCTGAGTGCCTGAGAACCGGCCGCCCCGGCGAAGTGAGTTTTCGAGCTCGTAACGCTGAAGGCGGCTACCGCTGGTTCCTCAGCCGCGCGGAGCCCCTTCGAGCGAACGACGGGACGATCCTCTATTGGATCGGCATCAACTTCGATATCGACGAACGCAAGCGAGTCGAAGGCGAACTTCGGCGGAGCGAGGCGTATTTGGCCGACGCGCAGAGACTCAGTCGCACCGGCAGCTTCGGCTGGAAGGTGTCGAGCGGCGAGATCTTTTGGTCCAACGAGACTTTCCGCATTTTTCAATGCGGTCCAGATACGAAGCCGACGGTGGATCTTGTTCTCTCGCGAGTGCATCCCGACGATCGCGAACTGGTGCAGCAGCACATCGATCGAGCGCAGCGGCACTGCGAGGACTTTGATTTCGAGCATCGCCTGCAATTGCCCGACGGATCCGTCACACACGTCCGTGTGACCGCCCACCCGTTGCGAAATTGCGCGGAGAACGTGGAGTTCGTGGGAGCGATTACCGATGTGACCCGGCAACGTCGTGCGGAAGCGGTGATCAGAGCGCAGGAAACGGAGCTTCGCGACGTGGTCGATACGATTCCGGCGATCGTGTGGAGCGCCCGACCCGACGGCGCGAATGCCTATGTGAACAGGCGATTCGTCGAGTACTGCGGGATGCCGCCCGAACAGATTGCCGGATCGGGTTGGCATGCGGCAACCCACCCCGACGATCTCGAGCGACACAACGCGAAGTGGCTCGCATGCGCAGCCAGCGGCGAACCGCTGGAAGACGAGGTACGGTTTCGCCGCGCGGACGGGGAATTTCGCTGGCATCTGCAGCGTGGTGTGCCCCTGCGCGATAAGGGCGGCCAGATCGTGAAGTGGTATGGAGTCCTCACGGACATCGAGGACCGGAAGCGGGCGGAAGACAGGATCCGAGACCAGGAGACAGAACTCCGGCAGATGCTGGACTTCGCGCCCCAGATCGTCGGTGTCCTTGGCCCCAGGCGCGAACGCCTCTATGCCAACCGCGTTGCGATCTCTTATTACGGCGTCACGCTCGAGGAATGGCGCCAGAGAAGCTTCGCGCCTGAAGTGCATCCGGATGACTTCGATCGGGTCAAGGCATTGGTCGATCGCTCTGTGGCGAACCCCGCTGCTTACGAGATGGAGATGCGACTCCGAAAGAGCGACGGGACGTATCGCTGGTTTCTGGTTCGCTACAACCCGGTCCGCGACGACCAGGGGCAGCTGATTCGGTGGTATCTCGCCTGTACCGATATCGACGATCGCAGGCGGGCCGAGGAGAGGCTTCAGCAGGAAAACGTGGCGCTCCGCGAAGAAGTCGACAAGGCATCAATGTTCGAAGAGATCGTCGGTGCGTCGCCTGCGCTGACGGCCGTTCTGGCGCGAGTGTCCAAAGTCGCCGGCAGCGATTCCACAGTCCTCATCACCGGAGAGACCGGGACCGGGAAGGAACTCGTCGCGCGGGCGATCCACCGGCGATCCAGGCGGTCGGCGCGAGCGTTCATCGCCGTGAACTGCGCGGCGATTCCGCGCGACCTGATTGCCTCCGAGCTCTTTGGTCATGAGAAAGGTGCCTTCACCGGAGCTGTGCAGCGACGGCTGGGACGCTTCGAACTGGCGGATGGCGGCACGATATTCCTCGATGAAGTGGGCGAGCTGGCATCCGAAACACAGGTGGCATTGCTTCGGGTGCTCCAGGAGCGAGAGTTCGAGCGAGTGGGAGGAAGCGATCGGATTCGCGTGGACGTTCGCGTGATCGCGGCCACCAATCGTGACTTGTCCGCGGAAGTCGCCGAGGGCACGTTCCGCCAGGATCTCTTCTACCGGCTCAATGTGTTTCCCCTCGACGTGCCGCCCCTGCGGGAACGCCGGGAGGATGTCCCGTTGCTGGTGGAGTATTTCATCGGGCGCTACGCCGTGAAGGCGGGCAAGCGGTTCAAGCGCGTGAGCAAGCGGACGCTCGATCGGCTGAAGGCGTATCCCTGGCCGGGGAACGTTCGCGAGCTCCAGAACGTGATCGAGCGGTCGGTCATCGTGTCCGACACCGACGAATTCACCGTCGACGAAAGCTGGCTCCCCGGCGGCACTGTCGCCGAGAGCCGGCTCGGGCTCTCCGGCCGGTTATCGGCGCACGAAAAAGAACTCGTCGAAGAAGCGCTCCGGGCCAGCGGGGGCCGTGTGGCAGGTCCGGCTGGCGCCGCCGCCCGCCTGGGACTGCCGCGTTCCACGCTCGAATCGAAGATTCGCCTGCTGAAGATCAACAAGAGTCGATTTCGCGCGCGAACGGCGAGAGGTTCCTGATCCGTTCAACGGCTCGTTCCGACGCGTGGTGCCGTCAGATAGAGTCGCGCGCACCGTCCTGCAGCCTCGGACGCAGAAACCGACCGATAGCATCCAGCGCCTGCGCAGCTGCCTTCAGACGACCGATGCCGGCGACGAAGCCGTGCGGCATGCCCATCCAGATGTCAAGGTGGGCGTCACCGCCTGCTGCCACCATCCGCTCGATGTAGCGGCGCGAATCATCGAGCAACACTTCGTCGTCGCCGACATGAATGCGAACCGGCGGTAAGCCGCCAAGCCGGCCGCGCAGCGGCGACGCCAGAGGATTGCTCGCGTCGGCCGTCTGAAGATAGGAGCTCACGAGCTCGGCGACTTGCGGCTTCGTAAAGTAGTGATCCGCATCCGCACGCGTCTCATAGGTGGCGCCGGAGAGCGTCACGTCGGTGATCGGCGACAGCGCCACCACTCCAACGATAGACCCGTTGGTAAACCTGTCGTTGCTAACACAGGAAGCGAGGACCAGCGCGAGGGTCCCTCCAGCAGAGTCGCCTGTCACCGCAACGCGCCGTATACCCTTACCGACGACGCCTCGATACACTGCCGCCGTATCGTCGACGGCCGCTGGAAACGGATGCTCGGGCGCGAGTCGATAATCCGGTACGAAGGCCTGTGCCCCAGCCCTCGCGGCGATCTGCGCAACGAGGTGGCGGTACCCCGTCGCGCTGCCGGCGTGAAACCAGCCTCCGTGCAGGTGCAGCAGCGCCTCGTCGGATCGATGCGATACCGGGCGCACCCAGAGACCGGCGACACCGGCCACGGTGTCGGACTCAAAGACCACGTCCCGAACAGGCGGCACACGCTCCATCAAGGCGTCGTAGGACGCGCGCGCCTCGATGTTCCAGCGCAAGCCCTTCGCAGGACGCGCTGCGGACCGGCCCTCTTCGACCGACGACGCATCTTCGGGATCCAGGGGATGTATCGTGACGGCTGTCCTCGGCATGGCATCACCTACGTCGCGTTCCTACGCGCTCGTCACCGAGGCAATTTCCGGTCCCTCTGCAATTCACGCATTCCCGAGATGCTGCGTTGCTGCTTGATGTCGAGATTTCGCCAGTGGCGAACTCTTGAACACTATTGGAGTTGCGGTCGAACACCTCGCCTCCTCTCTTCGCGTCTCTCCGATCGAATAGGTCCAAGGCGTCAACACGTGGGATTCACATGTCGCAAACGGTTTGCGACCGAGCGCGTGGGCGAGATACCGGTCGCGTGACAGTCGTGCGCAAAGCTGGCAACGGCCGTGCAGTCATCGAGCGCGAAGAAGCAACTCGTGATCGCACATGAAAGGACGTGTACGTAGATGACCGCGAATGAAGCTGCGATTCGGAAGGCGTATCAGGTGGCAGAGGACAAGGATGTTGACGGCTGGATGCGGTGCTTCACAGAGACCGGAACGTTTACCGACGAATCGATCGGCGTCACGTATCGGGGCGAGGAGCTCGGTCGCCCAGTCGAAGTCTACGCGACGGCGTTTCCCGATATGCATCGAGAGCTGTTCCGGTTCTACGAGGCTGGGGATACGGTGATCGTGGAGCTGGCACTCCAAGGGACCCACAAGGGACCGTTGGCTCTACCGGCGGGCACGGTGCCGGCAACCGGCAAACGGATGGATGCTCCGTGCTGCGACGTCTTTCGTCTCGTCGACGGCAAGATTCAATCATTCAACTGTTATCCCTCCGGCACGATCATCCTGGCTCAGCTCGGAGTGTTTCCAAGTGAGCGCACTGCCTGACGACAAGAAGATCGCGGTCTTGCTGCAGTACTTCAGACTGGCTGATCAAGGCAGCCCGCAGGTTCTTGACCTATTTCACGAAGACGTGGAGCTCTACTTCCCGAAGTTCGGATTCGGTGTCGGTCGACAGGCGTTCGTGGAGTTCGTAAAAGGATTTGACGGCGCTCTCGAGTTCATCCGGCATGACTACGACAACCTGACGTTCATTCCAGCCGGGGATCACGTCGTCGTGGAGGGAACCTCGAACGGAAAGTTGTCTGGACAGACATGGGTCGGCGGACAGGCCCCGGGTGGTCGCTTCTGCAACGTCTTTACGTTTCGCGACGACCGAATTGCGAGCATCCACATCTACCTGGATCCCGATTACACGGGAGAGGATGCGCCACGATTCAGATGGGGTAGGAATCGCCGATGGTGACACGAATGGAGATAGTGGTTGCAACAAGGAGGGCCGCATGAACACTTCCTGTCAGGCCAGGCCAAGCACGGTATCTGGGCGGATGGCTCATGCATCGACCGACCGCATTGCACTCCAGCAGAGCCATCTCCTTGAATACATCGCCATGCTGTCGGACGAGCCCCGGCCCGATTGCGGCGTCGTCTCGTGGCGGACCCGGGAACTGATGCAGCGCCCTCGAAGTGGGAGTTCACTCAGCCCCCAGCATGGGTAATCCGGCCGGGTCAGTTCCAGCGCATGATCGGTCGCGACTCTACGCAGAAGGCGCAGCAGCTCCAGCCTCGGCTGGGCGCCGGGCGTAATAGAGAAGGATGTCGAAGTTTCCCGGAACGTGCTCGAGCATTCTCACAAGCAGCGCGACCTGGCCCCGATGATGGACGTTGTGAATAGCCGCGTGATGCAACAGTTGTCCAAGCGGCATGGACTGCCTGGGGCCGCCACCGATTGCGAACTCCACCACCCGCTCGAGATCGTCGTCCCGAAGGCTCGAGAGGAAGCCGTGAAGGGCGATTTCGATCTGCCCCCACCGTTCGAACAAGGATGCCGCGGTTGGATAGTCCCGCGCATCGAGGGCCGGGCCTCGCGCCGCTCCGCCGCAGCGCTCGAGCCAGCCCCACTCGGCGCTCAACATGTGCACCATCGTGTTGCGGATGGAGCCGTAGCTGCCGGCCACCTGCCGCGTGAACTGCTCTGTCGTCAGCCCCGACACGACGTCGCGCAGGCTGGCATTCGCCCAAGAGCTGTAGGCAAACAGGGTTTTGAGATCGTCAACGGTCACGCTTCACCTCACCTGCTCCTGGCCGACTTCCGGTCTCCACGGCCGTCGCTTGGCCACGTGCTGCCGCGGATCCAGACCACGTCGGGTCTCATCGGAGATTACTGATCGTCACGTATGCCGTGCTCCCGCGCGTCGCAAATCCGAACCGCGTATTGCTGGTGCCGGCTTCTTCCTCGGTTCCGTTCGGCCCGCGGATTGTTCATGAGCCGCCGGTCGGAGCCCGTGCGGGCGCGCCCCTGTGTAACTGCAGACATCGAACGTAAGGCGGATATTCCAGCGACTGGTCCACGCGTGTACGCTGGAACTCGCATCGGACCCTGGCCGGAATATTCCGCGGGGCGACGTGGTTTCTACCGGTGTGGAAAGGGTCTTCCCTGTGCGGGTGCTGGCTGCCGCATCATTGGCGATTCAAGTCATTTGATGCAGTCCGGCAAGGACGCCGGATCGTCGAACGGAGTGGAATGGATCATCCGGAACTGACGAATTGGAGGGCACGTGATCGTAATCCAGGTATCAGTGCGGGCGAAGCCCGATGACATGGAGCGGCTTGAACAGACTCTGCGCCTCGTCGTTGCGGAAGCTCGTCAGGCAGCCGGCTGCATTCGATACGACTGGTACCAGTCTCCCGACGACGAGCGTGAAGTGTTCGTCTACGCGGAGTTCGACTCCGACGAGGCCTTCGCCCAGTACCGAAAGGGACCCGCAGTAAAGAAGATCGGCGAGCAGCTCATACCCCTCCTCGAAGCGCGGCCATCGTTCAAGCACTTCAGCGCGACCGTGCTCGAGCAGGGCTAGAGAGGGTAGGTGCGTCTGGTGGGGTGATCACGCGAGTAGCGTCACGACAGCAGCGCCGCCCGATGAGCATCATGTCTTGTAACAATCGGCGCAAACGGGTTTCGCGCGGCTTGGGGATGGAACCACACACCGATGGGATGGGAGCGAAATCGTGACGACTCCGATTTTTCATGTTGACGCCTTTGCGGAGAAACCGTTCGAGGGAAACCCGGCTGCCGTGTGTTTGCTCGGTGAAGAACGGCCTGAGAGCTGGATGCAGGCAGTCGCGTCGGAAATGAACCTGTCGGCGACGGCCTTCGTGCGGCAGATGGATCGAGGATACGAGCTGCGCTGGTTCACACCGGCCGCGGAAATCGCGCTGTGCGGCCATGGGACGCTTGCCGCTGCGCATGTGATGTGGGCGGAGCATGTCGTCGAGCGGGCGGAGCCTCTTCGTTTTCAGACTCAGAGCGGGATCCTGACCTGCGAGCAGACCGGCGACATCATCGAGCTCGATTTTCCGGCCACTCCGCCGACCGAAGCCGTACCGCCGCCGGGTTTGCTCGACGCACTACACGTCGCACCCGGTTTTGCCGGCAAGTCCAGGTTCGATTATTTCGTGATGGTCGAGTCGGAAGAGATCGTTCGCTCACTCAAGCCAGACCTCTACGCGCTGCGCGGCATTCCGGGAATCCGCGGAGTGATCGTCACCAGCACGTCCCGGAATCCGCGCTACGACTTCGTCTCGAGATTCTTTGCGCCGGGAGCAGGCATCGACGAAGACCCGGTGACGGGATCCGCACACTGCAGCCTCGCCCCGTTTTGGTCGGAGCGACTCGGTAAGTCCGCGATGACTGCGTTCCAAGCGTCGAAGCGTGGTGGCACGGTTCGCGTGCGCGTGAAGGGCGATCGGGTGGTCCTGGGTGGAAAAGCGACCGGCATCCTTCGGGGCGAACTGGCCGATCATCACGCGCGGCCGTCGCCGAGCGACTCGTGATACGGGTGGCCTCGACCGGTCACGACTCTTCTGCTGATTGTCTCTGTAAGACCCTATCGATGTCCTTCAGCAACGTGTCGATCGAAGTGTTGCGCCCCGCCGCGGACGCCTTCGCCCACTGCTCCGGGTCGAGGCGCGCACGCACCCTTCGTTCTGCCTCTACTCCGAGGTCATGCACGAGTGTGAGCGCCACTCTATGGCCAGTGCGCTCAAGGAGGGTGTCCCTCGCGCCGAAGATCCGCGCGGCCCACGCGTCAGCACCCGTCAGGTCGGCGGCGATGGCCAGGGCGACCAGCGCGTACAGGTAGGCGAACTTGTCCTGCAGAACCCTGATGTGTGTGAGACTGTCACGGACCGTGGTGATCGCTTCCCTGGTGTGCCCGCGGAGTTCGGCAATGACCGCGCGCATGATCAGCGTCCTGGTCAGAAACCACGAGCCAGCGTGCCTGAGCGCTTCGTCCGCCTCATTGAGCAGACGCTCCGCCTGATCCGTGTCGCCGCTCGCGAGCGCGACGCTCGCGAGTCCCAACAGGCTGTAACCGGTGCCCCACGGAATCGCCAGCGCCTCAAACCGCTTGGCGGCGTCGGACCACGAGGTGCGAGCCGTAGTGAGCTGGCCGAGGGCTGTGTCCGCACGCCCGAGCATCGACATCGCGTGCGCGCGCGTCTCTTCGTCCTGTGTGGTATCAGCGAGTGCGACTGCTCGCGCGAGAGTGTCTCGGGCGGGTAGGAATTCGCCGTGCGCGCACAACATGGCGGCCACACCGACGAGCATTTTCGACTCGGTTTCTGGCGGAAGCGAAGGCAAGCGGGCAATCTGCTCGTACCAGCGGAGGCCTTCGGAGGTCAGTCCGCGGATCTGCCAAAAGAACACCAGGCCCCACGCCATCTCGGCCGCGGCGGCAATACGACCGCGCTGGATCAGCCAGGCCAGGACGGCGCGATAGTTCTCGAGATCGTCGTAGATGCGATTCAACCATTCGACCTGCGCCGGTCCAACCAGCCCCTTCGCGGCGAGGGACGCTTCACCGGCGTAATAGCGCGCCAGCCGCTCGAGCGCGTCCTCGTGTTCACCAGACGCCGTGAGCTCGGCCGCCGCGTAGGCCCGCACTGTTTCAAGCATCTGATACAGCGGACGCGTCGCCACCGAGGTCTCGGCTCGCAGCAGGAGGCTCTTGTCGATCAAGGCGGCGGCCACGCCGAGCGCGGCATCGCGCGCGGCCGACGAACCTTCACGACCAGCCAGGACCGCCGCTGCAGCCTCAATCGGAAAACGACCCGGCAGTGCGCCGAGACGGCGGAACCCGCGACGTTCGTTCGGGCCAAGTAGCTGATAGCTCCAAGCGACCGTCGCATTCATCGTCTGTTGGCGTTCGGGGAGATCGCGTAGGGCAACGCTCGCGAGCAGGACGTCCTGCTCGAGTCGGCGGCGCAGATCCTCGGCCGTCAGGACTTTCATCCACGGAGCCGCGAGCTCGAGGGCAAGCGGCAACGCATCGAGCCGTCGACAAATCGCCGTCAGCGTGGGGCCGTTTGCCGACGTCAGGCGAAAGTCAGGCCGCACGTCGCGCACCCGCTCGACGAAGAGTCGCACCGCCGCCGAACGTGCCAGATCGGGGGGTGACATGGCATCCGAGTCCACCTCCAACGCGAGAGGTCCGACGGCGTACTCCCGCTCCCCCCGCACATGGAGCGGGGCACGGCTGGTGACCAGCAGTCGAAGTAAGGCGACTGATGTCAGGAGCTCGGCGACGAGCGGCGCCGCGTCCAAGATCTGCTCGAAATTGTCGAGCACCAGCAATGTAGGTTGATCGGCGCAGACGATGCGAAGGCGCTTTGGTAGATTCAGCGGCGTGATGTCGCCTAGTCCGAATGCCTCGGCGATCGCCGGCGCGACGAACGCAGGATCCCGTGTCGCGGCCAACGCCACAAACACCACGCGGGTCGCACCTTCGGCTGCGATCGCATGCACGACTTCAAGCGCCAGACGGGTCTTCCCGACGCCGCCTGGCCCAGTGAGCGTGATCAGACGTACGGAGGGATCCGCGATCCACTGCCCCAGCGTCTGCACCTCGGTATCACGGCCGAGCAACGCCGTGAGAGCCAGCGGCAGCGAGACGCCGCTAAGTTCGTCGACTGCCGTGGTGTCCGCAGACGCCCGCGCGCTCCCCACGAACGCGTCACGGACCGCGTCAGTCAAGTCCAGCGCCGCAGACAGCGCGCGCACCGTCTCGACATGGGGTCGGCGGCGCTCCCCGCGCTCCAATGCGCTCACCGCATGGACCGACAGGCCCGCGATCGTCGCGAGCTCTTCCTGCGTGTAGCCGGCCGCCTCCCGGAGCGCCTTGAGTTGCGCCCCAAAAGACCGGGGAGCGCCAAGCGGCATAACCCGCTCATCTTACTGGAACTTGTACGGGCGGCAGACGAGTCGTATGCAGGCACTGGGGGGTCGTCACCATGCCCGCTCTTCACACTGGCCACATGGTCCGCCCCCGCCCTCGCAAGGTTACCGTTTCTGCTCGGCGACCACAGCTGGGCCCGGTGCATCGACCGACCGCATTGCACTCCAGCAGAGGATGGCGGCGGCGTTGAGCAGCGCCGCGACATGGAAGTAAGTCGCCGGGTTTCCCGTCAGCGACCGCAGCCACGGGAATGCGTTGGTGCTGACGAAGCCGCCGAAATTGCCCGCCATGTTCATCGTCGCCGAGACCGTTCCCGAGCGCTTCCCGCCGATGTCGAGACAGAACGCCCAGCTCGGACTGATCGTCATCTCGACGCCGAAGGTGGCGATGGCGAACCCGAGAATCGCCCCGCCCGCGCTGTCGGCCACCGACGCCCACAGCACGCCCGCGCTCGCCAGCGTGAAGCCGACCATTCCCGGAATGCGGCGCGACCATGCCCGCAGTGGCGACTTGTAGAGGGCATCGACCAGCAGGCCCGCGACCCAGTTGGACCCTGCGCCGCACAACAACGGCACCATCGCGTAGCGCGCCGCTTCACGCTGACTGAGGCCGTAGTGCTCGATCAGGTACGGGTGCATCCAGGAAATGCAGATGTAGAACGTGAAGTTCCCCGCGAAATACTGCGCCATCGCCAGCAGCATCGCCCGTGAGCGCAGGATCGCGCCGACGCCCGGCGCCGAATCGGCGGCGGCCGCTGCGCGCCCGATCCGCTCGCGCGGATAGTCCCGAAACCAGATCAGCCAGCATGCAGCCCACACGAGGCCCGGAACGCCGAGGATGTAGAACGCGCCGCGCCAGCTGTAGTTGTCGAGGAGCCACGTGTAGAACGGAAACGCGACAGCGCCGCCGAGGAGCGCGCCCGAGAAGAGGATGCCGTTGGCGATGCCGCGCTCGGTCGCGGGCAGCCAGTTGTAGAAGACCCGCGCCGATCCCGGGAACGCGCCGGCTTCGGCCACGCCAAAGAAAAACCGGACCGCCAGGAGTGGACCGAGAGTCGACATCGCGCCGGTCAGAGAGGTCAGCAGGCTCCACAGGACGACGACCATCGCGAGCGCGCGGCGCGGGCCCAGTCGATCGGCGAGCCAGCCTGAAGGGATCTGCGCCGCCGCGTAGCCCAGCGCGAAGGCGCTGAACACGGCGCCCATCTCCCTGTCCGACAGCGACAACTCCGCGGCCATCGGCCCCTTGGCCGTCGAGATCGCCGCGCGATCGACGTAGGTGATCAGCGAGAGGACGAACAATCCGCCGACCACGAGGTAGCGTCGCGAGTCGTCCCGGGTCTCTCCCGTGCTGTCCGTGGTCATGTCTGCGCCGAGAGCCCGAAGCGCAGGATGTCCTCGAGCGCGCTGAGGATGTGCCGCTCGATCAGCGCCTGAGCTTCCACCTTCTTCCGTGCCGCGATGAGATCGATGACCTCGCGGTGCTCCTCGATGGCGCGCGACGGCCGGCCGACCAGGCGAATCGTTTTCGCCATCAGCATCTGACTCTGAAGCGTCAGCTGGCCCATCGCCGAGGACAGATATGTGTTGCGCGCCGCTTCGGTGATCGCGGCGTGCAGATCGCGATTGTAGATGCGGTAGGCCTCCATGTCACCGGCGCGCAGCGCCGCTTCGCCCACCGCCTGATGGTCGCGGAGCCACGCCAGCTCCTCGGCCGTGATCCGATCGCACGCCCGGCCCACGCTGAACGATTCGAGTGCGGCCCGCATCTCGTAGAGCTCGCGCACTTCCGGTTCGGTGAACTCGCGAACGAACCACCCTCGATACGGCAGCTTCACGATCAGGCCGTCGCGTTCCATGCGGTGGAGCGCTTCGCGGACAGGCGTCACACTGATGTCGAGTTGCTCGGCGATCGCGTCCGGACGAAGCTGGGCCCCGAAATCGATCCGGCCCCGGACGATGTCGTTCCACAGCGCGCGGTAGGCGCGCGCGCCGAGCAGCGTTTCTGACAACGGCTCGAGCGCCGATTCCCTGGTGATCCTCGCAACCTTACCACTTGACATAAACGGCCTTGAGATTGGTGAAGAACTCTCGTGCGCTCGACCCGATGGAGTACGCGCCCTGTCCCGAGTCCTTGACGCCGCCAAACGGCACGTGCGCCTGGCTGGCGGTCCCGTGATTCACGTGAATCATGCCCGCCCTGACGCGGCTGGTGAATTCCTGGACGCCTTGGAGCCTGGATGTGAAGATCGCGGCGGCGAGCCCGTATCGCGTGCCGTTGGCGAGCGTGATCCCCTCTGTCAGATCGCGCACTCGCAAAATCGGCAGGACCGGCCCGAAGATCTCATCGAGTGCGAGTGGTGAATCCGGCGGAACGCGATCGAACACTGTCGGTGCATGGTAGTAGCCTTCGTGCTCGGGATGCCGCACGAGTGTCGTGCCACCAGTCAGCAGCGCGCAACCGGACTCGATCCCCTGTTTGACATACCGCTCGACGCGCTGCAGCTGCCCCTGACTCACCAGCGGCCCCATCGTCGTTGACGGATCCAGACCGTCGCCGACGGTGATGCGCCCCACATGACTGAGAATCCGTTCGACCAGCGTGTCCGCCTGCGCCTCGGAGACGATGACCCGGCTGATCGCCGTGCATCGCTGCCCGCTGCACAGGAACGCGGCCGCCACGATTTCGCGCGCGGCGTGATCGAGATCGTCGCAGTCGATGACGACGGCCGGGTTCTTGCCGCCGAGCTCGAGCTGCACGCGCGCGAGCCTGCGGGCCGCGCCCTCGTAGATGCGGGTGCCGACCTCGGTCGATCCCGTGAAGGTGATTCCGCCGACTCGCGGATCCCCGACCAGCGCGTCGCCGACGACTGCGCCGCTTCCGGTGATCAGGTTGACGACGCCGCGCGGCGCTCCTGATCGTTCGAGCAGTTCCATCAGGTACACCGCGGACCACGGCGTGAGCGAGGACGGCTTGAAGACGACGGTGTTGCCGAATGCGAGGGCCGGCGCGATCTTGCGGACGGGGGTGACCACGGGGAAATTCCAGGGGCAGATCGCGGCGACGACCCCGAGCGGCTCGGTCAGGGTGGAACACGAGAACCCCGCGCGCTCGCTTGGGAACGTCTGGCCCGCGGGGCGGCTGGCCTCGCCCGCCATGAACCGTGCTTCGGCCGCCGCGCGTCCGACCTCGCCTGCCGCCTCGGCCAGCGGCTTCCCCTGTTCGCGCGTGATGATCCGCGCGAGATCGTGCTTCGAGTCTTCGAGGAGCTGCGCGAACCTGAAGAGCACGTTTCCGCGCTGCGGCCCCGGCGTGTCCGCCCAGGCGCGGGCCGCCTCGGCCGCCGCGGTGACCGCCGCCGACACATCGGCCGTCGTAGACTCCGCAAACTCGCCAAGACACTGCGCCGGATGCGCCGGATTCCGAATCGAATAGCGAGCCCCGCCCGAGGCCGCGATCCACTCGCCGCCAATCAGGTTGTGATGCTGCTGCACGTCAATCGATGTCGTGTCCATACTTCGCTTGTCCGATCGGGGTCCGCAGGCCGCAGCCCGCAGTCCGGGCACCCTGAGGCAGCGAGCCGCCAGGATTGCCTCACGTTGTTTCTATCGACCCACCGCCGGCCCGGACCGCGGGCCGCGGACTGCGGACCGCGGATGCTAAATCGCTCGTCGTAGAATCTCTGCCAGCTCCTCCCTGCTGGTCTCCCGCGGATTCACCGCGACGTTCCCGCTCTTCATCGCCTCCTCGACGACGTCGGTGACGTGTTCGGGGCGGAGGCCGTGCCCGGAGAGATCTTTGGGGATGCCGATCTCATCGGCCAGCTCCCTGACGGCCGACGCCGCGCGGCTCGCGGCCTCCGACGGCGAGCACCGGCGGTCGGGTTCGCCGAGCGCCATGGCCACCTCCGCGAATCGCGCGGGCGCCGCCGGCGTGTTGAACTCCATCACGAGCGGCAGCGTCACCGCAATCGCGACGCTGTGTGGGATCTTGAGGTCCCAGCTTCCGAGCGGCATCGCGAGCGCGTGCGCGAGCCCGAGGCGCGTGGGATTCATGGCCATGCCGGCCATCGTGCTGGCCAGCAGCATCGCGTAGCGCGCCTCGCGATCATGCCCGTCGAGCGCGGCGCGGCCGAGATGACCTCCGATCAGCTCGATGGCCTTGAGCGCAAGCGCGGCCGAGATCGGCTGGCACGCCTTGTTCGTGTAGCACTCGATGGCGTGCGCCAGCGCATCCATCCCGGTCGAGGCCGTGAGCGGCCGCGGCAGGTCCAGCGTGAGATCGGGATCGCAGAGCGCTACGGCCGGATACATCAACACGCCGCCGATCGCCACCTTCATTTTCCTGTCGTCGTCGGTGAACACGGCCCACAACGACACCTCGCTGCCAGTACCGGCGGTGGTCGGAATCGCGATCGTGGGAAGGGGACGATTCCGCACCTTGTGCAGGCCGACGTAGCCGAGCGGGGAACCGGGGTTGGTCGCGAGCGCGGCGACGGCCTTGGCCGTGTCCAGCGCACTTCCTCCCCCGATGCCGACGACGACATCGGCGTCCAAGCACTTCAGCTGTTCGACCGCGTTGCAGATGAGCGTCGATCCGGAATCGGCGGTGACCTGATCGTAGACGGCGAAGTCGATCGACTCCTGCTCCAGAAGGCTGGTGATTCGGTCGACGATCCCGGCTCGGCGGACGCCGGGATCGGTCACGACGAAGGCCTTGCGCGCGCCGGCGGATCGGACGTGCGCCGGCAGCGTACGCGACGCGCCAAATCCAAAGTGCACGTCGGTCGGAATCGGCAGGAAGTTGAAGCACTGAGCGGCCTGGAGATTCATGACCGGCGCGGACCCGACGCCGCCGGCTGTGCCATCGGCGAGGGGAACGCCACGCCGAGCTCGCCGCCGAGGCTCTCCAGCTGTGACGCGATCTCCTCCGCCAGCGGGATCCCCTCGGCTCGCATCCTCGCTTCGTTCGCGAGCTCGATCTCGCCGGGCACGAGCACGCGCGACACTCCAGGCGCCGGAGGCGCGCTCTTGAGCATCCGCAGGATCGTGTCCATGCGTTCGGTGAACCGCCCTTCTGCGACGAACAGATCCGTACGCACCGCCGCGAGGACATGACCCACGTCCTGCACCGTCGTCAGATCCTCGAGCGTGTTGATCTGCGACGCGAACGAGGCGCCGGTCAGGACGCCGCACAAGATGTCGATGATGAAGGAGAGCGCGGAGCCTTTCGGTCCGCCGAAGGGCAGGACGGCGCCGGCGAGCGCCTCCTCCGGGTTGGTGGTCGGATGCCCGTCGGGATCGATCGCCCACCCTTCAGGAATCGGCTGGCCGGTATGAGCGGCCACGATGATCTTTCCACGCGCGACGACGCTCGTCGACGCGTCGAAGATCAACGGGCGTTCTTCTCCGGCCGGGACGCCGATCGCAACCGGGTTCGTCCCCAGAAAACGCGTCCGTCCCCCGAAGGGCGCCATGTGCGGTGGCGCGTTGGAGATCGCGACGCCGATGAGCCCCGCGGCGATCGCCCGTTCGACGTAGTAGGCGGCCGGACCGAAGTGGTTGCTG
>Ga0075421_100002804_pt1 | contig 20846 bp, 20 predicted proteins | sample SoiMetdeltSBSDD5_FD_75292 | JGI IMG/M metagenome (GOLD analysis project Ga0075421, IMG submission 75292) | Bulk soil microbial communities from a Populus tree surrounding site in Tennessee, USA - Soil MetaG P. deltoides SBSDD5 | ecosystem: Environmental > Terrestrial > Soil > Tree plantation... | reverse complement strand
CGAGGACTTCCCCACGGCCTCGCTGATCTCGTCGTACGGCACCTCGAAGACGTCGCGCAGCACGAAGACCGCGCGCTCAGCCGGCCCGAGTGTCTCGAGGACGGTGAGCATCGCGATCGAGACGCTCTCGGCGAGCTCGACGTCCTCGGCCACGTCGGGGCTCGTCAGCAGCGGCTCCGGCAGCCACTCGCCGATGTAGTCCTCACGCTGCCGCGAGAGGGTACGCAGCCGGTTGAGCGCCTGGCGGGTGACCATCCGGACGAGGTACGCCCGCGGGTCACGTACCTCGCCCCGCGCGGTGTCGCCGATGCCGGCCCACCGCAGCCACGTCTCCTGCACAACGTCTTCGGCATCGGCCGCGGAACCGAGCATCTCGTAGGCGACGGTGAAGAGCAGGCTTCGGTGGGTGACGAACGGATCGTCCCTCATGCCGAAGAGACTATGTCCGTCGACGGGGTCGCGAGCGGTTGCAGACCGCAGGCCGTCGAGAACCCCTGTGCGCGAATCCCGAGTGCGATGTTGCTGCGGGCGCCGAGGTTCAACGCCGCGATCCTGGCGGTCAGCTCCACCAGCGCCGGCGCACCAAGCTCCTCGAGCAGTTCAGCCGACATCTCGTCAGTGACTGTCAAAGGGGTCTGGCTCATCGCCTCGGCATAAGTCATCACCTTTCGCTCCAGGGAAGTGAAGGCGTCGGACTCCCGCCACCGCGGCACCTCTCGCGCCTTGGCGACATCGAGATTCTTGTTGTGGGCCATGAAGTAGCCGAGGTCCAGGCAGAAGGAGCAGCCGACAGCGCTGGCCGCGGCCATCGTGGCCAGTGACGACAGATTCGGGTCGACCCGGTCCCACTTCTCGGCCTTGCGACCGAATCCCATGAGGTTCTTGAAGACTGTCGGATGGTGCCACATCACCGTCACCGAATCCGGCACCTGCCCGATCAGCTTGCGGGACATGCGCTTGATCAACGCGGCGTAGATACCGGTCAGTTCGGCGTTCGGGATCCGGGTGCTGCTCGCCATGATTCCTCCAGGGACTCCGCTTGGCTTCCGCATGAAGACACCGGCGGGAGTTCGGCTGTGACACCGTTGGCAGAGCTGCTCCCGGATCAGCCGGGGGGATGGCGGCATGGGCCCCGATCGACAGGCGCCAGCATGTCAGTTGACATAATGTTGCTTATCGGCACACCGGGCTGACAGGAGTTCAGGAGTTACTGGTCCTTAAGTTGGTCCTTGACTGACCAATATTCAGATCTATGCTGTGAGGTATGGAAACCACGTCGCTGTCGGATCTCAAGGCGCATCTGTCGGAGTACGCCGACCGGGCGGCAAAGGAGCACGAGCGTTTCACCATCACCCGCAACGGGCGTCCGGCGGTCGTACTGGTCGCGGCCGACGAATGGGAGGCCATGGAGGAGACGATCTACTGGCTGTCCCAGCCGGGTATCCGCGACGACCTGGCTGCGGCCGAGGCCGACGTCAAGGCCGACCGCACCTTCGACGAGGATGAGGTACGGCGGGCGCTCGGTCTACCGCGAGTATGACGACCGGCGCCGACGACGGCTACGAGGTTCGTGTCACCGCTACCGCCGCGCGCAGCCTTCAAGCCCTCCCCCCGCGCGTGGCCGAGCATCTGGTCGCCTTCATCTTCGGCAGTCTTCGTGCGGATCCGCGGCGGCGCGGCAAACCCCTCAAGCGAGACTTGACCGGCTTCTGGTCAGCCCGCCGCGGTGACTATCGAGTGATCTACCACCTCGACGAGGACACGAAGACCCTCCACGTCTACAGGGTCTCGCATCGTGCCCACGCCTACCGGCAACGGTCATCCTGACGCTGAGACGCCCCGCAGCCTCGCGTCAGTGCTAGGCAGCAGATCTGTGAACGACTCCGACGACGGTCACGCGGCGGTTGTCCAGCAATGGTCCGCGCTTCACGAACGCTGCTGCGCGGCGGTGCCATCGTCGACAAGCCAGGAGAGCAACTCGTAGACGTCCTGGCACGCTGGTCGGGATCGTCGTACAGGCTCTCGAATTCTGGCTCTTCGCGGATTCGTACCGCCTTCCGGGCGATCCTGCTCCACCGTGGATCGAGCGCGTCCCTGATGTAGCGCCCGGCACCGCTCTTTGACGTCAGCTCGTTGGTGAAGAGCAGATGGTGAAGCTTGGCGGATCCGAGCCGGATCCACGTCACGGTGTCGTCTTGCTCGCCGGCCGTCTCGATGCCGGCTTGTTCGATCGTCGTGATGAAGCCTCGCCAGTACGTGTCCAGGTTGGCACTCGTGAAGTCGAGCAGCTCGTCAAGGTTCGTGTACACAGCTGGGACCGCGCCCCGCACCGCGATCCCCCGTTCCGCTAACTCGTGCCAGGTCACGAGGTGAACGTCGACCGTACCCGCTGAATCGAACGTACCTTCGAAGAAGGCCGGACGATGCGTGATTCGCGTCGGTGGGGCCGCCAGGTCGGCAGGCGTGCAATGGAAACCGTCGAACGCCAGGGCACCGATCCGACACCTCGTCGCTTCGTGCGCCGCCCGAAGCAGGTGCACTTCCCCGCCTCGCGGTGGCCTCTCCCACAGGCCGACGAAGTCGACGTACCTGCCAGGGAAGAACTCCCCCCAGCAGAGCGAGCCGTGCAGTAATAGGCCGGTCAATCCCCCCGGAAGCCGGCGGTCCACCTCCTCGAGGACGCAGTTCGTGAGGTCGGCTACCGGCGGCGGCAACGGTATGCCGCGAGAGTACGGAATCTCAGGCGCGGGTCGCGTTGCGCGGGCGCGTCGCGTAGCCGACGAGCAGTCCGATGGTCACGCCGATAACCGTCTCCAACCCGCGATCACCGAGCAGCTCATTGATCGGTATCACTGGAGCGGCCAGATGGACGATGAGCAAGGCAAGCGGCGTGATGCAGATGAGCGCGAAAGCATAGTTGCGGCCGATCACGAGCTCGGTGAACGCCTGCAGCGTGGCGGCGATGACGACGACGACCGCGTCTGCGAGGTCGAGGTCCAACAGCAGCCAGGCCACGCCGAGGCCGATGAAGGTGCCGATCACACGATGCAGGCCACGAACCAGCTGGGCGGCGAAGTCGTGTGTCATGAGTGGGACCACCGCCGAGACCATCGCCCAGTACGGACGCCCGATTCCACTGCCGGTGGCTATCAGGCCAGCCGCGATCACCCCGATGCCCGACTGAGCGGCATACAGCCATCCCCCGCTATGCGCGCCGCCGATCGGATGCCCCGGCGGCGCCGGGTCGGCGGTACGACGGGCCCGCCGGACCAGGGCACCCACGTTGCCCACCAGGACGGCGAACAGCGCGGAAAGGGTCACGACGACGATCGCCGGGACGAGATCGCTGGCTTCGGCAGGTACGGACGCGACGGCGGCGAACGCGAAGACCTGGAACAACGAGCCAGGCGGAATCCAGCCATGGCTCTCCGAGACGTACGACGCCACCACGGCGACCGCCCCGGCGACCGGGATCGCCAGCCACTCCCGCGCACTGGACGTCGCGACCAACGCCCCGAGGATCGTCGCCGTGATCAGGCTGAGCCCGGCCGCCCCCTGCCGCACTATCCGATGGAGGTCGACCCGCTCGCGGCCGTACAGCGAGGTGAAGGCTCCGAACACGGCGTAAAGCGTCCATTCGACGTGGTCGATCGCGACCAGGACCAGCAGCGGCACCAGGATCGAGAACCAGACTCGCACCGCCACCCAAGCAGCCCCTGGCGGCAGCGGGCGTACCGTGACGAGGCGCTGTCCGATGCTGGTCATGCACCCATCATCGTCGCCTGGCCACCGTCAGGGCGTCACCTTCGGCAGGCTAGACGTGTCGACGTCAGCAGGCCCGGTGGGTCGCCCGCGCCCCGGTCAGCTGCCGACGTACTCCGCGAGGTGCTTGCCCGTCAGCGTCGAGCGGTCGGCGACGAGATCGGCAGGTGTGCCCTCGAACACGATCCGGCCGCCGTCGTGGCCGGCGCCGGGTCCGAGGTCGATGATCCAGTCGGCGTGCGCCATCACCGCCTGGTGGTGCTCGATGACGATCACCGACTTGCCTCCGTCGACCAGCCGGTCGAGCAGGCCGAGCAGCTGCTCGACGTCGGCGAGGTGCAGGCCGGTGGTCGGCTCGTCGAGGATGTAGACGTCGCCCTTCTCGGCCATCTGGGTCGCCAGCTTGAGCCGCTGCCGCTCGCCGCCGGACAGCGTAGTGAGCGGCTGGCCGAGGGTGAGGTAGCCGAGCCCGACGTCGGCGAGCCGGTCGAGGATCTTGTGGGCGGCGGGCGTCCGGGCCTCTCCGTCGCCGAAGAACTCCTCGGCCTCGTTGACCGACATCGCGAGCACCTCCGCGATGTTCCGGCCGCCCAGGGTGTACTCGAGCACCGCGGCCTGGAATCGCTTCCCCTCGCACTCCTCGCAGGTCGACTCGACGGTCTCCATGATGCCCAGCTCGGTGTAGATCACGCCGGCGCCGTTGCAGACCGGGCAGGCACCCTCGGAGTTGGAGCTGAAGAGCGCTGGCTTCACGCCGTTCGCCTTCGCGAAAGCCTTGCGGATCGGGTCGAGCACCCCGGTGTACGTCGCGGGGTTGCTCCGCCGCGAACCGCGGATCGCGCCCTGGTCGATCACCACGACTCCCTCACGGCCGGCGACCGAGCCGTGGATCAGCGAGCTCTTGCCGGAGCCGGCGACGCCCGTGACGGCGCAGAGCATGCCAAGGGGGATGTCGACGTTTACGTTCTGGAGATTGTGTGTCGACGCCTTGCGGACCTCCAGTGCATCGGATGCCTCGCGCACCGAGTCCTTCAGCGTGGCACGGTCGTCGAGATGGCGGCCCGTGGTCGTGTCGCTCCCCCGCAGACCCTCCACGGTGCCCTCGAAGCAGACCGTGCCGCCCTCGGTGCCGGCACCCGGTCCGAGGTCGACGACATGGTCGCCGATCGCGATGGTTTCGGGCTTGTGCTCCACGACGAGCACGGTGTTGCCCTTGTCGCGGAGCTGGACGAGCAGATTGTTCATGCGCTCGATGTCGTGCGGGTGCAGGCCGATCGTGGGTTCGTCGAAGACGTACGTGACGTCGGTGAGTGACGAGCCGAGGTGACGGATCATCTTGGTCCGCTGCGCCTCTCCCCCGGACAGCGTGCCCGCCGGCCGGTCCAGGGAGAGGTAACCGAGCCCGATCTCCGCGAACGAGTCGAGCAGGTGCTGCAGCCCGGTGAGCAGCGGAGCGACCGACGGCTCGTCGAGGTCGCGGACCCAGTCGGCCAGATCGCTGATCTGCATCGTGCAGACGTCGGCGATGTTCTTGCCCCGGATCTTCGACGACAGCGCCTCCTTGGCCAGCCGGGTGCCGTCGCATTCGGGGCAGGACGTGAAGGTGATCGCCCGGTCCACGAACGCCCGGATGTGCGGCTGCATCGCCTCGCGGTCCTTGGACAACATGGACTTCTGGATCTTGGGGATCACGCCCTCGTAGGTGAGGTTGACGCCCTCGACCTTGATCTTCTCCGGCTCCCCGTAGAGCAGCTTGTGCCGCTCCGTCTTGGTGTACTTGCCGATCGGCTTGTCCATGGGCAGCCCGGCGCCGCCGAAGATCCGGCCGTACCAGCCGTCCATGCTGTAGCCGGGGACCTTCAGCGCGCCCTCGGACAGTGACTTGGTGTCGTCGTAGAGCGCCGACAGGTCGAAGTCGCTGACCGAGCCCATGCCCTCGCAGCGGGGACACATGCCACCCAGGCGGTTGAACGTCGCCTTCTGGGCCTTGGTCTTGCCGCCGCGCTCAACCGTGATCGCACCGCTGGCCTTCACCGAGGGGACGTTGAACGAGTACGCGTTCGGCGAGCCGATGTGCGGCCTGCCGAGCCGGCTGAACAGGATCCGCAGCATCGCGTTGGCGTCGGTGGCGGTGCCGACGGTCGAGCGCGGGTTCGAGCCCATCCGCTCCTGGTCGACAATGATCGCCGTGGTCAGGCCGTCGAGGTAGTCGACCTCGGGCCGCGACAGCGTCGGCATGAAGCCTTGGACGAACGCGCTGTAGGTCTCGTTGATCATCCGCTGCGACTCGGCTGCGATGGTGCTGAACACCAGCGAGCTCTTGCCGGAGCCTGAGATGCCCGTGAAGACCGTCAGCCGGCGCTTCGGCAGCTCGACACTGACGTCCTTGAGGTTGTTCGCGCGGGCGCCCTGCACGCGGATCAGATCGTGCCGGTCGGCCTCGTGCAGCCCAGGCGACTTCGGGTCCGTCCTCGTGGCCATGCTCATCGCTCTCCATCTGCTTGGGTGGGCCGCTCTCGCGGTCACCGACGACGTCGCCTGGTGCGATCTCACCAGCTTCGAACAGTACATCCGGCGTTCTGGCGTCAGGCTATTTGCGGCTGGGTCACCGGCGCTTCTCGATTCCTGACCGGTCTGGTCACGACTCCGTCGCGCGCTCGGACCGCCGAGTCCTCACATAGGCGTACGGAGCGACGCCATAGGCGTGCCGGAACTCGCGACTGAGCTGCCCGGCTGCCAGGTCGGCGCCGTGAGCGAGCGCCTCGAGGTTCAGCGGCTGGGCGTACTCGCGATCGATCCGGTCGCGGACCCGACGCAGCCGGGCCAGTCCGCTCAGGACCTCGCCGCTCGGGAGCTTTCGGCTCCGGTCGGCCAGCGGGGACGGGTATCGGCACATGCGGTCACGCTAGTTGTCGCTCGGTGGCCGGTGCTTCTCGATTCCTGATCGGTCTGAGGACGGCCAGCGCCGCGATCGGCAGGAGCAACAAGGTCAGCAGGCCGGACAGCACCAGCCCGCCGGTGGTTCCCGCGAACTCGATCAGTGGCCCGCCGACGGTCAGGCCCAGCGGAGCGGCGACCATCGACCCGGTCGTCCACAACGTGACGACTTGCTGCTGCTCGTGCGGCTCCAGGCCGGACTGCAAGAAGCTGTATGCGACCGGGGTGAACGGCGCCCACACGAGGCCGCCCAGCCCGAACACGATCATCGCCACGGCCAGGTTGTCGACGAACGCCAAGGCGATCGGGCATACCGCCCACAGACCGATAATCGCGATCAACACGTGCCGCTGCGGGAGGTTCCGCAGTTGGTTGACGAGCGCCGCGCCGACGAAGGCGCCGACCCCCAACGCACCCCACATGAGGCCCAGGGCAGACGCGTCGGCGTCCAGCTTGTCGCGGACGAACAGGGGAAGCGCGATCTCGATCGGCATGTAGAAGAAGTTGAAGAAGAACTCGACGACGAGCAGCCGGGCGGCAACCGGGCGGCGGCGCAGGACGCGCCAGCCCGACTCATGGGAGATCGGACGGCGGAGCGCGTCCCGGCCGTTGACGGCTCGTGGGACGGAGGCGATGACGGCGGCCAGCAGGATCAGTGCGCCGCCCGCATCGAACAGCAGCGCGACGCCGGCGCTCGTGGTTGCGACGACCACGCCGCCGAGCACCGGCCCCACGATGTAGAGCGCGAAGGTGGCGTTGAGCCCGAGCAGTCCGTTGACGGCGTACCGGCCCGTCTCCCCCGCCATCTCGGTGGCCAGCAGGCGCCGGCTGCTCGACCCGGCCATCCGGAACGTCGCCCCGAAGAGCAGGCCGACGATCAGCACCTGCAACGTCAGCCGCTCGGTGAGCGCCAGAACGCCGAGCGTCGCGAAGGTCAACGATCGCAGCACACAGTCGGTGATCAGGAGCGTCCGTGGCGGCACCCGTACCCGGCCCAGCCCGATGGACAGCGCCAGAATCGTGGACAGGACGAACGGCGCCGCCTCGACCAGGCCGATCGCGATGGCCTTCGGCACATCCCCGTGGATCGAGAGCGTCTGCACGGGCATCGCGACGATGATCATGCCCGTGCCGACGTTGGAGAGCAGGTCACCGAGGAGGAGCCCAGCCACGTGCCGGTTGCGCAGCACGTCCCGGTAGGACCGGTTGGCCTCAGGGGTCGCGGCGGCGGACATGGCTCTGGTCTCCGACTGCGATCGACAGCCGGCTCAGCGCTGCTCTTGGATCCGGACCAGGTTGCCGGCGGGGTCGCGGAAGGCGCAGTCGCGCATGCCGTACGGCTGCTCCGTCGGTTCCTGGACGACCTCGGCGTCGCTGGCCTCCAACCGCTCGAACGTGCCGTCGAGGTCCTTGGTGGCCAGCAGGATCCAGCCGTATGTGCCCTTGGCCATCATCTCGGCGATCATGCGGCGTTCGTCGTCGGTGATGCCGGGGTCGGCCGCCGGCGGCGCCAGCAGGATCGAGGTGTCGGGCTGTCCGGGCGGGCCGACCGTGATCCAGCGCATCTTGCCGCTGCCGACGTCGGTACGGACCTCGAAACCGAGGGCGTCGCGATAGAACGCCACGGAGGCGTCCGGGTCGTCGTGTGGGAGGAAGCTCGCGTTGATCGTGATGTCCATGGCGGTCACGCTAGTTGCGGCTCGCTGACCGATGCTTCTCGATTCCTGATCGGTCGCGTCACCTGTTTCGCCACGCACGGCGGCATCCCCGCCGTCGCCCGTGCCGCCTCGCGCTTGTAGGTGCTGGGTGGCATGCCGACGAGCTCGGTGAAACGCGTGCTGAAGGTGCCCAGCGAGGAGCAGCCGACCTCGAAACAGACCTCGGTGACACTCAGGTCGCCGCGACGCAACAGCGCCATCGCCCGCTCGATCCGCCGGGTCATCAGGTAGCTGTACGGCGATTCGCCGTAGGCGATCCGGAACTGCCGACTGAGATGCCCGGCCGACACGTTCACCCCGCGAGCCAGCGCCTCGACGTCGAGCGGCTGCGCGTACTCGCGGTCGATCCGGTCCCGGACCCGGCGCAGCAGCGCGAGGTCGCGCAGGTGCTGCTCCACGGCGGGTCGGCTGCTCACCTGCAAGATCGTGCCACGCCGCGTCGGAGATGCCCAGCGCCGCCGGCGCCAGTCACTTGTTGTAGTGGAATCGAGCCTGGAGTACGACTAGGTCGTCGCCGTCAACGAGGTAGACCAACCGGTGTTCGTCGGTGATTCGTCGCGACCAAGCACCGGTGAGCAAGTGCTTGAGTGGCTCCGGCTTCCCGATCCCGTCCGTTGGGTCTCTCAGAGCGTCATCGATGAGGCGGTCGATCCGCTTGAGTGTCTGCCGGTTGATCCGCTTGAGTGTCTGCCGGTCTGCCTTGAGCCAGTGCTTGTAGTCGTCCCAGCCGCACTCCGCAAGCTCATGTTCGTGGCGGTCACCGACACGAGCTTGCTGCAGGCTCTCGATGAGGCGCTTGGCGTTCGCGGGCACCCGCAGCAAATACGCAGTCTCCTCCAGGGACGCATACTCCTCTGCCGACAGCAGAACCGCGTTGCCTCGCCGCGAGGTGATCTCGACGGGAATCCGGTCGTTGTTGACCTTCTCGATCAGCGGGAAGAGGTTCCGTCGCGCCTCGCTTGCTGTCACCGACATCGGAACTCCCTCCTGCGAGTCGTACCATGTTGTGGTATCGCTCTACGTTGTTGAGTCGGATGCGCACGGTGAGGGGTCGTCGATCTGTTTCGTCGACCCCGCAGACTGGATGAATGCTCCATCGCCATCCGTTCCTGAGCGTGATCACCGGCGGCTACCTCGTCTTCGTCGCCTGGCTCACACTCACGCCGCAGCCCATCGGACCCGACCAGCAGCAGTTCATCCAGCGCGTACTCGACGGGCTGCACCGGCGCGGATACGCGCAGTCGCTCGACTACGACCAGCTGGAGTTCCTGGCGAACATCGCCCTCTTCGTGCCGGTCGGCATGTTCATGCTCCTGCTCTTCGGCGCTGGCGGATGGTGGCTGGCGGCGATCGCCTCGTTCGCGATGACCGCGGTGATCGAGACCGCACAGCATCAGATTCCGGGCCGCGTCCCGGACGACCGAGACCTCCTCGCCAACGCCGTCGGCGCCCTGATCGGCATCGCGATCGCCCTGACACTGACCCTGCCGGCCACGCTTCGACGACGAGACCAGAAGCGGTACGAACGGGCGCGGGCGGCGGCAACGGTTCGCTGACCGGGCGAGCTGTGGCCGACCGTTGCCACCTCAAGGCCGCAGCGGCGGGCGGCTGCGTGTGGCCAGGAACGGTCGGTAGGACGCGGAGTGGTCGTGGCCGCAGGCGCACTGGTCGACTGTGCCGCCGAGCAGCTCCTTGGGGCTGAGCCCGGTGAGGCGCAGGCATTCGCGACTGAGGTGCGCCTGGTCGGCGTAGCCCACGTCGACGGCCAGGCCGGCCAGTCCGTCCGCGCCCCGGCGGCCGCTTGGTGCCGCGCCGGCCTGCGCCAGGGCGAGGAAGCCCTGGAATCGCAACGTTCTCTGGAGCGTCTTCGGCCCGACGCCGACCGTGTGGAGACAGCGTCGACGCAGCTGGCTGGTCGAGATCGCCAGATGGCTGGCCAGGCTGCCGATCTCGACGGGGTGCCACGGCATCAGCAGTCGAGCTGCCTCCCGGATCAGCGGATCGACACCCGCGCTCCGGTACATCCGCAGGAGCTGGCCCTGGACGAGATCGAGCGCCGTCTCGGGTCCGGCCGCGCCGGCGATCTCCTCGCCGAGCCGGCTCGCCGAGTTGCCCCAGAGCGCCTCGAGGCTCAGCCGCTCGTCCACCAGGTCGTCGAGGATGGTCGGCAACGGCGGCGCCATCCCCGGGAGGAATCGCACGCCCACGAGTGTCGTGTGCGGCGGGATGAGCTCGACGTTGGGACCGGTCAGTGGTCCGACCAGCTGCGGCCGGCCACCGATCGGGAAGTGCATCTCGACCCCACCGGTGGGAACGTGCCGCTGCACGTACGCTGTCTGTCCTGTGCGCTGAATCCAGACAGTGCGTACCGCACCGGCCAACGCCGCCCAGGGCGAGCGTTCGACGTACGACGCAGTCACGCTGGCAGGCTAGCGCGCCACGAAGCACCGACCGCTGCAGCAATCTGGCCCGAGCGTCGGTGTGGGAGGACGCCGTGCCACGGGTCGCGGCAGGTGCTGCCGGCGACCCGCGGCCACGGCGGATGTCGCTGTCGTCAGGACCGCTCGAGGGATTGTTCCGCCTCGCCGGTCGGATCGGACGCGTCGCCTGGCTCGGCGTCGGCGACCTGCCGTGGGGGCAGCGCGACCAGCCCGACCACGCTGGCCACGACCGCCGTGACGGCCGCGACCGTGAAGCCGCGCTGGATCCCGGACAGGCTGCTGGCGGTGATTCCAGCAGCTGCCACGCTCGAGCTCACTGCCGCGCCGAGGGACGCGCCGAACTCGTGGAAGGTGCTGACGATGCCCGAGGCGAGGCCGGCCTCCTCCGGCGCGACCTGACCCAGCGCCGTCGCGGACGCGACGACGAAGATCGCGCCCGTGCCCGCGCCGCCGACGGCCACGCCGATGACGACGGCGGTCGGGTCGGAGGCCATGGCGGGAACGGCGAGACCGGCGGCCGCCACGAGAAGGCCCACGAAGGCGAGGGCCCGGGGTCCGGTCCGCCCGATCACCCGGCCGGCGGCATTGGCGCCGACCATCGTCGCCACCGCGACGGGCAGGAACAGCAGGCCGGTACGCAGTGGGCCGTAGTTCTCGTGATGCTGCAGATAGAACGACCCGAGGAAGAACACCGCGATCATCAGGGCGGTCGCCACGAGAACCATGAAGGTGCCGGACGCGACCGGGCGGCGCAGCAGGAGCCCGACGTCCATGAGCGGCGTCCGCGTCGACCGCAGCCAGCCGAAGAACGCCGCGTACAACACGGCCGCCACGCCGAGCAGCGCCAACGTGCCGGCGGCGAGCCAGCCGCGGTCACCGGCGTCGATCAGCGCGTAGATCAGGGTGCCGGTCGCCGCGATGACCAGGACCGCGCCCGGGAGGTCGAGCCGCTGACCGCCGTACGACCGGCTGTGGGACGGCAGCATCACGGTTACCGCGATGATCACCGCGGCGCCGATCGGGACGTTGACGTAGAAGATCCACGACCAGCCGGGGCCGGCCGTCAGGATGCCGCCCAGGAGAACTCCGAGGGCCGCTCCCCCACCTCCCAGGGCCGACCAGATCCCCAGCGCCTTGTTTCGCTCGTCGCCCTCGAATGTCGTCACCACCAGCGACAGCGCCGCCGGCGACAGCATCGCGGCACCGACTCCTTGGGCGACCCGCCCAGCGAGGAGCAACTCGCCCGAGTCGGCGAGTCCAGTCACCAGGGACGCGGCGGTGAAGACGGCGAGGCCGGTGAGCACCACGGGACGGGAGCCCACCAGATCGACGATCCGGCCGCCGAGCAGCAGCAGGCCGCCGAAGGCGAGGGTGTATCCGCTGACCACCCAGGTGAGCGCCTCGCGCTCCAGGCCGAGGTCCTCCCCGATGTTCGGCAGCGCGATCGCCACGACGGTCACGTCGAGGATCAGCATGAGTTGGGCGACTCCCAAGACGCCGAGCAGCCACCACCTGCGGCGCAGCCAGCCCGTCGGCTCGGTCGTCGATGTCTGCTCGGTCATGGTCGCTCCATCTCGCGTCAGATGTAACTTGAACAGTTGTGTTCGGGTTACAACCGCTAGACTAACCTAAACATTCCTGTTCGAGTTAGAGAGTGATGACGGAGTCGACGACAGCCGGGCGGCGGGCCGACGCCCGGCGCAACATCGCCAAGATCCTCGACGCCTCGGTCGAACTCCTCGGCGACGATCCCACTGTGAGTGTGGCAGCGATCGCCGAAGCGGCCGGGGTCGGCCGGGTGACGCTCTACGGGCACTTCGCGTCCCGGGAGGAGCTCATCGAGGCCGCCATGCGCCGGGCGATCGACCAGGGCGAGGAGCAGCTCGCCGACGTCGACCTGTCCGGCGATCCCCGGGCCGCGCTCGATCGGCTCATCCACTCGAGCTGGCAGCTGGTCGCGCGATCCCGAAACCTGCTGATCGCCGCCCAGGACTCGCTGTCGCCGGAGCGGATTCGTACGCTGCACGACAAGCCCGCCCGTCGACTCGGCAAGCTCATCCGACGGGGCCAGGATGCCGGCGTGTTCAGGTCCGATCTGCCGGTGTCATGGCTCGTCTCGGTCGCGCACAACGTGATCCACGGCGCGGCCGCCGAGATCAACGCGGGCCGGCTCTCGGCGCGGGACGCCCCCCGCGCCATCTCGGCGACCATCCTGGCGGCGTACACACCACGCGGAGCTCGTACGCCGGCCGACTGACGCGGCTACCCTGCCTGGCGTGGACGTCCTCGACTTCCCCGACGGCGCCCGGTGGGAGGCCTGGCTGGCCGCGCACCACGAAGCACAATCCGAGGCGTGGCTCCGGATCGCCAAGAAGGGCTCGGGGATCGACACCATCCCGATCGGCGACGCGCTGGACGGCGCGCTGTGCTTCGGCTGGATCGACGGTCAGCGCCGGTCCCTCGACGCGGTGTCCTTCCTCCAGCGTTACTCGCGCCGGCGGCCGACGAGCTCGTGGTCGAAGATCAACGTCGCCAAGGCCGAGGCGCTGCTAGCCGCCGGACGGATGCGACCGGCCGGCCTCGCCGAGATCGACGCCGCCAAGGCCGACGGCCGGTGGGACGCGGCGTACGAGTCGCAGCGCACGGCGCAGACGCCACCCGACCTCGCGGCGGCGCTGGCTGACGACGCGCGCGCCCGCGCCGCCTTCGAGCGCCTCGGACGGTCCGATCGTTACAGCCTGATCCTGCCGTTGCTCAAGGCACGCAGCCCGCAGAGCCGGGCGAAGCTTCTCGTCCGCACTGTCGAACGACTGGCCGCCTCGACCGACGGCGACTAGGCGCCGGGTGGGTGCTGCTCGCGGAGATAGTCCTCCAGCAACTCGGGCAGGATCGCCGGCGCATGGACGACGAGGTCGTCGGGCTCGACCTCGACGAGGAGCCCGTAGATCGACAGTTCGAGGTCGGAACCTGTCACCTGATAGCGCCGGTCGTCTTGCACCGGTGCGTCGCCGACGACGAGCTCGTCGGCGCGCAGCTCGGCGCTGGCCAGATGCAAGGCGCCGTACGGTCGGCCGCGGAACGTGCGCGGCACGGTCGTGGCGTAGGACTCCGACGTTCCCTTGCGGACCATCGCGCGGAGGGCGGCGCCGGCCATCGTCGCGGTCGCCGCGTTGCCCGGTGACGAGGTCGCCGCCCAGAGGTCGCCACGGGTCACCATGCCCACCGGCAGGCCGCCCGTGCAGTGGCCCGCCACAAGGACGCCGACGTCGCCCGGATGCGTCGCGAGCAGCGCCTGTGCCGTCAGTCTCGCGATGCCGCTGTCGTGGAGCTCGTTCCAATCGACCGGCTCCTCGAGCTTGCCCACCGGCTCGTCCAGCCAGGCGTCCAGGTCCCGCTCACAGGCCTCCAGCTCGTCAAGCACCCGCTGATCGGCGGGCCAGTCGTTGCCGACCTCGTCGTGACGGACGTCGAGGACGGAGACCTCCTTGTCCGGGCTCACGTCGACCGCCACCCGGCCCAGCCGCTCGCCGTAGCAGCCGGCCTGGACGATCGGGATGCCCTGCGTGAAGTCGCCCTCGTCGAGCACGTCGTGGCTGTGGCCGCCGACGATGAGATCCACCTTGCCGCGCAGCGCCCACGAGATCGCCCGGTCCGCGTTGAGCGAGCAGTGGCTCAGCAGCACGATCACCTCGGCACCGTGCCGGCGAAGGAGATCGGCCTCGGCGCGTACGGCGGTGACCCGGCCCCGCTCGGACAGCCCGAAGATGTCGTACTGCGGGTAGTAGTCCGTCGCACCGATCACGCCGACTGTCAGGTCGCCGGCCCGGACCAGTCGCGACCGAGCCGTGCCGCGTGGCGGTCGGCCATGGAGCTCGACGTCGCAGACCAAGGGTGACGAGCCGAGCCCCTTGGCGTAGTCGGGCAGCACGTCGATGCCGTAGCGCAGCATCCCGCCGTTGCCGACGACGGCGGCGTCGACTCCGGCCGCCCCGAGCAGCCGCCAGCCCGCGACTCCCTTGGTCAGCGCGGACAGCCGTACGCTGCCCTCCTCGACGTCGCCGGCGTCGAGCAGGATGACCGGATGCCGGGCGGACTCCCGGATCGTCCGGGCCCGGGCGCTGAGCCGCGCCAGCCCCGACCAGCGGCCGTGAACGTCGTTCCAGTGCAGGATCTCCAGGGTCGCCACGGACGCCATGATCGCAGTCGCCGTCGACACGGCACGGCGCCACCGGTCGCGTCGGCCCGGGCCGTAGGCTCAGAAACGTCAGGCAGGAACGAACGACGGAGGACTCGTGGCCAGACGGGAGATCATCGAGTACGTCTCCGACCTGTCCGGAGACACCATCGAGGGCGAACGCGAGCCGACGCTGCGATTCGCGCTCGACGGGGACGAGTACGAGATCGACCTGACCAGCTCGGAGCAGGCGGCATTGCGCGCGTCGCTCCAGGAGTTCATCGCCGCCGCGCAGCCCCTGACGCCGTCCGGACGGCCGGTGAAGCGGACCAAGGTGGCCGCGACCACGTCGACGATTCGCGCTTGGGCCGCGGCCAACGGCCACAGGGTGCCGCCCCGCGGCGCCATCCCGCGCACCGTAAGGGACGCCTACGACGCCGCGAATCCCTGAGCCGATCCGAACTCGACCCATAAATTGACCTGTCCGATCACTAGCGCCGACATGTCCGGCGTGATTAGGTCTGTGCTGAAGTCGGCCTAGGGAGGGGTCCCATGCGCAGGATGTCCAGGCTTGCCGTCGTCTTGGCGGGTGTCGTCAGTGCGGTGTTGATCGCACCGACCTCGCCCACCACCGGTGCGGTCCCGTCGGCCGCCAAGAAGGGCGACCCACCGCCGCGACACATCGTTTATGAGGACTACGACTCGGCGGCCGAGTTCGTGACCGGCAGCTTCGATGGGACGGTCGCCACTGCGAACGGCCTCCAGCTCACAACCCCGATAGGTCAGCGCAGCTACACCGATCCCTTCGGTGACGGGAGCGCCAAGACCTACGACTACGGCACCTGGACCTCTCCGGTCGTCACACCCGACTTCGACTACACCGAGCTGATTGCGTCGTGGAACGCCTCGACGCCTGGCGATTCGTGGATCGAGGTCAATGTCCGCGGGACCGCCGAGACCGGGGAGACCTCCAAGTGGTACGTCCTCGGGCGTTGGACGGCCGGCGACCAGCACCTGCATCGCACGTCGGTCTCCGGTCAGCGCGACGAACTGGCCACGGTGCTCGTCGACACGCTGGCGACGGTCAACGACCACACCTTCGCCGACTACCAGCTTCGGGTCGATCTGTACCGGCTGGCCGGCACCGGCGACACCCCGTCGGTCCGAAGTGTCGGCGCGATGGCGTCGAACCTGCCAGACAACAAGAAGGTGCCCGTGAGCCCGTCCGGTGGCGCCTGGGGCACCGTTCTCGACGAGGTTCCGACGTACTCCCAGGAGATCCACATCGGCGAGTACCCGCAGTGGGACGGCGGCGGCGAGGCGTGGTGCAGCCCGACGTCGACCGCGATGGTGCTCGACTTCTGGGGCATGGGCCCGACGGACGAGGACACCGCATGGGTCGATCCCGCATTCGACGACCCGCAGGTCGACCACGCCGCCCGCTACGTCTACGACTATCTCTACGACGGCGCCGGCAACTGGCCGTACAACACCGCCTATGCGGCGACGTTCGGTCTCGAGGGCTTCGTGACCCGGCTGCGCTCGCTCACCGAGGCGGAGCAGTTCATCAAGGCCGGCATCCCGCTCGTCGTGTCGATGTCGTTCAAGAAGGGCGAACTCGACGGCGCCGGGTATGGCACCAACGGGCATCTGATGGTGATCGTGGGCTTCGATGACAGCGGTGACGTCGTCGTCAACGACCCGGCTTCGCATCTGATCCCGTCCAACGACGAGGTGCGGTTCACCTATGACCGGGGGCAGTTCGAGAATGCGTGGATCCCGCACTCGGGTGGCGTCGCGTACGTCATCCATCCACCGACGGTGCCGTTGCCGCCGCGGCCCGCCGAGGCGAACTGGTAGTCGCGACTGGGCCATTGCAATGGCGGTCCGGCCGAGCGTATGACGGTTGAATGGACAACAAACGTCAGCCCGCAACGTCCACATCGTCCACATCATCCGCATCGTCCCCATCCCGGCGCGTCTTCCTGGCCGGTTCCGCCTCGGTTGGCGCCGGGGTCGTCGGCGGGGGTGGTTGCTTTCGCCCGCTGGGGCCGCGGGTCTCGACAACAGTGAGAGGTGGCCGGTCGGCCCTGGCAGGGCCAACCGGCCACAACCGCCGGATGCCGACCTACGCCGCATCCTCGCCGCGATCGACCGGCGCCGCATCGAGGCGAACGTCCGTACCCTCGCGTCCTTCGGTACCCGCCACACCCTGTCGTCCCAGGACGACCCGGAGCGTGGCATCGGCGCCGCCCGGGACTGGATCCTCGCGACCCTGCAGGAGTACGCCGCACCCTCGAACGGGCGGATGACGGTCGAGTTGCAGTCGTACATCCAGGAGCCAGCCCCGCGCATCCCGACTCCCACCCGGATCACCAACGTCATCGCGACGCTACGCGGATCGGCGCAGGCGGAGCGGGTCTACGTGGTCTCAGGCCACTACGACTCCCGGGTCACCGACGTCATGAACTTCACCGACGACTCCCCCGGCGCCGATGACGACGCCTCGGGCGTCGCGGTGTCGATGGAGCTCGCCCGTGTGATGGCCGAGTTCGAGCCCGAGGTGACCATCGTGTTCGCCGCAGTGGCCGGTGAGGAGCAAGGGCTCTTCGGTTCTGCACACATGGCGCAGACCTTCCTCGACGCCGGCACCGATGTGCAGGGCATGTTCACCAACGACATCGTGGGCAGCTCCACCGCCGACGACGGCACCCGCGACCGCCGCAGCCTCCGGCTGTTCGCCGAGGGCGTGCCCACCGACGAGAGTCCGGCTGAAGCCAACATCCGCCGTGCCGTCGGAGGCGAGAAGGACTCGCCGGCCCGGCAGCTCGCCAGATTCGTCACCGAGGTCGCCGACAACCAGCAGACCGGGATGGACGTCCAGGTCGTCTATCGGCGCGACCGATACCTGCGCGGCGGCGACCAGATCCCGTTCCTGGAGCGCGGCTACCCGGCCGCCCGGTTCACCGAACCTCACGAGGACTTCGCCCACCAACACCAAGACGTTCGGGTGGAGAACGGCGTTCAGTTCGGCGACCTGCCGGAGTTCTGCGACTTCGACTACATCGCCCGGGTCGCTCGCGTGAACGCCGCGACGCTCTGGTCACTGGCGAACGGTCCTGGCACACCGAAGAACGCCCGGATCCTCACTGCCGCGCTGACCAACAACACCGATCTGACGTGGGACGCCAATCCCGAGTCCGGCACCCGCTACGAGGTGGTGTGGCGGCCCACGCTTGAGGACGACTGGACCCACGTGATCGATGTCGGCACGGCGACTCAGGTCAGCGTGGACCTGTCCAAGGACAACGCGTTCTTCGGCGTACGCGCGGTCGACGGCGACGGCCATCGCAGCCCGGTGGTCTTCCCGACACCGCAGTCCTGACCCGCTCATCGCAGCGGCGCCGTGAGCCTCCGGCCGGTTACTCCTGCCGGAAACATGAGCCCACGGCGCCGCTGCTTCGTCCTCGACGAGTGCGGCCACCTGTTGCGATACCACGAGAACGTGGTAACCGAGTGGCGGTCGCGCCGACGCCCCACGTCAGAGGTAGTCGTCGACCAGGTCGGCGTAGCCCAGCTGACCGTCGCGGTTCGGGTGATAGGACTCGTCGATCGGGTTCGACAGGCCGTTGATCCACTCCGGGTTGTCGCAGACCGCGTGCCCGACGAAGGCCAGGATCGGATCGACGAAGGCGAAGCCGTGGTCGCCCGCGACGCCGCCGATGGTGGAGCTGAGCAGGTCCGCGGTCTCGTTGAGGATCCGCTGGTCCTCCGGGCTGAAGAAGGTGCCGGCGTTGCAGTCCTCGCCGTTGAACAGCCGCGGATAGCCGACGACCACGACCTGCGCCACCGGCGATCGGGCCGAGATCTCGCCGTAGAGACCGGTGAGCCGGTCCGGGAGGACGTTGTTGATGATGTCTTGCGCCTCGGCGACCGCGGCCCGGCAGTCGGAGGCCCATGCGGGCAGCGCGCACTCGGTGATCACGTCGGAGAAGCCGGCGTCGTTGCCACCGACCTGGACCGTGACCCAGGACGTGGCGGCGTCGAGTTCACCGATCTGCTTGTCGACCACGTCGCTGACCTGGGCCCCGCTGCAGGCGACGAAGGTCAGGGTCGCGCCGATCCGCGCCGCGTCGATGGCCGCGTACGCGTGTGGCGACCGCTTGCAGGCTCCACTGCCCGGGTCGTACTCGCGGGTGCCGAGCCCGGAGGCGTAGGAGTCGCCCAGGGCGACGTACTCCCCCGACTCGGCGACGGCCGGCTGTTCGACGACGAACGCGCCGACGAGAATCAGGGACGGAGTGGCCGCGAGGGCGAGCCAGCGGCGTGGGATGTGCGGCATCGACGAGCCTCCTCGAGCATGGCGGCCAGGAGTCCCCGCCTATCCTGAGCCTGTCATGGGCTCCCCTTGTGGGGGAATACGCTGTCGTCGGCTATATGCCCCGTCTCGCGCGGTCCGACACATTCGACCCGCCCGGCGAGATCGGCCGGAGGCAACGGATTGGCGCGCCGACGCGTCTTCTCAACGACACGTGTGAACCCTGAGTAGAGCTATCTCAGATATGAGATAGGGTGAGCGACCGTGATTCAGCGAGGAGGAGGATCTGTGGCCGAGCACGCCGAGGACTACCTGAGTCGGATCGGGAACCTGATTCGCGATGCCCGGAAGCACCGGGGGTGGACTCAATCCGAGCTCGCCGAGGTCTTAGGAACCAGCCAGAGCGCGGTCAACCGGATCGAACGCGGTCATCAGAATCTCAGCCTGGAGATGCTGGCGCGCATCGGTGAGGCCCTCGACTCCGAGATCGTCTCGCTCGGCGTGCCCGGGCCCATGCACCTGCGGGTCGCCGGCGGCACGCGGCTGTCCGGGTCGATCGACATCAAGTCGAGCAAGAACGCCGGCGTCGCCCTGCTCGCCGCGTCGTTGCTCAACAAGGGCCGCACCACGCTGCGCCGGGTCGCCCGCATCGAGGAGGTCAACCGCCTGCTCGAGGTGCTCAACTCCATGGGTGTCCGGACCCGCTGGCTCGGCGACGACGGCGATCTCGAGATCGTCCCGCCGGCCGAGCTGAAGCTCGACGAGATGGACGTCGAGGCGGCGCGCCGGACCCGCAGCATCATCATGTTCCTCGGGCCGCTGCTGCACCGCCACGAGTCGTTCAGCCTGCCCTACGCCGGCGGCTGCGACCTCGGCACCCGTACCGTCGAGCCGCACATGACGGCGCTGCGCCGGTTCGGTCTCGAGGTCAAGGCCACCGAGGGCTTCTACCACGCGTACGTTGACCGCAACGCCGGTCCGACGCGAGCGATCGTCCTCACCGAACGCGGCGACACCGTGACCGAGAACGCGCTCATGGCGGCCGCGTTGCACGACGGCCAGACCGTCATCCGCAATGCCAGCTCCAACTACATGGTCCAAGACCTCTGCTTCTTCCTGAACGAGTTCGGCGTCGAGGTCGACGGCATCGGCACGACGACCCTGACCGTCCGGGGCAAGCAGTCGATCGACGTCGACGTGGAGTACGCCCCGAGCGAGGATCCGATCGAGGCGATGAGTCTGGTCGCGGCGGCGATCGTCACCGACTCGGAGATCACGATCCGCCGGGTGCCGATCGAGTTCATGGAGATCGAGCTCGCGTTGCTCGAGGAGATGGGCTTCTCCTACGACCGGACGGACGAATATCTCGCGGCCAACGGCCGTACTCGCCTGGTCGACATCACGACCCATCCGTCGGTGCTGCACTCCCCCATCGACAAGATCCACCCGATGCCGTTCCCGGGTCTCAACATCGACAACCTGCCGTTCTTCGCGGT
>Ga0075421_100002799_pt1 | contig 20861 bp, 19 predicted proteins | sample SoiMetdeltSBSDD5_FD_75292 | JGI IMG/M metagenome (GOLD analysis project Ga0075421, IMG submission 75292) | Bulk soil microbial communities from a Populus tree surrounding site in Tennessee, USA - Soil MetaG P. deltoides SBSDD5 | ecosystem: Environmental > Terrestrial > Soil > Tree plantation... | reverse complement strand
TTTTGCGCTGGCATCGAGAATTGTTTCGCTTCTATTGGAAGCGGAAGTCGCAAGGCAAACCGAAGATCTCACCTGAGACGATTGCTCTGATTCGAAGGATGGCCGTAGAGAATTACTTGTGGGGAGCCGAGCGGATCCGGGGTGAATTGATGAAGTTGGGAATTGAAGTGAGTAAACGGACCATTCAGAAATACATGCCGAAAGACAGGAAATCCCACGTTTCGAGCCGGATCTGGGCGACTTTCCTGAAAAATCAAGCCGGCGCGATGTGGGCCTGCGACTTTACCGTGATGCATGACTGGTTGTTTCGACCTTGGTATATCTTTGTGGTGATGGATTTGAAAACGCGCCAGATCGTGCATACAGGTGTCACCAACTTCCCGACCGATACATGGACAGCGCAACAAGTACGCGAAGCAACGCCGTGGGGGAGAGGTCCGCGGTATCTGATCCGTGATCGTGACCGCAAATATGCTGCGCGCTTTTCGGCTATGGCAGCCAGCTCTGGGATCCAGGAACTGAAGACGCCATATCGAGCGCCGCGTGCGAATGGAATTTGCGAAAGGTTCATCGGCAGTTTGCGTAGAGAATGCCTGGATCATATTCTCTTCCATGATGGCAGGCATGTACAACGGGTCGTCCGGGAATATATAGCTTACTTCAATCAGGAGCGTCCTCATCAGGGCATTGGTCAACGTATTCCCGAACAGTCTGATCTGCCAAACTCAAAGCCAACCAGTGGGCGCATCGTCTCGAAGGCGATCCTTGGCGGATTGCATCACAGTTATGCTCGCACGGCGTATCTGAACTAAACCACATCGTATAGTCAAAACTTGATAATCATGGGTGAAGTATATACATCGAATATCAGGCTATAAAGTTGAAATATATTTGGCTGTTGGTGAATGGTGCATTTCCCGAAAAGGGACCTTTCAGAGGCATCCCTGGCGTTGGAAAGGGGTTATCATCTGACAAAACTCCTGGCTAGACTCTCCGTATACTTGGCGGATGAAGCAAGTAGCCAGCACAGGGGATGTATTACAAACAAAATCGAGGCAGAGCGTACGGTATCTATAACGCCATCAAAGGTGCTGGCTACGTGCTCAGTCCGCTCGCAGGCGGATTAATTATTGCCAAAAGTCATTTTAGCTATATCTTTGTAGCTGCTGCTGCGATTGGAGCATTTGCTTTTATTTTGTCTTGGTTTCTCCCAAACGTTCAGGAGAAAATAGCTCTTGATGACGATGATGATTTTTCACTCTCTGCATTTATTTCGGTATTTAAAGATCCCAAACTAATACGCTGGTACGCAATCATTGTGGTCAATATGTTTTTTGTAAGTATTCTCTTTGGCTTCTTGCCTGTTCGAGTATATGCACTTCAGTATGGCGCAATTCAAACAGGTTTGATTCTTTCACTGGTCGCATTGAGTTATCTTCTGATCCAACCTGTGGCAGGTTATCTTGCCGATAAAACAGATGTTACAACGACAATCCGCGTTGGACTCATACTTTCTGCAATTAGCATTATTGCTGCACCCTTTGTAAGGGATACATTGCTCATTATTGATGCTGTGATTGCGGGGATAGGAGTAGGAATAGTTTGGACAAATACAGATACGTTGGTAAGTAAATTAGCAGAAGAAGGCAAGCTCGGCGCAACGATGGGTGCGGCCGGTTCGTTCAAAGAGTTTGGAGACATGGTCGGACCAATTCTAATTGGTGTACTCTCACAAATTTTAGGATTAACTTGGGGCTTTGTTATTTGTGGTATTTTAGGACTTTTTTCTCTAGCTCTTATACAATCGAAGAACAAGTCACTAGTATGAAAAATAGCTCATACAAAACGATCCGACTTCACGATGGAAGAACGCTCCGATTTGTCGCGTATGACTGGAAGTCTGATTTGAGAGATGAGGAGATTTTGGAGAAGTTACTGTCCCTGAATCTGGAGAGGGCAAAATAAGATAAATAATCATTGGCAATGATTTTCATTGCTGATACAATGTGGCTCTATAGCCATTTACAATTGAATATCCATTAATGTCTGCGCCTGAACTAGTTCGCAAAGTCAACACACCAACTTAACTCAGCTACCACCGCGCAAGCGGACATGCAACATATCAACTCTATAGGAGAATGCATATGAAAAAGCTGGTCAACTTTGGAATGATCCTTCTACTGGTAATTGCTTTGCTCTTAACGAACACCCCTGCTCGCGCAGCACCCACAACCCTCACAACCGGTGATATCGCCATCATCGGTTTTAATTTTGATAACTCCGACCAGATCGCCTTTGTGTTGTTGGTGGATGTCGGTTCGGGCACGCAGATCAACTTCACCGACAATGGATGGCAAAGCAACAACACCTTCCGCACAGGTGAAGGCACGTTCACCTGGACCGCGGCAACTGACCTGACCGCAGGCACGATTGTCGTCCCTGCGGTCAGTGGCGTGGCATTCTCCTCCACTGGCGATCAGGTGCTGGCTTATCAAGGAACGAGCAGTAGTCCAACATTCCTCTATGCATTGAACAGCGAAGGAGCAGGCATCTGGCAATCAAATGCCAATAATGCCGGTACTTCGGCCCTGCCGTTGGGATTGGTCAACGGCGTCAGTGCAGTTGCCCTGAATGAAATTGACAACGCAATATATACGGGGATCACCACCGGTACAATAGCCCAGCTCCTTGCCGCAGTTGGCAACACAGCCAACTGGACAGGCAGCGACACCGTCCGTCAGACCATGCCGAGCGGTTCATTCAACGTCCAGGGTGGCGCGCCAACCAATACGCCGACTCCTACCCATACATCTACACCCACTTTCACGCCAACCGCAACGTTCACGCCCACATCTACATTCACACCCACCGCCACATTCACCCCGACATTCACGTTCACACCCACATTCACATCTACTTCCACATTCACGCCCACCGCTTCGGCTACGCCTACGCAGACATTTACACCGTCCAACACACCCACCAATACCCCGACGAGCACCGCCACAAATACACCCATTAGCTTCCCCACAACATTATCAGCCGGTGATATCGCCATCATCGGTTTTAATTTTGACGATCCAGATCAAATGGCTTTCGTGTTATTGGTGAACGTCGGGGCCGGCGCGCAGATCAACTTCACCGACAACGGCTGGATGAGCAACAATACCTTCCGTACCGGCGAAGGTACCTTCACCTGGACCGCGGCAACCAATCTCCTCGCGGGAACAATTGTGACGCCTACGGTCAGCGGGGTTTTGTTTTCCACCACCGGCGATCAAATTCTCGCATATCAGGGCACCAGCAGTAATCCTACCTTCCTCTATGCATTGAATAGCGAGGGCGCGGGCGTCTGGCAGGCTGACGCAACCAGTAGTAATACCTCTGCGCTACCGTTGGGGCTAGTCAATGGCACAAGCGCTGTCGCGCTGAATGAAATTGACAACGCAATCTACTCCGGTATCACCATAGGCACCCAGGCTCAACTCCTGGCGGAAATCGGGAATCCGGCCAACTGGACCGGAGACGATACCGTCCGCCAGACCATGCCGAGCGGTTCATTCAACGTTCAAAGTGGCGGGCCCACCAACACACCGACACCCACCAATACACCTGGCGGCCCGACACCCACCCCTACGAACACTCCAGCTTTTCCGAACTGTCCTGCGGCAACCATCACTGCGATTGGCGCGATTCAGGGCACAGGTACCAGCACTCCATTGAGCGGACAACAGCGTACTATTCGGGGAGTTGTGATCGCAGACTTTCAGGGATCGAATGAGTTGAGCGGCTTCTTCGTGCAGGATGGAGGCGATGGCGATACCAATTCATCCGATGGGCTGTTCATTCCATCCACCACCGCGGTCAGCGCTGGCAACCCGGTTCAAGTGACCGGCACAGTTGGCGAATCCAGTTCACGGACCCAATTCACCTCTGTCCAAACGGTGACAGTATGTGGATCCGCTCCGAACGTCACACCGGTTAACATCTCATTGCCCGTTACAGCATCAACCGATCTCGAAAAATATGAAGGCATGTCTGTGACCTTCTCCCAGACATTGTTCGTCACTGAAAACTTTGGTCTGGGTCGATTCGGTGAGGTGGCGTTGGCTTCTGAACGTTTATCAAACCCCACCAATGTGACCACGCCCGGCGCATCTGCGATTGCGATGCAAGCCGCGAATGATCTCAAGCGCATCACACTGGACGATGGCAGTACGATTCAAAACCCCGATCCTGTGGATTACCCGGCACCAGGACTCTCCTTCGCAAACACCCTGCGCTCCGGCGACACAGTCACCAATGTAACCGGCGTGATGGACTATTCATCCAGCGCATATCGCGTTCACGCCACGGTCGCGCCGAGCTGGACACATTCCAACCCGCGCACGAGCAGTCCCAGCAGCGTGGGCGGCACATTGCGCGTGGCAAGTTTCAATGTGCTCAACTATTTCAATGGTCCGACCTTCCCCACCTCGCGCGGCGCAGACACTGCTGCAGAATTCACCCGCCAGCGCGACAAGATCATCAACGCCATACTCGCGATGAACGCGGATATTGTCGGTCTGATCGAGATCGAGAATGACGGTTATGGTTCAGGCAGCGCGATTCAAGACCTTGTCAATGGTTTGAATGCCAGCGCGCCCGCGGGCACTACCTATGCTTTCATCAATCCTGGTGTTTCGCAAGTGGGCACGGACGAGATCACAGTCGGTATTGTTTATCGAGTGCAGACTGTCACACCGGTCGGCGCTGCACAGATCAAAACGAATGGTGCCTTCTCAACGCTCAATCGTCCGCCGATGGCGCAAACCTTCCAGCAAATCAGCGGAGGTGGGAAGTTAACCGTTGCGGTCAACCATTTCAAATCGAAAGGCTCAGCCTGTGCAGGTGATCCCGATACGGGTGATGGACAGGGCAACTGCAACCAGACCCGCGTCAATGCCGCCAACGACCTGACCTCCTGGCTGGCAACTGATCCCACTGGTAGTGGCGACCCCGACTTCCTCATCGTCGGCGATTTGAACGCCTATGCCAAGGAAGATCCCATCACTGCCATCAAAAACGTCGGATACACCAACCTGACCGAGACGTTCCTGGGGCAATTTGCCTATTCCTATGTGTTTATGGGACAGTCGGGCTATCTCGATCATGCCCTTGCCACTTCCGGACTGACAGCGCAAGTGAACGGAGTGGCTGAGTGGCATATCAACTGCGACGAACCCGTCATTCTCGATTACAACGTGGAATTCAAATCCCCTGGGCAGGTGACGAGTTTCTATGGCACCGAACCCTATCGCTCATCCGATCATGACCCGGTGATCATCGGATTGACACTTAATCCATAGTTGTTTCACTCAGAAAGCAGCTTATCATTGAGGACAGCCGCCTTCAATTAGAAGGTGGCTGTTTCCTTATGTGTATAAGCATACAACCGGTATTTCAACATCTAGGAATCTTCCCTAAACAATCTTCGTTTCCTGCGGTTGCAGTCGCGCTGGGAAGAGATGCCCAGATCTATAACCATAATCATGAAGACGTTGTAAGAGAGGTGTTATCATGGCCCGATGACCACCGCCACTGCTCAAGTGAATCTCAATCTGGCTTTCATCAAATACTAGGGTAACCGCGACTATACCTTACGTCTTCCTATGAACGGCTCCATCTCGATGAACCTGGATGGCTTATACACGCGCACCATGGTCAGCTTTCAGCCGTCATTGCCGTTCGATAAACTGATCATCAATGGACATGAAGTGATGGGGCGGATTGAATCGGATTTCCCATATCCTCGATAGCATTCGCGGCATGGCAGTGACGCGTTTAGTACAGTACGATTTCGACATGGCTGAGGTTCAACTCGGCAAACGACTTGATCAGTAAGTCCGCCCCCCTGGCAATCGCGCGATGAAAATGAAGAGCGACTCGAAATGAGTCGCTCTTTTCGGTTGGCAGGCGTTCTGAGCTTGGCTTGGGCACTGGGATTGGGGCAAGAATCTATATGAACTTAAAGACTGGATGCAGTTTTTAGAGTTCCTTGATATCAAGTAAATGAAGTAAGCATCCAGACTCTTAAAGTTCTTCCTTTCTAAATTTGGATTAATTAAACAGGCAACAAAACTGGCTTGCACGATCGCGCATCTAGCGGAGGCGCTGCACCTTCGGTCGTCCGACGTTGATGCACAGCATGATTTGATGGGATAATTGATCTGTATCAGAGCATACGCATCGCGTGTTGACATGCATCCAGTAATCCGCGACGAATGACATAATTCTATGTGTATCTTCTACTCAAACTCAATGAGACTTTAGCAAATCAAAATCCTCTCATTGATTGCTAAAGAAAAACTGTATAAACCTGTCTGGTCTATGCCGTCTTTTGATACTAAAGTACTAACATTCACTTTCAAGAGCGGCTGGACATGCACATCTTCTGTCTCGGACTTAACCACAACACCACACCCATCGAACTTCGTGAGCAATTGTCGCTCAACGAAGATGCGATCCGTTCCGCGCTGGCGCGTCTGGCCTGCGGACACATTTCATCATCTATCACAGAACTCGTCATTATTTCCACCTGTAATCGCATTGAACTCTACGCCGCCTCCAGTCAATTGGCAGTTGCTGAACTGGAGGCTTTTTTGTCGGATGTTTGTAGTGTGTCTTCACGGCAATTCCAAGCGCATTCATACCATTTTGAAGACTTGGATACAATCCATCATCTCTTTGAAGTCGCTGCGGGGCTCGACTCCTTCGTCATTGGCGAACCGCAAATTTTGGGGCAGATCGTCCGCTCGTTGGAACTCTCACGCGGACAAAACATGGCGGGTCCCATATTGAACCGCCTTTTTCAATCCGCCATCCACGCGGGAAAACGCGCCCGCACCGAGACAGGCATCAGCCGCAACCCCGCCTCGGTTTCGTCGCTTGCCGCATCGTTGGCAGAACGGGTTGTTCATCCTATTTCCGAAGCGCAGGTCGTAATCCTCGGCGCGGGCGAAATGGCAGAACTGGCAGTGGAAGCCTTGCGTAAGCGTGGGGCGAACCGCATCCTGGTTGTCAACCGCACATTGGAACGGGCCCACACCATCGCAGACCGCTGGGACGCGCAAATCACCACGTTCGAAAATCTCGATGCAGCACTGATTTCCGCTGATATTCTGATCTCATCCACGGGCGCACCGCATACCATCGTATCCGCTGAAATGGTCAGGTATGCAATGGAAGCGCGCACACAACGCCCGCTCTTTTTGATTGATATCGCCGTGCCGCGTGACATCGACCCCGACGCGGCGAATATTCCACACGTCAAACTTTATGACATCGACAGCCTAAATGCAAAACTCGAACATTCGCTTGCAGAACGCATGGCGGAGGTGCCGCAGGTCAGGTCCATCCTCGAAGAGGAAATTTCGGAATTCGCAGAGTATATGAAATCCATGGAGATGATTCCTATCATCTCCAATATTCGCCAGCAAGCCGAAATCATCCGCCAAGAGATGCTTGAAAAAACGCTGCGCCGTCTGCCCAACCTGACCGAAGCCGAACGTGTCCGTATCGAAGCCATGACTCAGGCGCTGGTCAAAAAAATATTGCACGCGCCAACCAACCGTCTGCGCGCCGAAGCGTCCGGTCCGCACGCGCCCGAATATGCCGCCGTCGCCCGCGCGTTGTTCGGACTGCAAAGCGAAGGCTTGTGTGGCTTCTCTGGTCAAGCCTGCCCCATCTCAGATGCCCCTGATTAGGTAACCATGAAATTGATTTTCGCCACCCGTCCATCCGCCCTCGCCCGCTGGCAAACCCAATGGGTCATCCATGCTTTGCAAACGCTTCATCCAACTCTTGAATGTGAAGAAAAAATTATCACCACGCAGGGCGATAAAATTCTCGACAAGCCTCTGCCCGAAATCGGCGGCAAGGGACTCTTCACACAGGAACTTGAATCCGAATTGCTCAACGGACACGTTCATTGTGCGGTTCACTCGCTCAAGGATTTGCCCGTTGAAAACCCCACTGGATTAACCGTTGGATGCATCCCCGTCCGTGCCGAAATGCGGGATGCACTGATCTCTGCCAATGGACATATCCTCGCGGCACTTCCCGCCAACGCTTCCCTCGGGACCTCGAGCCTGCGCCGCGCTGCCCAAATCCTTTCGCTCCGCCCTGACATTAGAACTCAATCCCTGCGCGGTAATGTGGATACCCGCCTGCGCAAAGCACTGGACGGTCAATACGACGCGATCCTTCTTGCAGGCGCGGGATTGATCCGATTAGGTTTGGATAAATATGTGACCGAGTGGCTTTCACTCGATGTCATGCTTCCCGCGCCAGGGCAAGGCGCGCTTGCCGTGCAATGTCGCGCGGACGATCAAGCTACTCTCGGCTTGCTCGCTGTGCTGGAGGATGAATCCACACGAAAAGCAGTCTCTGCCGAACGCGCCTTCCTCAGCGGTCTCGGCGGCGGATGTACGGTGCCTGTGGCGGCGTACGCGACAGTGGAAAGCGGTGTCCTGACGGGCAAAGCCGTGTCGAAGGATCAAACTTCGAAGGTCATTAAATTGACGGGCTTGGTAATTTCGGAAGATGGCAAGAAAGTTGTGAAAGTCACTGGTCATGGAATAGACGCATTGCAACTCGGAAATGAACTCGCGCAAAGGGCGATTCAACAAGGCGCAGATGAAATCCTAAAACTGCCTACTGCCCACTAATTGCTCATTACCATGAAAATACTAATTACCCGCCCCCGTACCCAGGCTGATGACTTCGCAGAAAAGTTGTATTCAGCAGGCTTTGATCCGATCTTTTTCCCTGTCATCGATATCCGTCCGATTGATGATAACGTTGCGCTTGATAAGACACTTAAGAAATTGAATTACTATGGATGGGTGGTGTTCACATCCGTCAATGCGGTGGAGATTGTGTTCGACAAATATTCCGATATCTTATTAGGGAATAGGCTGGAAGTGAAGTTCGCCGCCATCGGACCGAAAACAGCCGAAGCTCTGAAAGCGCGCGGCGTGACGCCCAATTTTGTCCCTCAAGAATACATCGCCGAAGCTATCTTGCCTGGTTTGGGTGACCTGCGCGGCAAGTGGGTTTTGTTGCCCCGCGCAGAGATCGCACGCCAGGCTTTGCCCGAAGCCATTTCCAACGCGGGAGGTATAGCGCATGAAATCGCCGTTTATAAAACCCTGCCTGCTCAACCTGACCCCGACAGTATCGCCGCGTTGAAATCAGGCGTGGATGTGATCACACTAACTAGTCCATCCACCGTGCAAAACTTTGTCGCCATCGCCAAACAAAACGGACTCGATCCGTTGAACCTGCCAAATAATCCATTATTCGCCTGTATTGGTCCGATCACAGAGCAAGCCGCAAGGGATGGAGGATTGTCAAAATTGGTGGTTGCAAAAGCATACACAACAGATGGGCTGATTGAAGCCATTACAAATATGGAGGCATTATGAATCTCGTCGAACTTGAAAAACAAAAACTGATCACTGATCACAGGTCCCTGATTGCTCGCCCGCGAAGGTTGCGTGCCACCCCTGCACTCCGTGCGATGGTGCGTGAGACCGAACTTAACGCGCGTGATTTCATCTATCCGCTTTTCGTGCGGCATGGGACGGGTCGAAGCGAGATCCGCTCAATGCCGGGCATGTACCAACTGTCAGTGCAGGAAAGTGTCCGTGAAGCGGAATCAGCTGCACAGTCGGGTGTGAACGCTGTCATCCTATTTGGGATTCCCAAAGAGAAGGATCCGATCGGGTTGGAGAATTTTTCAAATGATGGAATTGTCCAGCAGGCAATTCGCGCCATCAAGCAGGAAATCCCGGAAATGGTGGTGGTAACAGATGTATGTCTGTGCGAGTATACAGATCACGGTCATTGCGGGATTTTGAACACGGGCGAACATTTTCATGCAGGACTACCTGAAGGTTATGTGCTAAATGACCCAACCCTGGATGTGCTAGCAAAAGTCGCGATCTCGCATGCGGATTGCGGCGCCGATATTGTCGCGCCGAGCGGCATGATGGATGGAATGGTGTTTGCTATTCGTGGGGCGCTGGATGCTTCGGGATATGAAAATCTTCCAATCATGTCCTATGCAGTGAAATATGCGTCTTCGTTTTATGGACCTTTCCGTGAAGCCGCCGAAGGAGCGCCAAAATTTGGTGATCGGAAATCTCATCAAATGGATCCCGCCAATGTGCGCGAAGCATTGCGTGAAGCTTCGCTGGATGTGGATGAAGGCGCAGACATATTAATGATCAAGCCCGCGCTGGCCTATCTCGATGTGATCCGCGTAGTGAAGGATACTTTCCCTGAACTGCCGATGGCAGCATACAATGTCAGTGGGGAATACGCGATGATCAAGGCCGCCGCGGCAAACGGCTGGGTGGATGAAGCGAAGGTCACGCTCGAAACATTGACATCCATTAAACGCGCAGGCGCGGATATGATCATTACCTATCATGCGCTCGATGCAGCAAGGTGGTTAGCAGGTTAATTTGTATATTCCCAAAGGAGCATAAATGACCACGGATACAACCGAGCAACTCGAGCGCACGTTCAATCACTTTTCACTTTTTTCCTTCAAGGATGCATATTGGTCTTTGCGTACAGATGAACGTGCGGAATTTCATAAAAGCTGGTTGACTTCTTTATGTGCCGCTGCCCAAAAAGTGGATATATTCCAGGGCACAGAACATGATGTGGATCTGATCGTCTGGTCTGCATTAACGATGACAGGCAATCAAGACGCAGGTCTCTTTTTTGAGAAGTATGCCACAGCTATGACTCCATGGCGGCATTTGATCGAGAATAAGGATTCTCTGTGGGGCTTTACACGTCCATCGCAATATTCGAAGGCCCGCTCCAAACAGGAGGTCGATCCGTTCTCTGAGGAGCACAAGCCTTATCTGATCATTTATCCTTTTTCAAAGACGACCGAATGGTATTTGATGGGCCGCGACGCGCGTCAGGGGATGATGAACGAACACATCCGTATTGGGAAACAGTACGAAGGCATCAGCCAGTTGCTTCTCTATTCCTTCGGTTTGCAGAACCAGGAATTTGTCGTGGTGTATGAAACCGATGATTTGACTCGCTTTTCCGACCTGGTCAATGAATTGCGCGACACCGAAGCGCGCCGTTACACCCTGCGCGACACCCCTTTGCACACTGCCATCTATCACCCTGCCGAAGAGACCCTTGCGTTATGGAAATGAATAGCCGATTTTTACAAGCCTGCCATCGCCAGCCCGTGGATGCAACACCGGTCTGGTTTATGCGCCAGGCAGGCCGTTACATGCCCGAATACCGCGCCATTCGTGAGAAATATTCGCTGCTCGAAATCTGCTACCAGCCTGAACTCGCCGCCGAAGTGACTCTGCAACCTGTGCGCGCCCTCGGTGTGGATGCGGCGATTCTCTTCGCCGATATTCTGCTTCCAGTAATTCCGCTGGGTGTTGGTTTGGAATTTGGAAAAGGTGAAGGACCCATTTTGCAGAACCCCGTCTGCACGATGGAGGATGTTCGGACGTTAAATCCTGTCGAAGCGGAAACAGATTTGGGCTACGTTATGGACGCGATCCGCATCCTGCGCGGCGAACTGAATGGGATTCCGCTCATCGGCTTTTGCGGCGCGCCATTCACGGTCGCATCCTACATGATCGAAGGCGGCTCATCGCGCGAATTTCTCAAAACCAAAACGATAATGTATTCCGATCCGCAAACATGGTACGCGCTTATGGAAAAACTTTCATCCGTGCTGGCGGGTTATCTTGTGGCGCAGATCCGCGCGGGCACGCAAGCCGTTCAAGTTTTTGACTCATGGGTCGGCGCGCTCAGCCCGCAGGATTACGAGAAATTTGTTCTGCCTTATTCGCAAAAAGTTTTACAAGCCGCAAAAAATGAAAATGTGCCAGTCATTCACTTCGGCACGAACACAACGACTCTTCTTCCCTTGATGAAAAGCGCGGGTGGAGATGTGATCGGACTCGACTGGCGCATCCCGCTTGACGATGGCTGGACTCTGCTTGGAAGCGATGTCGCCGTTCAAGGGAATCTTGATCCCATCACGCTCTTTGCGCCCCTTCCCGAAATCAATGCCCGCGTGCATGATGTTTTGCGCCGCGCGGATGGTCGCCCAGGTCACATCTTCAATCTTGGTCATGGCATTTTACAAAACACACCAGTCGATAACGTCAAAGCCGTTGTTGATATGGTGCATGAATACAGCACGGTGGGAATAGAAAACCCATGATCGGTGTATTGGTAATGGCGTACGGCGGTCCCAATAACCTTGATGAGGTCGAACCATATCTGATGGATGTGCGCGGTCATCGCCCCACCACGCCCGAGATCATTCATGAAGTGCGAGAACGCTATCGCGAGATCGGCGGGCGCTCACCCATCCTAGAACAGACACAGGCGCAGGCGAACGCGCTCGAAGCCGCATTGAACACTTCGGGTAAAGATTTCAAAGTCTTCGTCGGCATGCGCCACTGGCATCCTTATATCAAGGACGTGTTGGAAGAAATGCACAGCCAGAGTATTGAGTGTGCTGTCGGCTTGGTCATGGCACCGCACTATTCGCGTATGAGCATTGGCGCGTATTACAAAAAGGTTGAAGAAGCCAGTCTACACATCGCGTTTTCACGCATTGAAGATTGGCATCTGCAGACTGGTTATCTGAATGCGCTTGTAGACCATGTACGTGTCGCGCTCCAGCGTTTTCCCGAAGATATTCGCGCCGAAGTCCCTGTCATTTTCACCGCGCATAGCCTGCCAGAGCGGATACTGGAATGGAATGATCCCTATCCCGTTCAGTTGCGCGAGACGATCTCCGCTTTGATGGAGCGGCTCGGTTCACAGCCGCATGAATTCGCTTATCAATCAGCCGCGATCTCTAGTGAACCCTGGCTGGGACCCGATGCATCACAGGTCATTGAACGCTTCGCATCGGAAGGCAAACGATACATTCTGCTCTGCCCCATCGGCTTCGTTTGCGAGCATGTTGAAATTCTTTACGACATTGACATCGTTTATCAAAACCTTTCGAAATCACTTGGCGTAGTTCTGGAACGTATTGAGATGCTCAACACCGCGCCTGAAATGATTGAGGGGCTGGCGCAATTGATACGTGAAAAAGCAAGTGAATCGGGTTGGTAATGAATAGCATCGTTATCATTGGCGGCGGTATCGCAGGGCTTTCCGCCGCATACTACGCAAAAAAGAAAGCCCCCGAGGCGCAGGTTGCCGTTATCGAATCTGATTCGCGCTGGGGTGGCAAGATCACCACCGACCGCGTCGACTTCGACGATGGACAGTTCATCATTGAAGGCGGTCCCGATACTTTTCTCGCCACAAAACCCTGGGGAGTGGCGCTTTGCAAAGAACTCGGTCTCGGTGAGCGATTGCATGGCACAAATCCCAATCAAAAAAACACCTATGTTCTGCATCGAAACAAACTCGAGCCCTTGCCCGATGGACTCGCCATGATGATTCCCACCAACATTCAGGCGATTCTCAAAACGCGATTGGTTTCATGGTTTGGCAAAGCGCGCATGGGATTTGATTTCATCCTCCCTAGGAAAGCCGTCAATGGCGACGAATCCCTTGGTGCATTTGTTAGTCGTCGCTTTGGGCGCGAAGCGTACGAAAATCTCATTGAGCCGCTGATGTCTGGAATCTACGCGGGTGATGGTGATCAACTTTCACTGTCGTCTACATTTCCCTATCTGCGCGATCTTGAAATCAGATATGGTTCCCTCGCGCGCGGCGCAATTCAAATGCGTAAACAATCAAATGGCAAGTCTGTTCAAGGTTCGCGCTCTGCATTTCTTACACCAACAACAGGTCTTGCTGAAATTGTTGAAGCGATCATTTCTTTTCTTGAAACCAACGGAGCAACATTTCGTCTCAATACTCGTGCCTCCCGAATATCGAATATCAATTCTCGTTATTCTGTGGAATTGGAATCTGGTGAGGTGCTTCAAGCGGACTCGGTCATCTTAGCTACTCCCGCGTTTATCAGTGGGACTCTGCTTGCTTCATTCGACCCGACGCTTGCTTATGACTTAAAAAGCATTCCCTACGCCTCAACCGCTACCGTATCCCTCGCCTACGGACAGAATAACCTGCCCCGCGAATTGGATGGTTATGGCTACGTCATCCCGCGCCACGAAGGACGCCGCGCCCTCGCCTGCACTTGGACATCCACCAAATTCCCGCACCGCGCTCCCAATGGTTATGTTCTTGTTCGCATCTTCGTTGGTAGAGCAGGACAAGATATTCCATGGAATGAAAATGATCTGCTTGCATTGGCAAAGGAAGAGTTGAAACTAACCTTGGGTATCACTGCAGAACCTTTATTGCATCGAGTTTTTATGTGGGAAAACGCCATGCCGCAATATAACCTCGGTCACCCCGAAATACTCAATCGCATTGACGCCGCGCTCGAAAAACACCCTAGGCTTGCATTGGCAGGCAACGGCTATCGCGGCATCGGCATTCCTGATTGTATTCACTCCGGCAAACTCGCTGTAAACAAGGTACTAGAGAATAGACAAGTAGAGAACAGTTCTGTTCCTGCGCATACTACTCTCTAATCTCAATTCTCTTTTCTTGAGATCTTTATGAACATCAATAAATCAATCACACTCTTTTCGGAAGCACAAAAACTATTACCAGGCGGTGTTGATTCGCCCGTACGCGCCTTTCGCGCGGTGGGCGGTCAACCGCTCTTCATTGATCGCGGCGAAGGCGCATATCTCTTCGATGTAGACGGCAATCGTTATATTGATTATGTCCTTTCGTGGGGGCCGCTTATCACGGGACACGCTCATCCAAAAGTCGTAGAAGCGATTCAACAGGCGGCGCTGAAAGGGACATCCTTTGGTGCACCGAGTCCGTTGGAAATTGAACTGGCAAAAAGCGTGATGGAGTTCATGCCAAATATCGAGATGATCCGTTTTGTTAATTCTGGCACTGAAGCGACGATGTCTGGGTTGAGATTGGCGCGCGCCTACACCAGGCGCGACAAGATCATCAAGTTCGAAGGCTGTTATCACGGTCATGCTGATTTACTTTTGGTGCAGGCGGGTTCGGGCGTAGCGACATTGGGGTTGCCCGATTCTCCTGGAGTGCCAGCGGACACAGTCAAGGATACGCTGGTTGCCATTTATAACAATCTTGATTCGGTTGAAGCGTTATTTAAACAATACCCTGACCAAATTGCTGCGATCATTGTTGAGCCAGTCGCAGGGAATATGGGAGTTGTTCCTCCAATTCCTGGTTTCCTTGAAGGCTTGCGAAAAATTACAACTCAACATGATGCGTTGCTCATTTTCGATGAAGTGATGACGGGTTTCCGCGTCCATCCTGGCGGCGCACAGACCCTTTACGACATCGTGCCTGACCTAACGACCCTCGGCAAAGTCATCGGCGGGGGGTTGCCCGTCGGCGCGTATGGCAGCAAACGCGAGATCATGCAAATGGTCGCGCCTGCTGGTCCGATGTATCAGGCTGGGACACTTTCAGGCAATCCGCTTGCCATGAGCGCGGGCATCGCTACATTGAGTCTACTAAAAGGAGAGAACTGCTGGGAGAAACTGGAGCAAGCCGCGGGTCGGTTGGAATCAGGGATTTCATCTGTTGCGAAAAAAGCAGGCATCCCAATCCGTCAGACGCGGGTCGGTACAATGTTCACAACTTTCTTTTCTGAAACTGAACCGCGTGATTGGTCAACGGTCAAAGTTGCGGATAAAGAACGTTTTGCGAAATTTTTTCAAAAGATTTTGGAGAATGGCGTGTATTTCGCGCCGTCGCAGTTCGAAGCGGGGTTCGTTTCCACCTTGCATAGTGATGAAATCATTGACGCCACAATCAATGCCGTTGAAAAAGCCTTGAAGACGTTATAGGTGTTTGATGTTTTATAAAGGGGTGCTAGCAGCCATCTTATGAAGCGCGTCTTCCGAAGGGACGTTTGCCTTACGATATATATCCACAACAGATTCGATCAATGCGTTTCGAAAGAACAGAAACGCCCGAGCTGCATCCACAAAACTTAATCCGTAGCGATGGGCGCGCGAAGCGTACTCATATCCAATGGCGTGAGATTCCGCGGAGGAGTTTTCGCCATTGGAAATAAACGCCATCAAGCCGTGAAATAAAGAACGGGCGCTCTCGCGATACCGTATTCGAGCCTCTGCATCCAATTTCCTATACCAAGTCTCGGCTTCAAGTTTTCCCTCCGCGATTTGCACGCGCACGTTGCGAATGACCGATTGCAGAATTCTCTCGGGCTCCATCTGCTGGCGATTCGCCGCTTCCCATAATTCGACCTCGTTGCGAAGATAACGACGGTGCCCGCCCCGCGTCATATGCACTGGGAGGAGTCCCTTGTTCGACCACAACCGGACGGTCCCCGGGTGTACACCCAGTAAATCCGCCGCGTCTTTGAGGGAAAGCCATTCATTTGACATTCTATTCCCATTTTACCATCTGCCGCGCGAGCATGAGCGTCATCTGTGAACGGTCCTGATTATAGGCATCACGAATGGCTTGCTGTCTTTCCTCCACTGTCGAATCTGGGCTGAGGTTTACAATGGTTTGAAACATATCAGTTTAATCGGCATTAATGGAATAGGCGGAGTATATGCTTCAAATCTATATAAATCCAGTAACAGGGATGAATTGTCAGTCAAACCCGCATTAATTCGATTTTCAACCCGGTTGATATTTTCTAATATTTATTTGTCTATCAATATCTTAAGGTCCAAGTATAAAAAGAAGAGGATGATGCTGACCGCGATAACACTCCAGGTGAGGTAACGCATGCGCCAGCCGGTATACCACAGCCTCCAAATGTTACGCGCCATCACCCCGATTGCCAACAAACTAATTGCAATATTGAACCAAACAGAAACCGAGTCGCTTAGCCTGATCAATGGCAACAAAAATGGCACCAACACGTATTGCATCCCACAACGCGCTGCCGCCCACAACATGAGTCCATTGAAAATGCCCGCGTCACTCTCTGTTGTTTGAGTTTGACCATTTTCTGTTAGGTTGGCTTGAGATCCTGTCATAGGGTTCTCTCCTTTACGTGGACGAAAAAATATTCGGTAGTGGTTAACTGATAAGTGATAGGTTGTGCCTGATAATGAAAGAGCGTGTCACGATTTCATGCATGAAGTCAGATTTTGAAAAGGATAAAGTTTTTCGAACAAAGCGAGCGCTCGATTGTCTGAGTTTGTTGTACCATCGCTCCATGTGATTGGTTTGTCTTTCTGCTTTTCCAACACAATGATGCGTCTCTGCTGGGAAGACCAGTTGATAAGCTTCCCATAAATCACTGAAACTTTGACAGCTTTGATAACTTGCGGGAATGCGCTCCCAGAGAAGACGGCAAGTCTTTTCGCTTCGACCCCCAATGGCGTAGGCAATGATTTGACGTGTACGACGACACATGACCGTCCAGAGCCAACGTTTTCGCCACTGTTCAAACACGAATGACCACATTTCGTCAACTTCCACAACATCCTCCGCTTCTACAGGAACAAGGGTCTCCTCAAGTTTTGGATTTTGCGCGTCTTTTTTTGAGCCAAGTCGTCAATGTATTGCGGCTGACACCAATGGTGCGTTGAATGCCGCGCATACTGGAACGCTCGTTGTAGGCTGACAGAATTTGTTCTTTCTCAGCCTGGCTGTAACCCTTCGGTTTCGGTTGTAAAACAGCGTGTTTGCCACAATCTTTGCACCAATACTGTTGATTGCCATAGGCATTGCGCCCATTCTTGACGATATTTGTGCTTCCGCACTCTTGACAGGTATGGATTGTAGTTTCTGCGATCATGCACTAAGATTACCACATATCATTTATCCTTGAACCACTACTAAATCTATAGAGATGATTTTTTTACTCAACTCAAGTCTTTGTCAAAACAACTTGACGGAGAGCATAATGTGTTATACCATTGACATACCTGCATTTTGATGTGCAGGGGATTATCAAAGTGATAATCATTTCAAAACACCGCCACATATAGCGAATTGTCCCGCAATTGAGTTATTTATCCCATATGTGCTGGCATTTTTAAGAGCGCATTGTGAGCCTAACTCATAAGCCCTTGGTCGCGAGTCCGAATCTCGCCCTCGGCACTAAGAAGAACCCGCCATCAGCGGGTTTTTTATTTTGTTTTTTTCAAAGAACATACGTTTTCCAACATAGACGCCATGATCTGACGCCACAATATACCCTTTGTTCCACCGTCCAAAACGCGGACTTGTGTAATCGCACCCAACCCGGCCTTTTGAATCAACATGAAAGAATCTTTCAAACCAAATGCAACACCTTTCAACACACTCGCGTCATATGCGCGCGGCTATGGCGCAGGGTCAAGCCCGTGAAAGCGCCCTTCGCCATCGGGTCCGGATGAGGCGTGCGCTCGCCGGAAAAATATGGCAGGAATGGCATCTAATCCACAACATTTTGAAAGGCGAGTATCCCTGGATAGCATGTAATGACTTTGGAGGTTCTGTTTATTACCTTTCAGAGCCGCTTTTACAGCGGATAAATGTTGTAAAGGGATAATCGCCTTGATTTTTTAGCACATTGAGGGGTCCTGACGAAAAGGATCGAATGATCCTAGGTTGGTGATAGATGTGGGGACGAGGCAATCATAGTGGTAGGTTGAATGTTTGGTGTTATGCAAGACAGCATCGCCTGCATGAATCGTGCTGCCCCCATTGCGATCGCTATTATCAATAAATTTGAAAGCATGCCAAGTTAATCCTTCAAAATGATTTAGCTTCATCGCAGGGCAAGATACAAGAAGTTCTGTATCATTGCGTTCCCACATAAATGGACTTAACCAACGCATCCAGCAGATCCAGGTTGGGAGTGAAATCTGCTGGAGTAAGAGCATTCATTGACTCTGCGACTTGTCGGTTGTATTCCAATATCTCCTCGACGTTGGTTGTCATCGTGGGGGCTGAATCAGGCAGGTTTGCAGCATGGATCGGAATCTGTACATAAATGCCGGATTGCTGATCTGCGCTATATCCACGAAATATATATTTCAGCGATTCATTGCTGACAACATAATGACTCTGCCCAGAGGTTTCCAGCCCGCGATTGCCGCTGCCATTTTGAAAGGAAAGGGCTATTTCCTTTGCCTCAAAGATGACTGCCGCGCCCCCTCTATATCCGGCCGGCGGAAAGACGAAGAATCCAAATGCCTGCTCGAATTCTGCTATAGGATAAACCTCCACGCACCAGGTCTGACAATATTCCTCCAGGGTCAGCGAAAAGCGGGTATGATGCACTATCGATCCATTAAGTGAGGTCACATCATCAAAGACATGAAGACGTGAACCGATTGCGGGGTCGAGGGTAAAGAGGATACCCATGTAGCTGATGTGCGGTCCTTCAAGGACCTGTACGCTCCCAGGAACATTGTTAGCAGTCATATCTGCAAAATGGAAGGAAGACAGGACCTGGCTGATCGTTCGCTCAAAGCTGCCTTCGGATTTTTCCGATACCGCAATCACCAAAAACAGATCACGATTTGGAAATGGGACGTAAATGCGCTGAATACGATCCCAGGAATAACCTTGGATGGCAGTCCCTGTTTGTCCATCAATGGTAACTATGCGATCAGACCCAGAAGGCAGAAAGGATTCTCCAACAATCTTCTTACCTGCTTGGATTTGAGCGGCTTTCTCCTGTTCAACATAATCCTGCAAAGCAATTCTCTCGCGGTTTCGTACTACGTAGATGGCAAACCCGTCGAAGGGCATATCCGTGTTCGGTGTTGTTGTGCTTTCGTCCGCTAAAGTAATGATCAACTGTGTTTGGCCGGTCAGGGCCCCCGCTATAACACAACACGTTTGGCTTAAGGCGGGGTACAGGAAATAAAAACCATACTTTGAATCTTCATATTTCTCCCAGCGGTCGCCGATTGCGGGAGTATCGATGATCGCGGGATCAGAAGTGGGCGTTTGATTCACAGGAATCGCTGTGGTTACCGTGAGAGGTGAACAGCCTGCAAGAAGAATCAATCCTAATGCGATACTACTTTTGGGGTACTTGGATTGAATGGTTGACCACATTTTCTTCATGTCTCTTATTCCTTCATCTTAGAGTGGCGAGGCGGCCTGATAAAAGTGCGGTTCAATGGAATATTTCCTGAGGAAATGTTTATGACCTTCTCTTGTCTAAAGCTTCCAGTTGTGCGCAGTGTTGTTCTTCATGTTCCATCAGCGAAGTCGCAACCTGGAACAAGGAGACGGCTCCTTTTTCTTCATGGATGCCGAGACGCTGCCAGTCTTTGATGGCGACCTGGCGCAACATTGACACCAGCTCGGCCCGACGCAGCATAAAGGCTTTTAGCGACAGCTCGAAATCGGCTTGTGCATAACAGGCAATCTCAGCCCATCGCCGCTCGTCATAGGCAGGCAATACTGGATGGTCGCGCGTCAGGATGGCATACAACCGATGCCCCAAAATATCATCGGATGCCCGTAGATGAGCCAGGATTTCTGCCGCTGACCACTCGCCGTTTGAGGGAGTCAAATGCTTATCCGTGTCAGACAGCCTTGCGACCGCGCCGGCAATTCGCGCAGGCGCATCCGATAGGCGCTTGAGGAGATCATCGAATTGACGTGATGAATACATAGAACGCTCGCGTCTGAGTGGAATTAACTCTATTCTTCGCCATTATAAGTGCCAATATTGGTTGCAAAGATGACGGCATTTCCTCCGGGCGAATTTTCGAGAAGCACAACAACTATTGTGTGCCGCGTAGGCGCGGATCGAGCGCGTCGCGCAGACCATCACCCAGAAAGTTGAA
>Ga0075421_100002796_pt1 | contig 20874 bp, 33 predicted proteins | sample SoiMetdeltSBSDD5_FD_75292 | JGI IMG/M metagenome (GOLD analysis project Ga0075421, IMG submission 75292) | Bulk soil microbial communities from a Populus tree surrounding site in Tennessee, USA - Soil MetaG P. deltoides SBSDD5 | ecosystem: Environmental > Terrestrial > Soil > Tree plantation... | reverse complement strand
TCTTCAAGTTCCGGCGGCGACCGCGCCCGCAGTGAGCCGCGTGCGGCATACATCGACCTGCTACCTGGAGCCGGCTCCCATTCTGGAGGACAACGAATCGTGTGCCATAACGCCTGGGCGTCACCCACCGAACTGTCGAAACATGGTTGGTCTTTGCGAAGGATGCCAGGGTTGAGGCGCATCCAGGGGGCGTCGCAATCCTATTCACAGCAGATTCCTAGGTGACGCTCGTATCTTGGGCGACCAGGTACAGGTCAGTACGTTCGTGACCCCGTGCGGCCGCTGGGAGTGTAGTACTCTCACTTCTGTGGGTCATGTGCGGCCCCCCTCCAGTGGTAGTCTGCACGCGCTCGTTCTGCGCAGATAGCATCGCTCGCGATACGCGGGCGCGAGCGCAGCCTTATCACTGTTCCGAACAGAAGGAGTGCTCGCGTGCCGCGTGAGCAACTGACCGTGTTCATCGATGTCGTGGCGCAGTCGAGTGATTCGACGCTGCCGTGCAAGTTCGCATTGTTCTACGCCCGGGCGGAAGGGTGGGCGCACGGCAGCAGGTGGTACGCCAACGTACTCGCCGTCGATCGTCGCGCCGAGGAGCTCGACTACTCGTTTCCGATGACGGTGCTGGTCGAGGAGGGGGAAGCATGCCACGGCTCCTGACCGCAACGGAGATGGCCACTACACGCCTGGGTACGACATCAACCGTCGGATCAATGAAGCCTGGGGACTTCGCGACACCCTCCGAGGCGGCGAATTAGTAGCGCCTCGCTACGAGGCGACCATGACGAAGCCGCGCAACCCGAGCGGACGCGTGGGTCCGGCTGCCACGGTCACATCGCCCCTCTGCCTGTATGGCGCGTATTGCGGCGTCGGCGGTCGGCCGTCCGCTGGTTACGTGCTTCGGCCGGCGCCACATCACGAACAGTGCGACGTCAAAGAGGTGCCGCGATTCGATCTGTGTGGCACGATGAGCGATCGAGCCATTGGCGAGACTCCTCGTGCGTTTCGCGTGGCCGATGACTGGGTGCTCTGGGTGTTCGGGTTGAACAAGCCGCGGGATCGTGATCCGTTCTCAGCGGCCTCGCTCGGGTTTCGGTTGACGGCCGCAGCTTCGGCTACTCGATTGTGTACCCATTCGCAACGTTCGAGGTTCCGAAAATCGGGGGCTGGCTGTGCCGCGGATTGGCGTTTCAGCAATCGAACGCCGCGATTCGCCGTTTGGTGATGACTTCGCTCTCAGATACGGCTGGGACCTGATGTACACACCTTCGGCCTCGCGATGGGCGGACTGGTATGTGACGGTCGGTACATCGACGGCGCCCGAAGTCTGGGTGCGCGAGACAACGGAAACAGGCGACATTGTTTCCCTCGCCGACCGCAAGGCCATCGACTGGGAAGTCGGGTTGAAATTCACGTTCAACGTCTGGGGCGGCTTCAAGGGAATACGCGTTGGGACGCGATGGTCAGGCATCCGCGAGATGACGCAGCAGCGGCTGGTGCTCGAGGGCAGCCTCGGGGTGTGGTGAGCTGAATCGACGCCGTCGCGCTCTTTGACGCTGCTGCGATCGCCGCCGAGCGGTCGCGTAAAGCGCTTCGGCGGATCTCCTGTACCTGATTTGTACCTACACCCGGGCTTTCTGTCGTTTCTCGCCGATTGAACCCATCGATTTCCCGAAATCGTTCGAGAATTCCACGATCGGGGCAGACCGACTCCCGCCGCGCCTCCAAACTCTTTCTTGTCAGGTACTTAATCGGACGCTTTTTGCGTTCCCGCCGCAGTCACCATTTTCAGAAGCGTTACTGTACTTGTTTCGTCCCAGCGAGTTTTGAGACTGAGACCCACTTTAGCGCGCGCAGCGGTGGCTGACGGTGATTCAGATAAGAGAGGACGTAGCTGGCGGAAGCTTGCCGCGAACGGTGTCGCGAAAGTGTTCACTGTGAGGTTTGCGATCTCGTCGTCGGCGTACTTGTCGGGGCCAAGGTGGAGCATGCCGTTGTGACGCGCGTCAGTCCTTAGCGCTATGAACAGCACTTCGATGTGCTTGACGGCTTGGATGCTCATCCGGTTCATTGAGCATCATGGTCTCATGATGCCAACGTGCTCAACTGCGAAGCCCGGAGTCTCCTAAGAGAAGAAGCGCAACGTAGAGAAGAGGTCAACCAATTTCTCGCAGACTTGCAATCCGCCTACAAAGAAAGCGATTTGGTCAAAGTTGAGATGTTGAACCTTGTGCATGACCCGTCTGAAGTCCTCAAGGAGAAGAAGCGTCAGGTAGATCAGATCGCACAATCCGGTCAATTTCGCGTGCAGCCCCGGATAACGGGATGGACCATTGAGGCTGTCAGCGAGTATGCCGCCACGGTGCTTATCAGTGAGGAGCTCATAGGAAGCGCGAGAGACCCACAAACGGGACAAGTTACGAGTGTCAAAATGGCAGCGACGGAACGCTATGAGCTGAGACGAAATAGTCGAGGCGAGTGGAAAGCCGCTGGCCGAACGCAACTATCTGGCCCGACGAGAATCGAGTAGAACCGGCAGTGTTTGCGTTCCCGAGCAGCTCGAAGGTGCGACGCGCGCTCAGCTCAAGGCAGGAGCAGGATCCATCTGAGTACTCGCATCGCATCGAAGTGACTACCGAACCAGAGACGGTCGAAGGAGAGGTTATGGATAGTGGAGGGGACTAGTAGGACCGCCTATAGACAGTGCGCTTGATAGAGTCTCTTGCTTGGCCGTCAGGACTTATTCGAAATGCGACTCCATCCGTCGTGACGGGCGGATCCCACCAGCGGTCCTCCCAGCCCTCGCGAAGAGGCTCGATCAGTGGGAGCCCGATCTCTCGAGCGCTCCGGTACTGATTGCGCCAGGACGAACGCGGCGCCTTCGCCTTGCACTCTTGGAAGAAGACCGAACATAACCGATCTGACGACCGACACACCGGACGGCGATTCGCGCAAGCGATGGGCCATCCGCGCAGAGTTCTCACCGGAGATTGGCGTGCTGCCGGGACATCAGCTGACGGCGATCGGCTTCGAGGTGTCAAAGGCATTTGACGGTGGCTCTCCGTCGGTCAAGATCACGTACGGAGTGAGCCTGTCGGCGACACGGGGCATCTTTAGGAACTGATTCTTCCGCGTGAACGGAGGATCGGAGTAACAACGTGGACAAACTTCACATCACTCAGAACGACTACGGATATTGGATGCTCTCGTTTGATTTGCGCTCACGACACGCTCGAACATACAAAAAGCTTTCTCCGCGGCCCAACCTCGCCTTGATCTATAATTGCCGCCCTGGACAAGCAGGTGAATGGCGATGACTCCAGGTCCTGTCGTTCTTGCAGCCGGCGATATCGCCGACCGCCATCAGCGCGCCGTTGAAACGGCCAGACTGCTGCGAACTATCCCTGACGCCACGATCCTGGCGTTAGGCGACAACGCGTACAAGTGCGGTACACCCGACGACTATACGAATCACTACACGCCCACATGGGGCGACGCCTCGCTGCTCGCCCGGACACGGGCATGCCCGGGCAACCATGATTTCAACGGTCCCTTTCCCTGTCGGTCTCAACAGGGGCGCGAATACTTCCGCTATTTCACCGCGAGTCACAACGAGGTGTGGACGGCTGGCAACAACACCAAGAATTTCTACAGCTTCGAGATCGCCAATTGCCGCTGGCACCTGGTGTCGCTGAACAGCGAGATACCGACCAACAGGGGTTCGGCGCAGTTGCAATGGCTCGAGGCTGATCTCCGGGCGCATCAGGGGCGACCGATCCTCGCCTTTTTCCACCGGCCGCGTTTCAGTTCCGGCAATCACGCGTCGCAGTCGGACCTGCAGGAACTGTGGCAGCTCCTGTGTGCGTTCAAAACGGAAATCGTGCTGAACGGACACGATCACAGCTACGAGCGGTTTCGCCCGCAGAATGCGAATCAACAGCCTGATCCTTCTGGAACGGCCGCGTTCGTCGTTGGAACCGGAGGGAAGGAATTCGAGGCGCCACAACGCGAGCGAGAAAGAAACAGCGAGTTCGTCCCCAAGAACGCGCTCGGAGTCTTGAAGCTGACTTTGAACGACCAGAGTTACGACTTCGCTTTCCTCACGACTACGGGCCAGGTCATCGACGCGCAACCGAATGTCGCCGTCAACGACGGACACCGCTAAGGGAGTAGCACGCATGGCCACGCTTCGGATCTCCGGCACGACACGAGACGCGCTCGAGCGCACCGCACTGTTTCTCAGAGCCCAGGCTGAGTGGCTCCAGGCGACGGGCAGTGAGCAAACGCTCCCGCAGGTCAGGCGCTACATCGAGACGCTGGAACGGCTTGCGCGCTCGTCGCAGGCCGTGACGGTCTCACCAGAGGAGTGTGAAGCGCTACAGCAGGCGGCCTTTCTCCTGGAGGGCGGACGCAACAGCTACAAGAACACCGATTTCGTCGATCGCGCGCAGAAGGTCGATCGCGATCTCGCGGAGGTCTACAACCTGTTAAAGGAGTGCAACGCGGCTGATCAGTAGGCGCCTTTTCTCCCAAACGCTGATCACCGCGGCTCTGCTGCTCGCGCACCGCAGCAGTGGCGTCACACGCAGGGGGTTGGCCCGCAGCCTCACAAGCAAGGGTTCGTCTGCTCGAGAGTTATCAGCGGTACAACACGCGTTACACCAACATGCCGCCATCACAAGTGTACACTCTCACTCCTGATTGCCAGACGTCTTTGACGCCGTCCGCGTTGTTGCTGCCGCTCGCTAGGCAGGGCGTGTCCGACCGTCGGTCAGCCTGCCTCGGGTCGTATCGAACGAATCGGATGATGCCCGGCCAGTACTGAAAAGCGCCGCGTTCGCCTCCCGAACGAATCGAAAGCCGTCGTTGCCGAACCAGGCGGGGGTTGATCGATTGGCCTCATGCCTCGAGTTCACTATGAGCAGCGCCTTCCGATTCGCGTTACGCGCCGATGGAAGAAGCCAAAAGTCGATTGCCCTTGCATCGATGTCGGCCCTGCGGCACATCCAAGCTCGGTCGGCGGGCGTCGAGACCTACTGGCGGGATCGCGGCTGATCAGCAGATTGTGGTCAGTGTCTTGAGGGCTTCTCGCAGCTTGTCGCCCAGGCACCCGAGCGGCGTTGCCGGAGCGGCGTCCGGCCTAGCGGCGTACTCGCAGCTCAGCCTGCTCGCGCTGCTCGGCCACCGGTTTTGACTGAGACGAATACGCCGACCGCTGGCATCGGCCTCGATCGTTTATGTGAACGCAGCGACGTCACATCGGATGACGTATGAGATGCTACACCGCTGGGATTCATTTGTGAACATCAGCGGGCAAACGCCGTGTGCAAGTCGCATCCAATGTAGCTCGCCACGACCTCGCGTACCGACTTTGCCACTGCGTTCTTGCTCCCGCTGATCCCTCGAATCAGACGGCTCAACTCGAGGCAGTTGCCTCAATGGATTCTCGGTCGGCGCGTGCTCTTGCGTCGGGCGCGCGAGCAGGCTCGGCCATGACTCTGACTTCGCGAGTCGCTGACGACCGCCCGCATTTGGGGTGAACGCGTTGCTCGTTCGTCTACTCGTCGTCACGGCGGCGGACCGTCTCATCCACCACTTCGGACAGTACGGTCGTGCCCCCACAAACGTATAGAACCTCAACGTCAGGCCGCATTATTGTTCTCCTTGGCTTCGGCGACAGCGAGAGGCATACATTCGAGCGATCGCAATCTCATTTGACCTTGTATACGGCGGCACCGTTCGGGAACCGCTTCGCAAAGCTCTTGAAAATATCGTGCGGCGACGATCGATGAAAGGCGCCGTTGTCTAAATCCACATCAGCTCCTGAGGCTTCGTGATCGGTCACAATCTGCAGCCTTGGGTTGGCGCCTTTTTCGCGAAAGCTCTTCACGAACCCGAATCGCTTGTGTGTGGGATGTGCGTCCCCAGGGTCGCGCTTGAATCCCGCTTCCTGTAGGAACTCTTCGACGAGCATGCCCCCGACGAACAGCACGTGCATCCGCCAACCGATGACGGTGCGAGACGTTCCGGATGTGTCTGGCGCCGTCAGCTGCGATCCGCCAAGGCGAACGATTCGGTGAATGGCTGTCGATAATGGGCTCCCATCGCTCACCTTCACCTCGGTGAGGGCGTGCGTCACCTGAAAAAACGTCGCCGCCTTGTTGTCGGGCAAAGCATCCCAGATCTCAGCGGGCCTCTTCGACTCGTCAAGACTTTGCAATAGCCGCTTTTGTTCGGCGACCATTTCGCTGACCTTCGGCAACGTTGTTACCAGGCTCTCCATTTCGATCACGCGTACGACAGGATCGAAGCCGATCTGCAGCTTGAGCCGAGCCCGGGCGAAGCCCTCGGGTTGGAGGTCGATGGTGTACAGGTCTGGCACGAGGTCCAGGACGATTTCTCCTCCCGACCTGATGTCGATGTCCCCGGGCTGCACGGGACCCGAGCCCGCTCCTCGCAACTCAATGACCCGCAAGACATCAGGAACCTGCTTGGCGCGTTGACTCCTCAGCGCGAGCGTAACTGTAGGCATAGATCGAGTTCTCGCGAGCGAACAGCTCTGTTTGCACGAGAAAAACAGTGACGCGAGTCGCAGTTTCCGTGCTTCAATGCGTCCGGCTGTATCGCTTCGACGTCGAAGTATACCCCCGTCGCGGACGCACTAACCTCGCTTACGGAAACACTTCTTGTAGGAGCAGACCATGACGGACACCAGATATCTTGGCGCATGCGATGCGTCGGCTGCGATCCATATCGCGGGGTCGAGGCTGTTTGCCGCGGCCAGCGACGAAGACTGCATTCTGCGGATATACGATCTCGACGATTCGGGTCCGCCAGTGTCTGAAACCGACGTGACCGCCTTCCTGGAGCCGGACGATCCCGACCAGACTGAAGCCGATATCGAAGGCGCTGCCCAGGTCCTTGACCGTATCTATTGGATCGGATCGCACGGACGGAGCAGGGGTGGACACGTTCGTAAGATTCGGCAGCGTCTATTTGCAACCACCCTCGACCGTCAGGGTGCCGGATTCAGGGTGCGGCCCCATGGCCGACCGTACAAGGAGTTGCTGGCCGACCTGATTTCCGCTCCCGGGCTCGCGTCGTTCGATCTCGCGACTGCTTCAACGAAGAGGCCCGAGGAGCCAGGCGGACTGAACATCGAAGGCCTCGCGCCCACCACGGAAGGGCATCTGTTGATTGGGTTTCGAAATCCGATCCCGAATGGCCTGGCGTTGATGGTGCGACTGCGTAATCCGGCGGTACTGTTCGACGGGCGCACGGGCCGCGCAGAGATCGATCTCGCGGCAACTCTCGATCTCCAAGGGCTCGGTATCCGCGCGCTGGAATTCGTGCCCGAGCTGGGCGTCCATCTGGTCCTCGCTGGCGCCTTCAACGACGAAGATAGGTTCCGGCTGTATCTCTGGTCTGGGCCGCAGTCAACGCTCGCGCAGCCCATCGACGTCGACCTCGCCGGCCTCAAACCTGAAGAGCTGATCGTTGAGGATGCGGAGGCACGTGGTCTTTCGTTGCGTCTTCTGAGTGACGATGGCACCGACGAATGCAAAGCGGCGCCAGCCGGCGCTCGCCACTTTCGCGGCCGCATGGTGCAGGTCACGGTGTAACGCAACACACTTGGGAAGAACCGGCTTGCCCCAATTCTGACACCTGATCAATAGTAGACCACTCTCGAAGTCGCATTGCCCCCGTGGACAGCGTTGGTCTGCTTCCCAACTGCATGACAGTCACGGCGCGCATCTCGTCCATCGTGTTCGTCATCGTTGCTGCGGGGGCGGCACGCGCTGCGGAGCAATCAAGCGTCACGCCTTCGCAGATCGTGGTTGGGCGATCGGTCGAGGTGACACCCGAAGCGTCAGCCACTGCAAAGATTCCGCAAGACGCGCGACAGTTGACGGTAACTGTCGGAATGCAGCACGTGCACGTGCTGCGCGTGAACAGAAGGCGCGTAGCGTTCGTCGCACCCGCCTACGCGCGCGGCACCGGTGAGCGGGACGTTGCCTTGTTCGGCAACCTCGGGAGAGAGCTCGCCCGAGCCACTGTGGGCTACGAGCACGCTGGTGCCGACTCGCCGATCCGTTTTCTGTTGTTCCTGCTCGCCTTGCCGCTTCTCATGCTCTCGTACCACATCCGGCAAGCGTATCTATTCGCGAGCGACACTGGTACCGCCATCATCAATTACAACGCACGCGACGGGATGACGCTCGATGAACTAAAGCTGCTGCTGGCTGAACTCGGACAGTCGCCTCCGGGCATCCCAGGTCTGGCCCGCACACTGATGGCTGACAACGACGACTCTCGACGCCAAGGGTGACGATATGTTCATCTCGCCGCCATCGCGCCTTTGCCTCACTGTCTTGGCTTACTGCTTGTTGACGGCCGCGGCATGCGCGAAGCACGACATTCGCGTTTTAAGCCCACCCGCTCCAACGGTGTCTCCTCAGGCGCGCGACGTGGTGCTCGTTGGAAACAACTGGGCCGGCACGGTGACGGCCTTGGATCCGGCACCGCCATTCCAGATACTCGGGACATTCGACGTGATTCCGGATCGCGCGTTCCTGCAGAGCGAGCTCGAGCGCAGTGTCTCTCGTCAGACGAGCATGGCCCTCATCAGGCGGCTCGCGGGCGAAGGGAATGATCAACTCGTTGACGACGTATTCACGTCACCTGACGGTCGTTACTTGTATGCGTCTCGTCCCAGCTACAGGGATGTCGTGGCGATCGACCTGACCTACCCGGCCAACCCCACTCCGCATTGGCGCACGCAAGTCGAAGGAACTCGTGCCGATCACGCGGCTATCTCGAAGGACGGCACGCGACTGCTGGTCTCGGCATCGACGGCGAAAAAGGTCCACGAGATCGATACCGCGACTGGCGAGATTCGGCGCAGCTTCTCCTCAGGGGACGAGCCGCATGAGAACAACTACTCGAACGATGAAACACTGATCTTCCACGCCAGCATCGGTCGCGTGTTCCTGCCGACGACATCGACAATCGGTGATCGACTGAAAGGCCGCCGCTGGTTCCAGATCGTCGACGCGAAAACGTTCAAGGTCCTCGAACGTTATGACATGCGCGAGAAGACCAGGGAGTTCGGTCACGAATGGAAGGACTCCGCCGTGCGGCCAATGGCAATCGCGCCGGACGACAAGATGATCTTCTTCCAGATGTCATTCCTGCACGGCTTCTACGAGTTTGACGTCGAAAGGCGACGAATCACGCGAATGAAGGTGCTGCCAGGAGCCGAGAAACTCGACGCCCTCGAGCTCAGTGAGTTCCAGCTGAATTCGGCCAATCACGGCATCACCATCAATGGCGAGGGAACTAGGCTGTGTATCGCGGGCACGATGAACGGCATGGCCTATATCGTACGACGCGACTCGTTTGACGTGACGACGATCGATCTGCACGATCCCGAACGGCCAACCATTTCGCCCAAGCCTTACTGGGCAACAACGAGCGCCGACGGAAGGAACTGCTACATCTCGATGAGCGGCCTTGACCAAGTCGCGGTCATATCGTTTGACTCGGAGAAGAAGGTCGGCACGGTCGGCGTCGGACGGCACCCTCAACGCATTCGCAACGGTCGCATGCTCGTGAGGGCGCTGGAGGTGAGCGCAAAGCAGTAGTCGCGCAGCCAAGATGTCCCGTTGTACTCCACAGAAATTCGCGCGGCGAAACGTTCCAAACTGATAGTCGCGGCGCAATCCGCCAAGTCGCTGTCGTGCCACGACGCGGTGCCAGGACGCAGATCGTGATTGGTCAAAGTCGCGCGACGCGCCATCTCGTTCCTTAGCCCAGGACCGAGGGCGGAATGTGGCTGCTCGCCGTTGCGGTGGGTCATCCATTCGGCCAACGCGTGGCGGAGGTGCTGTTTCGTTCAGCAAAATGATCCAATCGAGGACTCGCGGCGGATTGTGCCGATGAAGCGTTCGCAATAGGCGTTGGCCCGCTGCACCCGTGGCGGCGTCCGCACAGCCTGGAGCGACATCGACCTGAGTGCGTCGTCTACCGCGTGCGAAAATAGCGTCGCGGTCGTGGACGACGAACCGATAGCGCGCGTCCGGCGGGGCTTACGGGCGCGCCCGCACCGAGGCGTCGTTTGCCGCGCGTGACTGATTGCGCAGAGAGGTGTTCGGCGAACAGCAGCACGCATGCAATGACGACGGCGGTTCTCATTAGCAGCTTCCCGGTTTGGGTGGTGGCGGCAGACGGAGGCGGCCGTCGAGAAACGCTGTCAATGTCTGAAGGCGCTGATCTGATTCCTCCGGATGATCCTTGTCGTGAATCAGAGACGAATGATCGAGAAAATGGCCGTGTTCTTCCTGGCAGGTGAGCGAGATATTGGTCGTCGGACGGATGCGCTGCTGCAGCTCTCGAAAGGATCGGTGACTCGATAGCGGATCGCCGTGAAACGGGATCATGAACACGGACGCCTGTTTCTCCGAGGCGACCTTCATCGCGGCCGCCGTCTGGGTTTCGGAAATGTCAATCCCGCGGCGGAAAAACGTGAAGGGCTTCCACCAACGGGGAAACGGCAACGACGGCTGGGCGAGGACCAGGGCGACTACCCGACCGTCGTGGATGAGTGACAGTGGAAACGAGCCGGTGAGGCACATGCCGATGATGGCGCAGTCCTTGGCAGTGCAGACGCGCTTCACGAGCGTTCGCAAATCGTCGAGGATTGGGTGCGACGCTCGGGTGCTGTGGCACTCAAAGAGTCCACTGTCGCAGGCCTGCTCCTTGCCGGGGCTGGTGCCGGTGTTGCCCTGGTTCGGTACTCCGAACAACAACGGGACCCACACGCGGAACGTCCGACCCAGGCGCACGCCCAGGTCGATGTCGCCGTCGCGAAGCCCCGGCAACTCGTGGAGGAGGATCACGGGAGGGGCGTCCACGGGGCCGATGACGTAGACGCGCCGGATCGCGCCCAAACGCAGCGGCTTCCCAGCCTCGTCGAGCTCCACCTTATACTGGAGGTCCTCCATGCGGTTGTCGCCGAGCAGCAGTTCTTCTTCGCTCACGGAGACATCGGCTGCGGTCGCTAGCCGGGCGATGGAACCGACCACCAGCGCAAGGACCAAGCGATGAGTAGACTTGATCGAAAACACAGCTTACCCCCCCAATTTCAGGACGGCGGCATCGCGTAGTCGGCCGGTGTGCCTTCCACGCGAATGCGGTAACACGGCTGGTACTTGTCGATTTCACCGGTGAGTGTGGGCTTCTGGTGAAAGAGCAGGATCTGGTGAATGTCGTACGGATGGCTCTTGCCCTCCGGCAGCCCTGGAATGAAGCGGAATATAGCCTTGAACAGCCCTCGGCTCTCGTTGCGAAGGACCTGTTCCGCATGCCCGATGCCCGCGGCATCGTCCACGTCGGCGTCGACCCAGAGCTCGTTCCGGGCTTCCTGCGACGAAAAAAAGCTGAATTGTAAATTGCCGAACGGCTCATTGCTCTTCCACGAGCCGGCTCGCGAAAAATGCGGCGGCGGCTTGTGAAAGATGGGGAGTAGTTCCTTCGCGTCGTGAAAGGCAGTCGTGGCTCCTTCAGTATCGGGCTTCAGCGCCCAATCAACGACCGCCAGGATGCGGTCGCGTGCGACCGCTCGCAGCTCGACGACATAGCTCCAGCCACTGCGTTGCTGGGCCGACAGCTTGAAGGAACGCATCTTGGCAAAGAGGTTCAACAAGCCCGCCTGCGCCTCTCGGTCGAGCAGTTGCCACCGCCGCTCGCCGTCGCGCACCGGACGTTCACCGCGATCGGGGAGCGAGCGCTCACGTATCGACCTCGACTGCGGCGATCGTGACGGCAGCGTGGCGTCGGAGATCTCGCGGTTGGCCTTGATGTCGAGCACCGGGCTGCGCTCGAGCACGCGCTGGAGTTCATCGGGCAGCTCCGCATAAGTGGGCAGAATCGGAGCGACTGCCCTGGCGGATGCGAGGCAGAGGACGCGCGCCGTAGCGTCGGCCTTCTCGACCGACACGAACACGGACGAATCGTCGAAGGAGCCGGCCGAAAGGAATAGCGCGTACACCGCGTCGGGAACAGGCACCGTGAGCGCGATTTGAGTGCCGTTCGCCTCGCAAAAGCCTTCCGCGTCGAGACGGTCGTTGCGAGTGATGCGAATCCGGCAGCGTATCGGGAGCGGGCGTCCGCAGGCGTCGCTCGGCTGCACGTTGACTACGACGGGCATTCGCGGCTCAGGGTTTCTTGAGGTTTTGCAGCGCCGTGACGAGATCTTTGGCGACAGGCGCCAAGAAGCCGCCGAGGAGGGCGGTCACCAATCCAAGGAGCGAGAGACGGCCCAGCAGCGGGCCCAGTCGCTGGTCAGTCGTAAAGAAATACAGCCAGAACGACGCAGCAGTCACAAGGATGCTCAATACGAACGCTGAGATCTTGTTCCGTCGTTCCCATTTGGACGAGATCGAGATCTGCAAGGCATCGACGCTGCGCTCGATCATGTGTCCGACGCGGACGCGCGCCCGCTCGACGTCATCGGCGGATGCGTCACAGTGCGCCCCGGCCAGAATGGTCTCGATATCCTTGGCGCTCGTCTCGCCGGCCATCACGCGCAGGAGTCCTTCGTATTCGTTGGGAAAGAGCAGCACGACGCGCGACGCCATAGTCAACTGGCCCATGGTCTTCAGTCTCTAGAGGTGTGACGGCTGTGATATGAAGTATTTATATGCACAGTCAGCGAACTCACATCGGTCAGGCACTACGAGTCTTAGGTGGCCCGACGTGGCCCCGTAGAGCCCTCACGACGTGGTTTGGACGCAACTTCACTCATAGTTCAAAAGACCTCCGTCCCTGATGAGTGCGGCAACTGAGAAGTCGTGGGAATGAAATGTCGTCGGCCTGAGTGACTTGACGGCGCCCCGTAGTTCAGATCAATTGACTGGAGCGGATTGCACAGCGGTAAGGCCGAAGGCTGCATCAGCCCTCGCCGAAGGTGCGATTCGAGGCCGGGGCCGATCGGCCTGTCTTTGTGACAGGGAACCCGCTGAGGCTCGCTAATCAATTCTTTACGGGGGCGTGGGACACACGAAAGGGCGCCAAGTTGCTCTCGGGTGTTGCGACGAAACGAGGTCGACGTACCACGTCGCTCGCCGACCGTTCGGCTATGGTTCAAGCTATCTCGCAGCTGAGATGAGGACACCAGCGCTGTCACGAACACTCTTGACGGCTCTCTGAGAACCGGATAAACCGGACAAGCTCTGTGGTGGCTTCGAATTTTGGTGTTCGATTCACGCGCTCGATACGTTTTACAGGCAGGTTGAATTGTCGCTATACCGCCACCTATCATTTCGCCCCTCATTTCAGGAGCGTCGAATGATAACTGTATGGCGGAAGACCTGCGTATTCGTTGCCGCGGTTTCGACGAATTGGGGATGCTTCAACGCGCCGAGTCGCACGGGTGAAGGCTCACGGGAGCAGGCCGTATCGGCGCAGGAAATACGCAGCCAACTGTCCCGACTGGGCGGCCGGTACGAGTGGAACGATGCCGTGCAGAGCTATGTCTTCACAGATAAGCAGGCCATCGCGGAGATCGTGGGGGAGGGCAGTATCGCGACGATTGATCAGCTCGTGGAGTGTCTCGACGACCAGACTCGTTCGGCGACGGTGCTGAAGGGAAAGCAGTTGCCGACAGGCGTGCTGTGCCGAGAAGCGCTTGGTCAAATCATCTACTACGAAACTACGGGACCGAACGGAGACATCGCGGCGAAGTGGCCCGGCAACATCGAGCCGACGGCCACGGGCGCCGATCTCCAGGCTGCCAAGCGCGCATGGCGAGAGGTCGTGGCGAAGAAATTGTACCGCCGGCTTTGAGGAGTGAAGTCACCATGGCGCAGATCCCTTCAGCCATCAACGGCGTCACCGTTGAATTTGCGGGAACAGTTGTCAACGACGTGGATCAAGCAGTCGTCGACGCGCTGATGCACTGCGTCAAGCCGAATGTCGCGAACGGGCATACGCTCAGCAGGATCTTCGTGTCGTCTGCATCCGATTCGCACGCATTTCCGAGCCGGCACGCACAGAAGAAGGCGGTAGACATCTCGCGCGTCAATGGCACGAAGATTGTCATCGGGTATCCGTCGAACCTTCCGCTGAAGGCTATCGTGGACGCGCTGCAGGACACCTTCGAGACGTTCGCTAACCGCCGCGAAAACTTTGGGCCGCATCTCAAACTGAAGCTCGGCCATCCGCATCCCGTGGATGGTCACGCCGACCACATTCACTTCTCGGTGAATTAGTTCACGACCATGGCTGCACGACTTGAGCGCGGGCTGCAGCTGCGACTGCCCGCCCCAATGGCGTTTGCCGCCCACGTCGGCGGCTATATTTCAGGTCGGTGGAACGCGCGATCGGTTCGCTGCCTTGCGGCGAGATGACATGCTGGCGGCGTAAGGATTTTGTTACCCACAAGTAAGGAGGCATCTCATGGCACGCGCAAGAACGAACGATGAGTTAACGAGCGAGCAGAAGAGAGCGCTGCGGGAAGCCGCGAGTAGTATGGAGCGTGCGTATAAACAGGCGCGGCTCGCGTTGAAGGCCGCGGGAATCAGGAGAGGCAACCCCGAGGGGAGCACGCGATGTCTCCAGCCCCCGGCGGGGCATTGTCGCGCGTATCAGCAGCCCGCCAGCGGCCTCCGCTGTAAGCGCTGTGGGCACTCTTTCTTTAGACACGATGTGTTCTAACCGAGGCGGCGACCGACGACTGGTCTCGTCGTGCAGGTACAAGGAAACGAACGTCAACCCGCTTGTTCGTCGCCGTTTCTGAGATGAGTCGCTGGACATCGGCGGGAACGCGGGGTCGTCCCCGACGACGGGATTCAGCCGCCAGAAGAGACGAAAGAGATCACGATGCCACCGCACGAGCGTTCCGTGCCGGGCAATCGTCAAGAGACGAGCACCGTTGAGAGCACGTGTGGCGATGATACTGTGCCAATTGGGATCGCGTCGCTTGCGGCAAACAGGCGGCGCGAATCGTTTTTTCAGAGTACAACTACCGTGCCGCGTGGCCGCTCCCGGCGTTGGAGTTGTCGGACAATACGGGCGTTGAAGAACGTTGGTCATCGCATGCCACGATAGACGATTGCCAACATCTTAAAAGCGGGAAAGCATTCCACCTAGTCGTGAGCGGCCCGACGATGCGGCGCACGTTTCTCCGCGCGCCGTGGGTGGCTTACGGTTGCAACAGTTCGACGCTCGTCGAACTCGTGACTTTACTCTGCACGTTCATCACAGTGCCGTCCGGACGTGCATCGACATCTCCATCGACATCGTCGTTCGAGTGACGCTGCGAGATAGCCGGGCATTCGTGATATCGAATATGAGCTCGCCTTCACCCCCTCGGTCGTCTACCCGGATCTTCATCCCCCGGCAACGGAGAGGCGGGTTCCCCCGTGGGCCGAGTCGTCACCTGTGTTGCGATTCTTACCAGTCGACTGCCCGAGCTGCCGTCGACATCCTTCAGTGTGAATAGCGTCGTTGTGGTTTGGCGCCCAACCAGAGGGTCACCGTACTGTCCCAGGTGTCACCAGGCACAAGCGGTCGTTCGGGGAGTTGAACGAAGCCTGGGACAAGCGCGTTTCGGATCGAGTTCTCGCTGAAGTTGTTCTTCAGTGTCTCCAGCATGGGAGCTATCGACGGCTCCTGTGGGACGCTTTTGAACATCTTCTCCATGATGCGGTCGATGCCCTCGAGTTTCTGAACCTGGCCGGTCGGCACCATGACGACAAACAAACTTTCGCCAACCATCGCGGTCAGGATGCCTTTGATCCCATCCGGTACTCCAGTACTCGCAGCATTGGGCGATGTCGTGTCGACCACCCACGTGTCGGTTGGCGCTTTGGTTTCCCATCGCGCCGACTCGTAGACGAAGCGCAATGTGGCGGTGCCATCGGCAGCCACATCTTCAACGAGAGTGCGAACGACCTGGCTCATGTTTGACTCAACCGGACGGCTCGAACCGTCTCGGAGCCCGTCCATGGTGCCGGTCGTCTGTTGCACGATGCGGTATCTGAGTTCCTCTCCCTTGTTCCAGTGGTATTGCAGCGTTACCTGGCCAGAAGCGGACTCTGCGCGATGAGGACGGAAACGATTGCGGCGACCACGGTCACGACGACGCGGCTTCGAGTGTTCATGGCAACTCTCCATCGGCGTCTTCATTGCGTACGGCCGATTCGTCTGCCTCTTTTGAGCCGGTTCGCGCCGCGATCGTGCTCGATGTCGCGTCTGCACAACGGCGGACGCCTGCGAAGCGCGCCAAAGAGCGGGCGGTTAACCGGACAGGCGCTTCGCTGGGGCATATCTAAGATCGAAGCCCTTGGCTTGTTAAACGCCGACAAGGCATATCCGTAACAGGAAGGCCGTCGCTTCGGACGAAACGAAGCAGCGCCGGGGCAAATCATCGAACGCCCCTTAATCGATCCGTGCCCGACTCCTCGTAATCTTTGGAAAGGCCAACCCTGTTCGGGTGATCTGCCGCCTTGAAGCCAGCTCAGGAACGGCATTATCGTGCTGAGCTGCCGGTCGCATCGAACCACGTGCAGCCGAATCCGCCCGCCGAATGAGGAATGGGCGTTCGACCCGCCAGCAGTTCCGTCAATCGGTTCTCGTCTAAAGAGAGACGGCGCAGTTTACAAACACTTGCTGGCCGAGCGGGCACTCACGTCGGAGCAACTTCGGAGCATTAACGCCCAAACACCACTGAAAACCAGGCAGCATCAGGGACCAGAAGACGAAGCCGGGCACGACGAAGCACAATCCTGTACCGTCTGCAAAACCTCCATCCCCGGTTCAAATCCGGGCGGCGCCTCCAACTCCAAGTTCCTGTCTGCCAAGCACTTATAAGTCTGCGGTGGCCCCGACGCTGGCCCCGTGTGGGCTCAAACGGACGTAAGTTTTCACGTAGAGGTCCGGAGAACCTCCACCCTGCTCGGAACTCCTGATGCACCGCCTGGGGAAACTCCCGCGGCTTTGGACTACGCGCGCCTGAAGGCGGAGGGTTGGTTGCGTGGGCTCGCAGCCAAAGCGAGATGCAATGGGTTGTGACCTGAATTCCAAACTGAAATTGGGCAGCTCCCAGGACTTCGGAAGAAAATCTGTCGCACAGCGTGGCACGATCGCATTCGCCGGCCACATCGACGGGCCCGTGGGCTTGAAGGTGCGAGGTCCGTTGCCGGGATCGAAATGGAGTGCCGCTCACGCGACTGGATTTATCGACAGGTCTCACGGCTGGCCCGTTCGTCGATCTGGTAGGTAGCAGATCCAAAGAGGCTCCGGGAGGGCGTAATGATCGAACCTAGCAATCCGCAGGCATCCGCAGGCATCCGGCGATGTGGAGGGCACGGCGCGAAATCGGCGGCCGTGCGCCAGACTGCCATCCGCAGTAGGATGCTGTGACTATCCTCTCGCTGCTACTGCCTTGCTAGCCATGAGCGGCGCGCCTCGAAATGCATTGCCGCAGTTCCCGTGGCGAGCTGTTGTGCAAATCGGTTTTGGCCTGATATGCATGACCGGACTACCGCTGGTCCTCGTCATCGGAGCGGTGGAACTCAAAGTCGGCGCGCTGTTGGTCTTTCCGATCCTTTTCGCAGCGGCCGCAGGCGGTGGCTTTGGACATCGCCAGTATCAACTCGGTCGCCGACGTTGGCTGGCAGAAACCGCTTCGACAGAGGTGCCTCAGGGTGATTTCATCCTCTTTCTGCGTGGCTTTCGTGACGATATCCTCGCCGCCGAAGCAATTGGCCTCCAGCGTGACTGGACGGAGGCGCTGCTCGCGCTGATTCGGATCCCGCTCACCGAGGAGGAACATCTCGCGCGCGCATTAGGAACCTTCTACCCGGTCGTCGCAATCGGCCAACCCGGCGAACAGTGGCCGCTGTTGGGAGCACGCCGCATCTACCTGGATGACGCCGAGTGGCAGCACGGTGTCCATGACCTGATGCACCGAGCCCGGTTCGTCGTCTTACGTCTTGGGTCAGAAGATGGGCTGTTGTGGGAATTTCGCACCGCCTTGCGCGATCTATCTCCAGACAAACTGGCATGTCTGCTGACCGTGCAATCCTCTTTCAACAGCGACGGGCGTCGCATTCTCCTGAGTTATCTAAGCGAAATCATTGAAGAAGAACTCGGTTGCCCGCCACCAGACATTCCTGAACCTCGTCGTCCGTCACCTCGGCTGGGAACTCTTCGGGCGCTGATGTGCTTTTCGGAAGAACGACGGCCGTTCGTTTTACCACTCGATATCGTCATCCGAGGCCGTGTTGCGAGGCATCCACTTGCGAGTGTCCTCAGCGATGTGTTCGATCCGCTGTTGCGGCGCGTTCCAGGAACGGCGCCTTCGCGATCACTGGTAGGCCGTCGAGCGTTGGCAGCCATGATCGATATGGCGCTGTTTCAGATCCTCTCAATTCCAATTACTTTCGCAACGCTTCCGACCACTCTTGAGGACGCACAAAACTACGAATTGCACAGTCAGTTATGGCGCTATGCGGGCATCCTCTTCGTGTATGCGTTCTTCATGGAGATTTCTCCGTGGCATGGGACGATTGGAAAACGACTGTCGGGACTCCAAGTAGTACCAGAGGCCAAAGAGTGGGCACCACCGCGCATCCTGCTTCGTAACGTCCTGAAGTGGGGTGCCTTCTCGATCTCCTGGTGGGTACCGTGGTTTTTCCTGATTACGATTGCCCTGCGCGGTCGTCGAGCGCTACATGAGATCCTCAGTGGCACACGCGTTGTAGCGAGCATCAATGACAAACGAGTGACGGACCATCTCGATGAGGCGTTGAGCATTGAGGGAGGCGTGGCGGCTACGACCAATTGGTCTTGACTAGCGACTCTCAATCAGGAAGCGTTGCTAGTACCTCGCCGCCTCCAGTTCCTCTCCGTGCTGGGGTTGCTCCTCCAAGCTCAGGTAATTGTCCTCCGTCAGCTCCCAGGATATCGATCGCCTTTCTTCGCCAAGAAAACAGACGAGCGGGGTGGAGGCGTCAGCCTCGTGACCTGCCCCGGAAAACCGCGAAAACCGGTGCCGTCATGAACATCCGGCACGATCCTCTGGGGATTCCGGCGATCTCCCCGCTGATCCAGTCGATGCGGAATCGAGATGGTCTTTGTAATAAGCCATCGCGCGCGCGATGTCGCTGACCGGTATTTCGGGCACCGCAGGCGGAAATTTGTAGTTCACTCATGCTCCGCGTTTTTTGCCGCCGTCTTCAAACAGCGAGAGGAGGCGCGAGATGCTGAACATCTCGCGAATGCGCGCGGCCATATTGACCACGTGCAGATCGCGGCCGGTGCTCCGCGCCGACGCGTAGAGCGAGGCAATCGTGCCGAGGCCGACGCTGTCCATCATCGTCAGGCCGGTGAGGTCGATGATGACGACGCGGGCCTGTGACAGTAGACGCTTGACCTCGTGACGAAACCGGCTCGCTGACGTAAGCGTCAGCCCGCCGGTGCAGCGCACGGTTGCAACTTCAGCCATCACCTCGATCTCGAGCGTCAGTTCGTTCTGGTCGGGCACGATGTGGCACCTCGCGCCGCGATGCGGCGGCCGCCGAAGTATATGCCCGGGCCCATTCCACGGTTCGCGTTCTTGTACAGCCGTGCGATAAAGGTGACGGCGCGGCCCGCCGATATCAGCGAACGATGACTTCACATAGTATCGTCCTCAGCGTGGCTCTGCTTCTCGCAATCTCCTCACAGGCGGCCGCCCAGAAACTCGACGTCGAGATCATCGACCGGCAGGTCAGCGACACGAGCTATTCGTATGTCCTCCAGGCCGTATCAACTCGCAGTCGAATGCGAGCGCGAACTGTCTCGGCTTTGGGAACAGCGTGAACTGCAGTGGGTCGTCAACGACTACGGGAACGATCACGCCCCCGCGGGCGATCGGCTACCAGGTGCGCGGCGCGACGTTTGCGCTTCGCCTGCCAGACGGCCGCGTGGCCGTCGTGAACTGCGAGAGCAAATACCGGCCCCGCGGGGACTACATCAACCGTCGCAGTTGCCGAGTCCCACTCGTAAACAACATCCGGGCGGAGTTCGACGACGACAAGGCGAAGCTGATCTGGCCGGTGAGTCTCGACGGAAAGAAGACCGAATCAGAGACGTACAAGCTTCTCGGTGTCGTCGACGGGCAGTAGGAGCGGTCCGCTCATTCGTTGAGTTCACCGTCTGCTGGCCTTCATTCCAACGCTCGGGGCGGCGCCTCCAATTCCCTCGGTGGACAGTTGAAAACCGGCAATTTGTGGACAGCGCAAACCCGGCAATTTCCTCGGCGGCCGAGACCAGTGAGTTCTACTTCGTTCCTTCCTCTGGACGCAAATCAGTCTGCAGCTTCGTGCGCCAGCTTCGGGGGCCGCACTTCAGCACATGCGCATGATGCAGCAGGCGATCGAGCAGTGCGGTGATCGCGGCGGTGTCACCGAGGAGTTTGCCCCAGTCGTCCACCGGCCGATTGGACGTAAGCAATGTTGACGCGCGTTCGTAGCGCCGCATGATCACTTCGAGCAGATCCTCGGCGGCCGTGTGGCCGAGTTTCCGCATGCCAAGGTCGTCAATGATCAGCAGTGGGACGGTGCCGAGTTCGCCGAGATAGTCTTTGCGCGTGCCCGCAAGCGCCGCTTCACCGAGTTCTTCCAGCAGGGTGTGCGCTTCGCGGTAGATGACACGGTATCCCTGCTGAATCGCGGCGCGACCGATGGCTTGGGCGAGATGACTTTTGCCCGTGCCCGGTGGCCCGAGCGTAAGCTTCCCCGATCGATTGACAGTCGAAGGTAGACTGCTCCGGGTTCAGGAGCGGTCATGCGGAAGTCGAAATTCAGTGAGACCCAAATTGTCGCGATGCTG
>Ga0075421_100002794_pt1 | contig 20880 bp, 13 predicted proteins | sample SoiMetdeltSBSDD5_FD_75292 | JGI IMG/M metagenome (GOLD analysis project Ga0075421, IMG submission 75292) | Bulk soil microbial communities from a Populus tree surrounding site in Tennessee, USA - Soil MetaG P. deltoides SBSDD5 | ecosystem: Environmental > Terrestrial > Soil > Tree plantation... | reverse complement strand
AAGGCGAGGATCGTCAAGAGCTACCCGAACCTGGCCGGCGGCCGCCTGCGCAGGTTCCTGTTCAGCCTCCGCTGGGCCGACCTGAAGGACCTGATCGAGCTGCGGATGGGCTCGCTGCTGGCGATGACGTCGTCGGTGTTTCTCAAGCGCATCCGGCAGCTGGGCTACATGCGGCTGGAGGATGACCCGAAGATCTCGAAGAAGCTGGTGACCAACCTGATCTACGGGATGGCGACCAAGAAGGGGAAGGCCGAGCTCCCGCCGACGAAGGCCCAGGTGGAGCTGGCGGAGCGTGCGAACCTGATGCCGACCACGCTCTGGTTCGACGACGAGAAGCAGTTCCGGGACGTCTTCGCGTGCGGGCAGAACACCGTCGTCCACGCGTTGCTGAGGTGGATGGAGCGGAGGGCCAAGGCGGGCGAGGGAGACGCGGAGGGAGGCGAGGTGACCAACCGGCTGAAGGAGATGTGGAAGCTCCTCCAGGAGGATCCGTTCCGGTTCGTGCCCTCCGTGAAGGGAGCCAAGAGCGGCAGGCGCAGCGGGGAGGTCTCGAAGCTCCCCGACGGCGCGGAGGTGGATGGGGTGAAGCCGGCCCAGCCCACGCGGGAGACCGCGTAGCCACCTGGCCTGGATAGGTACCCGACGCGCTGCCAGACTGCGCCGGCCCCCCGGGGCGCATCATGGGAGATGCCAAGCCGGAGCCGCTCGCGTTCGTGTTCACGGACATCGAGGGCAGCACGCGTTCCTGGGAAGAGCACCCGGATGCGATGAGCCGGGCCCTGGCGCAGCATGACCGGTTGCTGCGAGGCGTGTTCGAGAGCGCCGGCGGCACCGTCTTCAAGACGGTTGGAGACGCGTTCTGCGTCGCGTTCATGGATCCGCCGGCGGCGTTCCGGGCGGCCATCGGATGTCAGCGAGCGCTGGACGACGCGAGCTGGGGTGAGCTCCGGATGCGAGCGCGCGTGGCCGTGCACGTCGGGCTCGCCGAGGAGCGGGATGGCGACTACTTCGGCCCCGCCTTGAACCGGGTTGCGCGCCTGCGCGATGCCGCACACGGTGGGCAGATCCTGGTGTCCGCGGCCGCGGCCGCCGCCGTGCGCGAACGCCTCCCGGACGGCGCGCGGCTCGGAGACCTCGGCGAGCGCCGGCTGAAGGACCTGCTCGTGCCCGAGCACATCTACCAGCTCACCGCGGATGGCCTTCAGGCCGGGTTCCCGCCGATCCGGACGATCGACCAGGTCCCGCACAACCTCCCCGCCCAGCACTCGGATCTGATCGGCCGCAGGGAGGAGCTCGCCGGCCTCGCGCAACTGCTCGATCGGCGGGGAGCGAGGCTCATCACGCTCACGGGCCCAGGTGGGACGGGGAAGACTCGCCTCGCGCTTCAGGCATGCGCGGCCGCGCTGGACGAGCACCCGGGCGGGGTGGTCTTCGTCGCGCTGGCGCCGCTCCGGGAATGGGAGCACGTGGAACTGGCGATCGCCGGGACGCTGGGAGTGCGCGAGGCGACGGGACAGTCCCTGCGCCAGGCGATCCTGAGCACGATCGGCGATCGCCGGATGTTGATGTTGATGGATAACTTCGAGCACGTCCTGCCGGCCGGGCCGACGATCTCGGACCTGCTCTCGAACTGCCCCGAGCTTCGAGTGGTGGCGACCAGCCGCGAGCGCCTGCGTCTCCAGGGAGAGATCGAGTTTCCAGTGCCGCCGCTGCCGTCGGCCGGAGTTGGTGAGGAGCGGCCGGAGGACATCGGCGTGGCCCCGGCGGTCCTGCTCTTCGCGGAGCGGGCCCGGGCGGTCCTTCCCGACTTCCGGGTCACGCACGACAACGCGCGCGCGGTCGCGCGCATCTGCGCCGGGTTGGATGGCCTTCCACTGGCGCTCGAGCTGGCGGCGCCGCGGCTGCGGGTGCTGAGTGCCGACCAGCTGGCCGAACGCATCGAGGGCTCCCCGGGCGGGAAGTTGAGCCTGCTTCGGTCAGGACCGCGCGACGCGCCGTCCCGGCACCAGACGCTGCGCGATGCGATCGACTGGAGCTACCGGATGCTCACGGCGGAAGAGCAGCGCGAGCTTGCCGCGCTCTCTGTCTTCGCTGGTGGCTTCACTTCGGAGTCGGCGGAGGAAATCACCGGCGTCCCCCGGTCTCTCGAGCTGATCGAGTCGTTACTGGAGAAGAACCTGTTGCAGTTACAGGCGCAGGCAGGCCCGCGGTTCTCCATGCTGGAGACCGTGCGCGAATTCGCCAGCGAAATGCTCGACAAGCTCGAGGACGCTCCCGCCCTCCGTCGCCGGCACGGCGAGTGGTTCGCCCGGCTCGCCGCACGGCAGAGCGGGCGGGTTCAAGGGAGGAATCGGGCCGAGGCGCTCGCCGTGTTTTCTCACGAGCGGGCGAACCTGCGCGTCGCCCTGCGGTGGGCCCTGGATGCAGGCGTGACTGGGCTCGCGGAGGACCTGGCGCTGGGGACGCTGCGCTTCTGGGAAGCCACCGCGCAGTTCAGCGAGGCTCGCCAGTGGCTGGAGTTGCTGATGGCCAAACGAGCTTCGGCAAAAGTCCTCAGTGCGCTGGGACTGGTGGCTTTCCACCAGGGCCGCCACCAGGATTCGCGGCGTCACCTTCGCGAGGCGCTCCTCGCGCATTCACCGGTTGATCCGCCCGGGGTTCGCGCGGAAACCCTGGTTCGCTTGCAATGGTCGGCGCTGAACGAGGGGGACTACCGGGCCGTTGAAGAGACGGTCGAGGAGAGCATCTCCGGCTGCCTGGCCGCCGGAGATGTGGTTGGGGCGGCCCTGGCGAAGGTGCAACGCGCGATGGTCCGGGCGGCGGCCGGCAATCGTGCGGTCGCGCGTGAGGAATTCGACAGGGCGCTCGACGCGCTCGCGGCGGAGGGCGCGGAGGAAGCGCTGGGGTGGGCGCTCAATGCGGCGGGTGACGCAGCTCGGGCCGCGGGAGATCTAGAGACGTGCGAACGCCATTACCGGCGGGCGCTGGAGATCGGTGAGCGGCTGAGGTCGGACCGGGTGCGGACCGCTGCGGCCATCAACCTGGGACTGGCGGCAGCCACGCGCCGCGACTTCGATGAAGCGCTCAAGCAGACACAACAGGCCCTCCGGGTCCAGGTCGCCCAAGGTCGTCGGGACACGCTGCCGGGAGCGCTTCTGATTCTCTCGTTGAAGCACATCACCGCAGGGCGCGTGGCCGAGGGAGCGCGGCTCCTGGCCGCGGCCGAGTTGATGAACAGACGGCTGGGCCAGCGCTGGGAGTACGGCGACCGCGATCTGGTGGCCGTCGCTTCCGACTCCATCTCGCGATTGGGTCCGCAGGAACGCGCGGCTGCGGAGGCGGCGGCGAGCGCCATGGACGAAGAACAGATGCGATGCGAGCTCTTTGAGTAGCGCGGGGGTGAGAGCACTCTTTGGTCGCCTGGCCGAGATGATGGCCAGGCGAGTCGGACGTCCGATAAGGCTCCGCTGCGTCACTTCCGATGGCACTCCCCGACCGAACTGGTGCTCACGAGCGAGGACCGCTCAGGCCGAGGCGGAGCTCGAAGAGATGGACGCGCCCCAAACAATCGGCAGCAAAGATCCGCGAACTCGCGACCGCAAGAGAGGAGAGCCCAACATCGCTGGTGAACGTGGTGAGGCATGTACCCGTGCCCAGATCCCACACTCGCAAGGTCCGGTCATAGGCGGCGGAGATGACCGTCTTTCCGTCTTCGGTCAGCACCACCCCGCTCACGTCGCCTTGATGGCCATTGAAGGCCCGAAGTTCCCGACCCATTGCGATGTCCCAGAGCCTCAAATCCCCATCGAAGGAGCCGGAAATGGCCGTCCTTCCGTCCGCGGAGACCGCCACCGCGAGTAGCCCGTTCCGGTGACCCGCGAGGATTCCGAGTTCTCTTCCCGTTGCCAGATCCCAGATCTTCAACTGGGTTCCGGAGTTGGAGAGCGCTGTCTTTCCATCCCCAGCTATCGCTACCACGTTCACTGAACCCTGATGACCTGTGAAGGTCCAGAGCAGTTCCCCGGTCGTCACGTTCCAGACCTTCAGCGTCTTGTCTTCGGAGCCAGAGATAACCGTCTTTCCGTCATCGGCCAGCGCGATCGCTGTCACCAAGCCTTCGTGGCCGCCAAGGGTCCGAATCTCCTTCCCCGCCGCGATATCCCACACCCTCAGCGTCCTATCGGAAGAAGAGATGGCCATGTTCCCGTCGGCACTGAGTGCCACGGCACATACCCATCTTTCGTGCTTGAAACTGCGCGTCACCGTTCCCGCGTCGACGTCCCACACCTTCAGCTCGTCGTCGCCGGAGATAGCCGTCCTCCCGCCTCTGGCCAATGCCACAGCGTCGATCCTACCTGGATAACCTGTTTTGAATCGGGACTCCGCGCTAGCCGCAATGTTCCAGACCCTGAGCGTCTTGTCGTCCGCACAGGAAACAGCAGTCTTCCCATCCGCGGTCAGCGCCACGGCGAGGACGGGACTCTGGTTGTCCTCGAGCATTAGGATTTCCTTCCCGGTAACGATATCCCACACCTTCAGGAGCACGTCCTCACCACCGGAGATGGCTCTCCTCCCGTCCGCGGTCAATGCTACGACGTTCACGGGGCCTGTGTGGCCTTCTAGGACGTGCCGTCTTTCGCCCTTTGGCAGGCTCCACACTTTCACTGTCTTGTCGTTGGAGCCAGAGATGGCCGTCTGGCCGTCGGCGCTCAGCGCCACCGCATTGACGCGGCTCTCGTGACCTTTCACGGTCCAGAGTTCTTGTCCCGTGACGACGTCCCAGGTCGCCAACGTCCCATCAGCGGAACCGGAAATGGCAGTCCTCCCGTCCGGGGTCATCGCCACCGCGAGGATTGGACTCTGCCGGCTCTGGAGAGTCCAGAGCAAGAGCCCCGCCGCGACGTCCCACACTTTCAGCTCCCCGTCGTGAGAGCCGGAGAGCACTTTTGCGCCGTCAGCAGTCAAGGCCACTGCCTGTACGACACTCCGATGCGCCCCGAGCGTCCGGAGTTCCTTCCCCGTTTCGACCTCCCACACCCCCAGTGTTCCGTCCTCGGAACCGGAGATTGCCATCGTCCCATTAGGAGTCAGAGCCACCACCACTACCATTTCCTGATGCCCTGCCAGGGTCCGGATCTGCTTCCCAGACTCGACGTCCCACACGCTCAGCGTTCCGTCGAGAGAGTCGGTGATAGCGGTTTTACCGTCCTCGGTTAGCGCCATCATAAACACCTCATGAAGGGTCTCGATGGTGCGGAGGAGCGGTCCCCCGACTGGAGCCAAGGCTGGCCAGAGGGGGAGAAGCACAGGTGGAGCGATGTCGTGCTCCATCCGCGCGACGCAGCGGGTCAAGTCAGCTTGAGATGTATGACGGAGCCGCCCGATAAGCTGCGCCGGGAGTTCCTCCGGGCGGTGGGACAGGACATGGGCCGAGAGCCGGAGCGCGTCGCGGAGGAGGCGGAGGGGTTCGTCCGAGGCGAGATCGACGAGCTCGAAGTCAGAGAGGAGGGCGTTCACGCCGGTGGCGTTCAGCTTCGCTGCCAGCCAACAGTGATCGAACAGCAGGGCCCGCAGGGCCGTCGTTCCTTCTCCGTCGCGGACGTGCCTGGCGATGTGCTCGAAGAAGTATCCATCGGCTTCGACGGCATGAAGGGCCTTGCCAGGTGAGGTGCTCCGGTACGCATCGAGAAGGCGTGCATGTCGTGGGGCGAGATCACCTCCCCTGGCTCGCACGTAGTCATGCTGCAAGTCATGCAGCGTCAGGTACACCTCCTCGTCCTTCGGTGGAGGCGCCAGCGGGTCTTGCTCGTCACCACGGCGATCAGCAGCGCGGTGGCGCGCGTGCTGGACGCGCCGAACCAGCGAGCGATCTGCGAGCACGTTCACCGTCTGCTGGGCATCGAAGAGCTTGACGCCAGCGGCGCCCCAGAGCCGATGCAGGACGGGCTCGGGTACCTCGACGTCCTCGGGAAACACGGCGAAGTCGAGGTAGCGGAGCCGGACGTCCTCGGGGAGCTCCTGCACCGACACCTCGATGGCGGCGAGCATGCTCCGATGCTGGCGGTACTGCGGAAGCACCGCGGCGAGGTGCTCCAGATCTGCGTTCTTCAACTGCTCAAGAAGGGTGGGCCACTGATCGTCGGGCCGGCCCTGCAACATGGCGCCAGCCATGGCCACCGCGAGTGGCAGTTCGCCGCACTCGCTGACGATCTCCTGGGCGACCTTCGGCAGCGTCTCCATTGGTCGCCCGGCGTAGGCGGCCAGCATGACCAAGGCGTCGGTAGGCTTGAGCTCTCGGATCTCGCGGACCGTGGCGCCGAGACCCTGGGCCACCTCTTGGTTGCGCGTGGTGATCAGCAGCCGGCTCGGAGCTGCTGGAGCGTCGAACGGATCCGCGTCGGCGATGTTCCAGACGTCGTCGAGGATGAGCAGGGAGGGCGGGCGGGCGGCGAACAGTTCACCCAACGTGGTCTTCCCCTCCCTGGCGGTCCGGATTTCCACGGGGCGGCCGGCCAGCGCTTGAGCCAACTTGCCCTGCCAGACGACCACGTCGTCGGGAGTCCGGCCGAGAGTGAGCCAGAACACCCCTCCAGGAAAGGCTTCGTGGATGTCCGCATCAGCGGCGAGTGCGGCAGCAATTACCGTCTTTCCGACGCCGGGCATCCCCTGGATGCCAAGGCGGTGGTGCTCTCCGGCGATGGCCACGGTCTGCGTCTTGCTGGAGATGAGGCTCACCTTGAGCGCATCAAGCTCCTCGCGCGGGAGGTACTGCGCCGGACGGGGAGGAACGTTCCAGAGCTTGACCGACGGTCTCCCTCCGAGGTCTGGACGAGCCCCCTCGAACACCAAGGGCGAACCGAGGGCCGGGACATCCTTCCCGAATTCCCCCAGCAGATGCTTGCGGAGGTCTTCGTAGTCCCTGGGAAGGAGGTAACGGGGATATGGCCGAAGCACGAGCGGAACGACGCTGCCACTGCCATCAAAGTAGACCGGGACGAAGCGGGTGTTGCCGCCCTGCTCGTACAGTTCCTGGCGGATAAGCACCGACTCCCAGCCGACCCCGGAGCCAACACCGGGCGGCCGGTTGAACCGCTCGGCATACGGCTCCGTGCACGCGACGACGACGAAGCGCGCCTGGGCGAACTGGTGCTCCATCCACCGAGGCCAGCCCTCCACCGGTGCCGGACTGAACTGGTCGATCCACGCGTCGATGCCGTGCTCACGGAGACGGGTGGCGAGGTCGTGGATGCGGCCCCGGTGAGCGTCGGAGTCGTGGCTGTAGCTGATGAAGACCCGAACGAGGTCCGGCATCCGACGGTTCATCCCGGTGCTGAACTATAGGCGCAGCGCAGTGGTTAGGGCCTGCTCGCCGTCCAGGATCTTCGTGTCGATGCGCAGCCGCGCCACCGGTGGAGCACTGGAGGGAAGGCGGGCGTGGTCCTTCTCGGTGGTGACGACGAGCGCGCCATCGGCGGAGGCGAGGTGGTGCGACGAGAGTGGAGCGTGATCGGGGAGCAGGCGCCGCTCCACCACGTCCGCGCCCAGCGAGGTGAGCGTGGCGATGAAGCGCTCCGGCCGAGCGATGGCCGCCAGTGCGATCACCCGGCGCCCGCGCAGCGACTCCAGCGGTTCCTCCACGCCTGATGCGGAGATCAGGGCAGTCGGGCGGACGCGGACCTGCACCATTGGGGCTGGGAAGGGCGGCAGCGGCCTGATCGGAGACCCGACCAGCCAGATCAGCCCCGCACGGTGAAGGCTGGACAGCGGCTCCCGGAGTGGACCCCGTGGAAGGAGGCGCCCGTTGCCAAATCCCACCGCCGCGTCGACCACCACGATGTCGACGTCGCGCAGGAGGCGACGGTGCTGGAAACCATCGTCGAGCAGGATCACCTCCGCCCCGCGCTTCACCGCTTCCATCGCCAGCGCGGCGCGGTCCGCGCCCACCATCACCGTCGCCTCGGGGCAGCGACGCGCGATGAGGAGCGGTTCGTCGCCAGCAAGCTCCCACGACGGCGCGTCCGCCGCGCGGAAGATGGCCGTGGACCGACTCTTCCGCCCGTACCCGCGCGAGAGCACGAAAACGCGCCGGCCCGCGGCGGAGAGCATCGACGCCAGGTGAATCACTGCCGGCGTCTTCCCGGAGCCGCCCACGGTGAGGTTACCAACCGAGATCACCCGCGCCCCTGTGACACGCACGGAGCGGAGCCCGCCGCGGTCGTAGAGCGCGTTGCGAGCGGACACCGCGGCGCGGAAGGCGAGCTCCGGAATCGCCAGCGCGTACGCCATGCCTGGCGTACCGCGATCCTGTCCCGGATACCAGACTCGCTCCAGAGCGCCACTCAGTGACATGACCCTCTCGGCATAGAGGCTCGAACACGCGGCCCATGGCTTCGATGACCAGGCTCATCGTCTGGATGGCAATAAGCTGGAGGGGGTTCCATCTGCAGGTGGTCCAGGTCGTCGCGGGCAGCCTCGCCGGGCGGTGACACGTCGATCGTCATGCTGCGCTGGGGTGTAATCGGCACGCGGCGCGCTGCTCCAGGAACCTGCTCGGGCGTACTCGTCCATCAGCACGTTCAGGGCATGTCATCCGTCCGCGGCGCTCCATCAGGTCAGGTCTCGATCGGGCACGACGTCGTCGAGTCGAAGGTCCCTGAGCGGAATGCCCAGACTTTCGGCCTGCTGCTGCATGATCGAGATGACCTCGTTGAAAGCCATGACTCTGCCGGAGTGGAACTCACGTTCCATACTCCCTTTCGGCGACTCGTCCCGCTGGCGCCGCGCCTCGAGAGCGCGCTCCTTGATCAACGGGCCGAGATCGAACAAGTAATCTTCGTGCATGCGAGACACGAGTCACCTCGCTTCCAGCAGACCACGCAGGACATCGGCGAACTCCTGGTTCCGAGCCGCGTCCGCTGCCCACTTGTTGAGAAGTCCTTCTTGCTGCCTGGCCGTCATCTCGTTCCATCGCTCAGCGAACTGAGCGGGATTGGCGATCTTCTGCCGGTGGAGGGCTACCTGGCACTCGCAACTCGCGATGGCCTTCCGGATCTCAGCTGTTGACCGCCCGGGGTAGTTCCGCAACGTCCCGGCGTGCTTGTCTCCAGCAAGTGCGGCTTCGTACGCAGCGTTCGCGCCACCTACGGTATGGGTCGAAGGAAGGCTCGGCGACGCCTGACCGAGTGGCGGTGGTGCACCATGACTCGCCATCGCGACGCCAGCGGCGCCCTTCGCGACACCCTCGACGGTGATCGCCACGCCACCCTTAAGTACGCGCACCTCCTTGACCGCAGCGACCGCTTCCAGCCCGACCCCACCCGTCTCGGCCGCCAGCGCGGCCGACGCCTGGGTGGCGCGAGGGAGCTTCATCAGGCGAGCAATCACGCCACCCCGGGCGATGGCGGCGGTGGCCAGCAGGACGAGGATCCGCGCGGTCTGCGCCCCCACGAGGTGCCCGTACCGCTGGCCCGCCTCTCGGACCTGATCGAACGTCGTCGCTGCATCCAACTCCCGGACCATCTGGATCCATCCGAAGATGAGGTCGCAGACCGCCCGGGCACCGAGGTACGCGGTCAAGACCATCGTCGCGGCGGCCGCTGGGATCTTCGACGTCAACTCCGGGATCGCGATGGCGGCCATGAAGATGACCAGGCCAGTCAGCAGGACGATCTGAATCGTCGCCGGATCGATCGTGGTCTTCAGCTCCCCGACAAAGCCGTCCCACTGGGAGCCCATCGCGAAGTCGAACGCGATCTTGTAGACGCTGGAATCCGTCAGCGGTTCCTGCAGGCAGTTGGTTCGTCGGACCGCAGCACACCAGGCCCGGTACCCTCGGCCGATCTCCTCCAGTGCCGCCGGCCCGGCGCCCCAGCTCGCGAGGACCACTCGAAGCTCCTCGGACTGGCGACCGTGGAACCGAGGATCCGCCACCATTCGCTGCAGCTCGGCCCGAACCAACTCCACGTCCACATCAGAGAGGAACTCTTTGAGCGCCCTTCGCAGTTCCAGCTCCTCCACCACAGGAGAGGCCACAACCCTGGGCACGCGAGGGATGAGCACTCTCCTCACGGTGCCCGGCTGGACTGCTTCCTTCACCGTGCCACACGACACGCCCAGCAGCGGGACGAGAATGGAGGCGATGATCCGGGCGGCAAACGTCCTCATCGCACCCATCCTACAGGGCGCGAGCTCATCTCCGCGCCCGCTCGTACAGCGCCAGCACCTCGCCCGCGATCGCCTCGTTGGACGGCAGGGGCACCTCGCGTCGCTGTCCCCCCAGTGACGCCTCGACGATCGCCCCCGCGGTCGGATCCTGCAGCGCCACGTCCGCGTACCGCGGAAGCCCACCCTCCACCGCCGCGATCGCCCGCACCCCGCACGCGCGCGCCTGGAGCGCGGTCCGCCCCGAGAAGTCGTTCCCCTGCCCCAGGATCCACACCTCGTCCAGCGCCTCCAGCCAGCGCACGAACGCCTCGCCGCGCTGGTACCCCGCGAACGTCACCGCCTCGTCCAGCTCCTCCCGGTGCACCAGCTGCCGGATCTCGTCCTCCAGCTCCCCGTCCCCCACCAGCACCAGCCTCGCCTCCGGCCGGCGATCCCGCAGCCTCTCGAAGGCCTCGATCGCCAGCGCATGCCGCCGCGATTCCTGGAACGTGGACACCATCCCGATCAGCGGCTGCCCCTCCAGCCCCAGCTCCTTCCGGAGCGCCTCGCGGTCCTGCGGCGGCCGGTACTCCGGCCCCAGCAGCGGTGCGAACACGATGGCGTTCTTCTTCCCCAGCCTCCCCAGCTCCACCTCGCTGGGCACCGTGAACCCGCCCGCCGGCGGCAGCGAGCGCCGGATGCTCCGCGGCGCGTGGATGGACCGCACCAGCACCGACTTCCGCGACCGCCCCACCGCCGCCAGCAGGTGATCGTGCGTGTAGTGCGCGTGGACCACGTCCACGCTCCTCCGCCGCAGCGCCGCCGTGTCCTTGATCACCGCCAGCGGCGACGACTTCACGCTCAGCTCCAGCCCACCCTCGTCCAGCAGCCCGGGCCCCAGCGCCTGCAGCCGCGGGATGATCGGCTCCTCGGAGCCGACGCGCGTCCGCAGCCTGTCCACCGCCACCGTCGCCTCGTGCCCCAGCGCGCGCTGCGCCAGCGCCAGCAGCGCCACGTTCTCCGCGGGGCCGCTCCAGAACGGCGTCGAGAGGAGGTGCAGGATCCGCATCGCCCTAGGCCTCCGCTCCCGCCGCGGGGCGCCCGCGGGCCCGAGCGAGCAGCCCCGGCGCCAGCAGCCTCTCCAGCTGCTCCACGTTGCGGTCGCTGGCCCCGGAGACCTGGTGCACCGCGCCCTGGGCCAGCTCGCCCAGCGCGCGCAGCGTCTCCGGCTTGTTCAGCAGCTCGGAGATGATCTGGTGGAGGTGGTCCGGGTCGTTCACCTGGATCCCACCCCGCCCCACCAGCACCTGCACGCTGTCCCGGAAGTTCTCCATGTGCGGCCCGAACAGCACCGGCCGGCCCTGCGCCGCCGGCTCCAGGATGTTCTGCCCGCCGCGGGTGGTGAAGGAGCCGCCCACGAACACCAGCGTGGCCAGCCGGTACGCCCGCGCCAGCTCCCCGATGGTGTCCAGCACCACCACCGGTGCGCCGCCCGGGTTCCCCTTCGAGCGCAGCCCCGCCGACAACCCCTGCTGCTCGCAGAGCTGGAGCACGCGCTGCGCGCGGTCGATGTACCGCGGCGCGATCACCAGCCGCAGGGTGGGATGGTCCGCGCGCAGCCTCCGGTACACCTCCAGCAGCTTCTCCTCCTCTCCCTCGTGCGTGCTCCCGGCGATCAGCACCGGCGCACCCTCCGGGAGCCCCAGCGCCGCCGCCAGCGCGCGATCCTCCTCCGCCGGGGCGGCGGCCAGCGCGTCGAACTTGGTGTTCCCGGTCACCAGCACCCGCTCCCGCGGAGCGCCCAGGCTCAGCGCGCGCTCCGCCTCGTCGTCCTCCCGCATCAGCAGCAGGTCCAGCTCGCGCAGCGGGTTGGAGATGGCGGCGAAGAGCGCGCGGTAGCGGCCCAGGTGCTGCGGGGAGAAGCGCCCGTTGGTGAGCACCACCTTCGCCCCGGCGCGCCGGGCGGCGCGGATCAGGTTCGGCCAGATCTCCGTGTACTCCAGCACCAGCACGTCCGGGCGGATGGCCCGCACCGCCCTCCGGGTGGCGCCCCACAGGTCGTACGGCCAGTACACCGCGGCGTCGATCTGCTGGCGCAGCCGCTCCGTCGCCATCAGGTAGCCGGTGTTGGTGGTGGTGGAGAGGACGATGGTGCAGCCCGGGAAGCGGCGCCGCAGCCGGCCGATCATCGGTGAGAGCGCCAGCAGGTCTCCCGCGCTGGCGCCGTGGAGCCAGATCCGCGGCGCGCCGCCCTCCGGGATGCGCCCGCGCCGGTAGAGCCCCAGCCGCTCCCAGAGCCCGCTGCGCGTCTTCCGGTGGAGCGCCAGCACCGGGATGAGCGCCCAGAACAGCACGTAGCTGGCGAGCACGTAGAGCAGTCGCACCGCGTGCCGATTACACTCCCGCGCGCCCAATGGCGAGCGACGCGTCACCGCCCGGCAAGGTTGCCCGCAACGACCTGGATGACCTGGAGGTGGGCCGCCTCCACCTGATCGTCATCCGGGCGGTGAACCTGGTCATCGAGGCCGTGGGCCGCGTGCTGGACCTGGCGGTGCTGCTCCCGCGCCCGCGGCTGCTCTGGGCGTACCTGCGCCTGTGGGGCGCGGAGCTGTGGCGATCCCCCTACCGCTGGCCCCGCTCCTTCGAGGCGCGCCGGGTGGTGAGCGCGTCCGGGCAGACCCTGCGCGAGCTGATGTACGGCGAGGTCCTGGTGTCCACCTGCGCCTACCTGCTCGCGCGCGCGGGCGTGGGACCCGGCTCCACCCTGGTCGACGTGGGCGCCGGCCGCGGGCGGGCGCTGCTGGCCGCCCGGCTCCGGGGAGCCAGCGCGCGCGGCGTGGAGCTGTGGGAGCCGCACGTCCGCGCCATGGCGCCGGCCCTCGCGCGCGCGGGCGCCTCGCTCGAGGCCGGCGACGCCGCGAAGGCCGACTACGCCGACGCCACCCACGTGCTCCTCAACTGGTGCGCGTTCTCCGACGAGACCAGGGCGCGCGTCACCGCCCGCCTGCTGGAGACCTGCCGCCCGGGGACGCGCCTCATCGCGGTGACCCAGGCCGCCGGGGGCGACCGCTTCCGCACCCTCTCCCGCCACACCACCCTCTTCTCCTGGGGCTTCGAGCAGGTGTTCGTCCAGGAGCTGACCGGACCCGCCGGCGGCGATACCACCTCGACCTCCTCGCCCACCTAGCGCTTCGCCCCGCCCGGCCGCTTCCGCAGCTCCGCCAGCGTGGTGCCGTACAGCGCCAGGCTCTCCTGGTCGAACAGGCAGGCGACGATCCGTTCGAACCCCGGCTCCGCCTCGATCATCGCCTCCAGCGCGATCTTCGCCGCCAGGTCCTTGGGGAAGCGGTACACGCCGGTGGAGATGGCCGGGAACGCGATGGTGCGGATGGTCCCGTCCTGGCGCGCCGCCTCGAACGCGGCGCGGTAGGCGCTGGCCAGCAGCGCGGGCTCGCCGTGGTGGCCGCCGCGCCAGACCGGGCCCACCGCGTGGATCACGAACCGTGCCGGGAGCTGATAGCCCAGCGTCTTCAGCGCCTGCCCGGTGGGGCACCCCGGGTGGAGCCGGCACTCCGCCAGGAGCGCCGGTCCGGCGGCGCGGTGGATCGCCCCGTCCACGCCCCCGCCGCCGCGCAGCTCGGCGTTGGCGGCGTTGACGATCGCGTCCACCGCCAGCGTGGTGATGTCGCCCTGGAGGACCTCAATCATCGACGAGCACCGGGCTGGGAACGATCCACGGTTTCCACTCCGCGCCGAAGAACCGGCCTGGCGCACGACGGTACACCTCTAGATGCACCGGACCCTTCTTCTTGAGCAAGACCCTCCGGCCATCCTTCTGAACCTCGCACCCACCATGACATTCCACCATCGCCGCCGAGACCGGCACCTCCGCGTTGATGTTCACTTTCAGTGTCTCTCCCACCTTGGCCCGCCTCCCCACCAGGTCCGGCTCCACCGAGAAGCCGGTGCTCTCACCCAGCGCCCGGAACGTGCAATGCGCGCGCCCCTCCAGGATCTTGAGCAGCACCCAGCGGGCGGCCTCGTCCGGGGAGGCGGGGAGCGCCGTCGCCTCGCCCAGCGGGATGGTGATCGCCATCTGCTGGAACATCTCGTCATAGCTGGGGAACCCATGGGCGTCGTGGGCACACAGCGCCACCATGGGCGACTCGGCGGAGAGCTCCAGGAGCTTCTGCTCCGCGGCCGGGTCAGGGTGGACCAGGATCTCCATCGCATGGATGGAGTTACCCAGGTAGGTGCCCATCGCCGGAAGGAGCAGCGAGAACGGCGCGGCCTGCGCGTCCCGGAGCATGGTGTCGCCGGAGTACAGCTCGAAGCCGGCCGCCCGCTTCGCCTGCGCCCAGTCTCCCTTCCAGCCGTTGCGCGCCTGCACCGGGTGCGCGAGCACCGCGTAGCCGTGCAGGGCCCGGATGGCCTCGATGGGGTCCTTCTCCAGCGCCTCCTTCGAGGGCACGCGCTCCGGGTCCAGCGCCACCACGTGGCCGAACGGGGTGCTCAGCTCCGCGGCCTCGATCAGCAGCACCCCGCTGGAGGTGTAGCGCGGCCGCCTCAGGGTGGCCGGGTTGTGGTCGGTGAGGATGACGAACTGCAGCCCGCTGTTGAAGGCGGCCAGGGCGATCTCGTCCGCGCTCCCGCTCCCGTCGGAGCCGATGGAGTGCACGTGGTAGGCGCCCAGCACCACGCCCTTGGGGCGCGCCGCGCGCGGCGCGTTGGGGTAGCCGGCGTTGAGCCCCAGCATCGCGAAGGCGACCAGCACCCCCACCAGCAGCAGGATCAGCAGCCCGATCCAGGTGAACAGCCGGCGGAAGAAGGTGGCGATCACGCGACGCTCGCCTCCTGCGGCCGCCCCGCTCCGCCCGCCTCCTGCAGCGCCCACAGCCGCGCGTAGAGCCCGCCCGCCCGCAGCAGCTCAGCGTGTGTGCCAGATTGCACGATTTGCCCCTGGTCCATGACGTGGATGAGGTCCGCACCGCGCACTGTAGAGAGCCGGTGGGCGATCACCAGCGCCGTGCGATCTTTCAGCACCTCGTCCATCGCCCTGCGCACCTCCGCCTCGCTCTGGGGGTCCAGGCTGGAGGTGGCCTCGTCCAGCACCAGCACCGGCGCCCCCGCCAGCAGCGCCCGCGCCAGGCACAGCCGCTGCTTCTGCCCGCCCGAGAGCACCACCCCGCGCTCGCCCACCGGCGTGTCGTAGCCGCGCGGCAGCGCCTCGATGAACTCGTGCGCGCTGGCGATCCGCGCCGCCGCCTCCACCTCCTGCTGCGACGCGTCCGGGCGCGCGAAGCGGATGTTCTCCAGCACCGTGGTGGAGAACAGCAGCGACTCCTGGGTCACCAGCGCGAAGCTCTCCCGCACCGAGTCCGGGGCGAAGGACTCCACGTCCTCGCCGTCGATCCAGATCCGCCCCCGGTCCGGCCGGGCGAAGCGCAGCAACAGCTGGGTGACCGTGCTCTTCCCCGCGCCGCTGGGGCCCACCAGCGCGGTGACCTGCCCGGCGCGCGCCGCGAACGAGCACCCCGACAGCGCCGGACGGTCCCCGTACTTGAAGTGGACGTCCTCCAGCCGCAGCTCCTGCTCCAGCCGCCGCGCGCGCGGCAGCCCGGTGGCCGGCGGCACCGGGTGCCCGGCGTCCAGGAGCTGGAAGATGCGCTCGCCCGCCACCGCCGCCTGGAGCGCGAACTGGGTGACCCGGCCCAGGTCCTTGGCCGGCTGGTAGACGAGGATGATGGCGGTGAGCACCGAGACCAGGTGCTCGGGCGGGAGCTGGGCGCGGACCGCGTACCCCAGCGCGGAGGCCAGCGCCCCCGCGGCCAGCAGCTCCATCACCCCGGGCACCGCGCCGCGCGCCCAGCCGGCCCGGATCAGCGCCGCCTGGTGCGCCCCCGCGTGCGCGGCGAAGCGGGCGCGTTCGGCGGCCTCGGCGTTGAAGGCCTGGATGGTGCGCAGCCCGGAGAGCCCCTCCTTGATCTGCGCGGCGATCTCCCCCAGCTGCCCCTGCGCGTCGCGGGTGCGCCTGAGCACCGACCGCGTCAGCCGCGCCGCCGGCACCACCGAGAGCGGGAGCACCAGCAGCGCGAAGCCGGCGATCTTCCAGTCCAGGAACAGCGCCACCCCCACCAGGATGGCGATCTGCAGCCCGTCGCGCAGGTAGGACGCCACCGCGTAGGTGGCCGCCGCCTCCACCGCCGCCACGTCGGAGGTGAAGCGGGAGAGCAGGTCGCCCTCGCGCTCGCGGGAGAGCTGCAGCGGGGAGAGCGAGGTCAGCTTCCAGAACACCGCCCGCCGCAGGTCGCCCACCACCTTCTGGCCGTACAGGCCCATCCAGTAGAACTGGCCCAGGTAGGAGAGCCCCTTGACGACGCCGACGAGCACGATCAGCGCCGGGAACAGCCAGAGGACTGTGGAGCGGTCCATCCGCTCCATCGCCGGGAACAGCCGCGCCGGCATCTGTAGCCCGCCCGCGCCGCCCTCGAGGAGGAAGCGCAGCGCCGGCCCCATCAGGTAGGCGTAGATCCCGGTGGTGGCGCCCAGCACCACCATGCACCCGGAGGCGAGCAGCAGCAGCGGCCGGTGGGGCCGGCTGAACCGGAGGAGCCGCCGCAGCATCCGGGCCGGCGCGGGCGCGCGGGCGGCGGCGGTCACCGCCGGGCCTTTCGCAGGGCGGCCTTGGCCAGCTCGGAGCCCGGGTTCATCTCCAGCGTCTTGATCAGCTTCTTGTGCGCGCCGGTGGCGTCCCCCTGCTCGAGGTCGATGATGGCGGAGATGACCTGCGGCCGCTCCAGGTAGGCGTTGATCGCCAGCGCCTTCTTGATGATCTTCTGGGCGGACCGCAGGCGCTCCTTGCGGTCGCCGCTGCCGGCCACCAGGGTGGTCCAGGCCAGGTAGGAGTAGTACTCGGGCTCGCGCGCGTTGAGCGACACCGCCAGCTCGAACGCCAGCCGCGCGCTGATGAAGTCCTTCCGCTTCATCGCCAGCTCGCCGCGCTTGAGCGCGATCTCCGCGTCCACGTTGATCGGCGCGCTGCGCGAGCCGACCAGCCGGGTGAGGAGGTACTGCACGTACGCCTTCCGCTTGTCCTCCACCGAGAGCACCCGGTAGGCGCCGGAGAGCTTGTCCTGCACCGAGTCCAGCAGGTCCCGGATCTCCGAGGTGTCGTGCTCGGCGTAGGTGTCGGGGTGAAAGCGGATGCCGACCTCGTGGTACGCCTTCTCCACCGCCTCGCTGTCCGCGGTGATGTCCAGCCCCAGCACCTGGAAGTAGCTCCCGGTGAGGATCTTCACCGCCGCGTCGCGCAGCTCCGCCACCTTCTCGGCCGGCATGCCCTTGCGCTTGCGCGGGGCGATCTTCTCGGTGGCGGCGGCGTAGGCGGACTCGTGCTCCGAGGCGGCCACCGGCCTGGGGGAGAGCTGGGCGGCGCCGCACAGGAGCAGGAACCAGAGCAGGCTGCAGGCCTCGCGCAGCTCGCCGCGCCCGTGCGCCACCAGCTCCCGGAGCGGGAGCCGGCCGCTGAGCTGCATGGCGATCTTGAGGTCCTGCCGGTTCAGCCCCAGGGCGGGGAGGTCCTTGCCGAACTCCGGGGTGCGGCAGGGGAACTCGTGCCCGCGCATCCGCAGCGGCTGGACGAACACCTTCAGCGCATAGGAGCGGCGCGCGCCCTCCAGCACCGCGGCCAGCGCGGGGACGTCCACCTTGGCCACCTCGCCGGCGAACTCGGTGCCCAGGTAGAAGGCGTAGCGGCCCTCGCGCATCCCCACCACCTGGGCGGTCCTGTCCACCACGTACTCGCGCAGCCGCGCCAGCAGGTCGTCCCCCTGCAGCGCCACCCCGGCGTCCGCCAGCGCGGTGCTCAGCCGGAGCCCGCCGGCCATGGCCCGGGCGACCGCGTTGACCTGGTCGGCGGTGAGGGCGCCGCGGTCGAAGAGAAAAGAAGAGAAGGAGTCGTTGCGGGCGCTGGAGTCGAAGCTGACCGGCGCGCCCTTGAGGAAGTACACGCGCCGGGTGACGTCCCGGTGGGCGGCCACCAGGATGCCGTCGCGCTGCAGGCGGTGGAAGGAGTGCAGCAGCGAGGGCAGCGGGAGGGGCCTGAGGTCGCCGGAGGCGATGGGCGGGCGCGAGAGGACGCCGTGCACCCCGCCCGCCGGCGGCGAGCGCGCCGCCCCCGCCCCCAGCAGCGAGGAGAGCTTGGCCTTGAGGTCGGCGACCTTCATCGGGTCGGCGACGTAGGCGGAGGCCTTGAGGTCCAGGATGGCGGAGACGCCGCGCGGCCGGGAGAGGTGGCCGTGGTCCATGGCGATCACCGGCACCCGCCCCGCCTGGTCGTGCGCGCGCACCAGCTGGCACAGGTGCTGGCCGGACAGGCGCGGGAAGTCGATGGAGACCAGGATCGCGTCCAGCGGCTCCGCCAGCACGTGCTCCATCGCCCGGCCCGGATCCGCGGTGGCCCGCACCTCGTAGCCGGCCTGGATCAGCGCCTCGCGCAGGTGCTCCAGCGTCGGCGGGTGATGGTCGGCGAGGAGGACGGTCTTCACGCGGGCTCAACAAAGCGCGGGCGGCGGCCTTCCCCCCGCGGGCGGGCCACTTTACACCCGGGCGCGCGGCGGTTAGTGCTCCGCCAGGACATGGGCGCGGAGATCCTGGTGGTCGCCGGAGAGGCGTCCGGGGACCAGCACGCGGCGGCGGTGGTGCGGGAGATCCGGCGCCGCGCGCCGGAGGTGCGCTTCTTCGGGATGGGAGGCGCGCGGCTCGCCGCCGAGGGCGTGGACCTGCTCTACCGCGCGGAGGAGATCTCGGTGATGGGCCTCACCGAGGTGCTGCCCAAGCTGCGGCGGATCCTGAAGGTGATGGAGGCGCTGGAGCGCGCGGCGGCGCGGCGCCGCCCCTGCTGCGCGCTGCTGGTGGACGTGCCGGACTTCAACCTCCGGCTGGCGCGGGCGCTCAAGCGCGCCGGGGTGAAGGTCGCCTACTACGTCGGCCCGAAGTTCTGGGCGTGGCGGCCGGGCCGGGTGCACCAGGTGGGCGCGCGGGTGGACCGGATGCTCTGCATCCTGCCCTTCGAGGTGCCGCTCTACCGCCGGGCCGGCATCCCGGCCGAATACGTGGGCAACCCGGTCCTGGAGCAGGTGCCGGCGCCCGGGCCGGCGGACGCGCTGCGGCGGAGGCTGGGGCTCCAGGTGGACGCGAAGGCGGTGGTGCTGGCCCTGCTGCCGGGCAGCCGGATGAGCGAGATCCGGCGGATCGCCCCCACGCTGGCGGAGGCGGCGGCGGCGCTGCGCGCGCGCAGGCCGGAGCTGCAGCTGGTGGTGCCGGTGGCGCCGTCCATCCCCGAGCAGGCGGTGCGCGACGCGTTCGCGCGCGTGCCCGGGGGCGTGACGCTGGTGGCGGGCCGGGCGCCGGAGGTGGTGGGCGCCAGCGACGCGGCGGTGGTGGCCTCCGGGACGGCGGTGCTGGAGGCGGGGCTGATGGAGCGGCCGCTGGTGGTGGTGTACCGGGTGGCGCCGCTCACCGGGCTGCTGGGGCGGATGCTGCTCCGCGTGCGGCACGTCTCGCTGGTGAACCTGCTGGCGGGGCGGGAGGTGGTGCCGGAGCTGCTGCAGGGGAACTTCACCGCCGCGCGGGTGGTGGCGGAGGTGGAGCGGCTGCTGGGGTCGGCCCAGGAGCGGGAGCGCATGCTGGCCGGGCTGCGGGAGGTGCGCGCGGCGCTGGGCGGGCCGGGCGCCGCGGGGCGCGCGGCCGCCGCGGTGCTGGAGCTGTGCGGGACAGCGTGAGGGGCGGCGCGAATCGGCGGCGGGAGAGCGGTGGCGCTATGGTGGCGGGGTGAGCGTCGAGACCTGCGACCTGTCGGCCCCCGCGTTCAAGCGCGACCCGTACCCGTTCTACGCCAGGCTGCGCGCCCAGGAACCGATCAAGCCGCTGATCCAGGGGGACGGGCGGCTGGTGTGGCTCGTCACCCGCTACGCGGACGTGGCGGCGGCGCTCAAGGACGACCGGCTGGCGAAGGACCGCTTCAACGTGCTCACGCTGGAGGAGCAGAAGCGGCACCTCCCCTGGATGCCGGGGTTCGTCCGGCCGCTGGCGAAGAACATGCTGGACCAGGATCCGCCCAACCACACCCGCCTGCGCGCGCTGGTGCAGAAGGCGTTCACCGCCGCCTACGTGGAGAAGCTCCGGGGGCGCATCGAGTCCTACGCCCACGAGCTGATCGACGGGATGCTGGCGCGCGGCAGCGCCGACCTGCTGAACGACTTCGCGCTCCCCATCCCGCTGCGGATCATCTCCGACATGATGGGCGTGCCGGCGCAGGACCGCCGCAGGTTCGGGGCCTGGTCGAAGAAGGCGGTGTCCATCAGCTCCGGCGCGGACGCGCTGCTGGTCATCCCCGCCTTCTGGCGCTTCCTGCGCTTCATGCGCGGGCTGATCCGGCTCAGGCACCGGGAGCCGGGCGACGACCTGCTCTCGGACCTGGTGCGCGCGGAGGAGGCCGGCGACCGGCTGTCGGAGGACGAGCTGCTGGGGATGGTGTTCCTGCTCCTCATCGCCGGGCACGAGACCACGGTGAACCTGATCTCCACCGGGATGCTGGAGCTGATCCGGCGCCCTCAGGACCTGGAGCGGCTGCGCGCGGAGCCGGCGCTGGGGAGGACGGCGGTGGAGGAGCTGCTCCGCTTCACCTCGCCGGTGGAGTTCGCCACCGAGCGCTACACCCGCGAGCCCGTCACCTAC
>Ga0075421_100002792_pt1 | contig 20883 bp, 24 predicted proteins | sample SoiMetdeltSBSDD5_FD_75292 | JGI IMG/M metagenome (GOLD analysis project Ga0075421, IMG submission 75292) | Bulk soil microbial communities from a Populus tree surrounding site in Tennessee, USA - Soil MetaG P. deltoides SBSDD5 | ecosystem: Environmental > Terrestrial > Soil > Tree plantation... | reverse complement strand
TGGTGCACCCGCAGCCGGAGACGTACTGGGGCAACGTCAACCCGGTTGGCGTGCGCAGCGTCTATGACGAGTCCAAGCGCTTCGCCGAGGCCACGACCATGGCATACAGGCGGACCTACGGTGTCGACACGGCGATCGTCCGGATCTTCAACACATACGGCCCGCGCATGCGCGCCAATGACGGCCGGTTCATCCCGACGTTCATCTCGCAGGCGCTGCGCGGCGAGCCGGTGACTGTGCACGGCACGGGCGAGCAGACGCGGTCCATCTGCTACGTGGACGACCTGGTGCGGGGCATCCTGCTGCTGCTCGACTCGCACGAGCACGGCCCGATCAACTGCGGCACCGAGTTCGAGATGAGCGTGATCGACCTCGCCAAGAAGATCATCGAGTTGAGCGGGTCGAGCTCCGAGATCGTAAATCTGCCGCGCACGCCCGACGACCCCGAGCGCCGCCGGCCAGACCTCAGCCTGGCGCGGGCGAAACTTGGGTACGAGCCACACGTGGGTCCAGAGGAGGGCCTGCACGCCACGATCGATTACTTCCGGTCGTTGTAGCGGGAAGCTTTTACCCTGGAGCCCATGTCGTCTCCGAACCAGAAGCCCACCGGCCGCGCCTCCGTGCCCTCACGCACAACATCGGCGCGGGGGGCGGCGCGCGGCACCCGGCCGAGGACTTACGGCACGCCGCGCAGCGGCACGGGGCCGAAGCCGCGGTGGGACAGGATCGCCTTGGTGGCCCTGGTCGCGCTGGTGCTTTGCGGCGGGATCGGCGGATTCGGGCTTTGGCTTTACGGCAAGAGCGTGGAGAGCGGTCTTAACCGCACCGACCCGTTCTCGTCGCTCACGAAGGGACGGCCGCCGGAGGCGGTGGAGGGCGTGCAGAACATCCTGCTGGTCGGCACCGACCACGCCGACCCCGATTCGCCGGCCGACGACCCGGGGCAGGCGCGCACCGACACCATCATCCTGATGCACATCCCGTCCACCCAGGACCACGCCTACCTCGTCTCCATGCCGCGTGACCTCTGGGTTTCGGTGCCGCAGAAGGCGACCGACAGCGAGTGCGGCAGCCGCCGCGCGAAGATCAACGCGGCCTATGCCTGGGGTGACCTGCCGTTGCTGATCCGCACGGTGGAGTGCTTCACCTCGGTGCGGATCAACCACGTGGTGCAGATCGACTTTGGCGGGTTCAAGCAGGTGGTGGACGCGCTGGGCGGGGTCGACATGCCGATCGAGCGGGACATCACCTCGATCCACCCGCCGTACCGGCAGTTCAAGAAGGGCACCATGCACCTCAATGGCACCGAGGCGCTCGACTACACCCGCCAGCGCAAGCAGTTCCCGGATGGGGACTTTGCCCGCATGCGCCACCAGCAGCAGCTCTTGAAGATCATGATGGACAAGGCGGCGAGCACCGAGACGCTGACCAACCCCATGAAGTTCAACAACTTCGTGCAGTCGGTGACGAAGGCGGTCAAGGTCGACAAGGATTTCAAGCTGGTAGACATGGCGATCCAGTTCCGCGGGCTGCGCAGCGATGACCTGACGTTCCTGACCAGCCCGTACACGGGCACCGACGAGATCGGGGGGCAGAGCGTGGTGCTCTCCGACCGGGCCAAGGCGATCGAGCTCTACAACGCCATATCCGGCGACCGGATGGCCGCATGGGCCAGCGCCAATGTCTCGCCCTCGCCCAAACCGGAGGCCGGACAGTAGTAGGCGGATTAGCCTATTTTGCGCGTGATTCCTCAATAAGCTGAGGAGCATGCAGGTGACCCGACCGTCGCGGTGGCCGAAGGTGCTGCTTGCCCTGGGATTGGTGCTGATGGTGATCTCGACAGCCGGACTGATCGCGGTCAAGACGCTGCTTCATCGTTACGAGTCGAGCATGGATTTCGAGGTCCTGCTGGCTCCGGGCGCTCGCGAAGCCAGCCCCGACGACGCCGGGGAGTGGCGCAGCAACGGCGAGCCGCTCAACTTCCTGCTGATCGGCTCCGACCTGCGCGCCTCCGACCCTGAGGACGGCCAGCGCTCCGACACGATCATCATGGTGCAGGTCAACCGGGAGCGCAACGGCGCCCACCTGGTCTCGATCCCGCGCGACCTGCTCGTGGACATCCCCGAGTTCGCCCCGACCGAGTTCTACGGCAGCCGCGAGAAGATCAACGCCGCGTTTCACTTCGGGGGCGGCAGGACCGGTGGCGTGCAGCTGCTCTCGGCGACCCTCGCCAAGCTCACCGGCATCAAGTTCGACGGCGCCGCCGTGATCGACTTCCGCGGCTTCGAGCAGGTGATCGACATGCTTGGCGGGGTACAACTGTGCATCGACACCGAGGTCACCTCCATCCACACCGGTCGCTCCTTCAAGCTGGGCTGCCAGGTCTTCAGTGGCGCCGAGGCCCTTGACTACTCTCGGCAGAGATACGGCATGGCCAACGGCGACTACGACCGGCAAAGGCACAATCAGCAATTGATAAAAGCCATATTTGGTACCGCTCTGAGCCAGGGGATCGCGCATAACCCGGTCAAGCTCGACCAGTTCATCCGCACCCTGGGCGACTCGCTCACCATGGACACCGGCGGCGCATCCCTCGGCGATGTGGCCCTGGCCCTGAGGGGCCTGCGGCCCGAGACCCTCATGGGCGTGACGGTGCCCTCCCACCCGGAGACGATCGGGGACGAGTCGTTCGTGGTGATGAGCGACGAGACACCGGCGCTCTTCGATGCCCTGCGCGCCGCCTCGCTGGCCGATTGGGCCGCCGCCAACCCGCAGTGGGTGCACCGCTTGTAACCCTGTGCACAATGGTTTTGTGCTGATACCGACCGTGGCAGTCGATGACCTGGACGCCGACGCCTACCTGCTGGATGTCCGGGAAGACGACGAGTGGGCCGCCGGGCACGCGCCCGGAGCCAAGCACCTGCCGATGATGGAGATCCCGGCGCGCCTCGGCGACGTCCCCCGCGACCGCGACGTCGTCGTGGTCTGCCGAGTCGGCGGGCGCTCCGGCCAGGTAGTCGCCTACCTCGTGCAGCAGGGCTTCCAGAACGTGTCCAACCTGGACGGCGGGATGATGCGGTGGGCCGCCTCGGGCCGGCCCATGGTGGCCGACGGTGGCCATGAACCACACGTCCTCTGACCGGCCGCTGGTCTTCGCCCACCGGGGCGCCTCCGCCGAACTGCCCGAGCACACCCTCGCCGCCTACCGCTCGGCGATCGACGCGGGCGCCGATGGCGTGGAGTGCGACGTGCGGCTGACCCGCGACGGACACCTGGTGTGCTTCCACGACCGGCGGCTCGACCGCACCAGCAGCGGCACCGGGCCGCTGTCGCAGTACACGCTGAGCCAGCTGCGCGAGCTCGACTACGGGTCGTGGCACGTCAGCGGCGAACCGGCGGGCCTGCTTACCCTCGACGACCTGCTCCTCGAGTGCCAGAAGGCGGGCAGGCCGATCCGGGTCCTGGTGGAAACCAAGCACCCCAACCGTTTCGGCGGGGCGGTCGAGTACAGGCTGCGCCTCGCGCTGCAACGCCACGGCTTGCTTGACGGCCGGTCGGATGTCAAGGTCACCATGATGTCCTTCTCGCCCCTGGCGTTGCGCCGAAGCAGGGATCTCATGCCGCACATCCCGACCGTGTTCCTGCTGGACCGGCTGCCTCTGGGCTTCAGGGTCACGCGGCTGCCTTTCGGTACCCGCATAGCCGGCCCCGGACTGGAACTGATCCGCAAGCGGCCGGCGATCGTGCGGAGGCTCAAGATCGCGGGGCAGAGGGTCTACGTCTGGACCGTTAACGAGCCCGAAGACGTGGAACTCGTTGCCTCCCTTGGGGTTGACGGCATCATCACGGATCGGCCGAAAGAGGTTCTGGCCCTCCTGCACCGGTAGGTGTAAGACTTCCCGATTGTGAGCGTCGCCTACCGGGAGCTGATCTTCAGTCTCACCGCGCTCATCGACGAGGCTCACCAGGATCACGCGGTGCTGGACAGGTTGCTGCGCCTGGGCCAGCGCGCCCTCGGCGCCGCCGGCATGGGCGTGTGCGAGCTTGACGGCAAACCCAAGCCCGGCGGCCGGGTCGTGGCCGCGAGCGGGGTGGAGGACTGGGCGCTGGGCCGCCCGGTGCGCCCAGAGCAGGTGAGCGCCGCCACCCTCCCGCTCGCCCCGCCGTACCGGCTGGATCTCAGCGTGCTCGAGCCGCTGGCGGTCCGGCAGCTTGAGGCTCGCTCCGCCCGCTGGCTGCTGGTTCATCCGGTCTACCTGGACGGCCGCCTCGCCGTGCTCATCGGGGCGTTCTTCGATCACGACCGTGAGGTTGACGAGGACCAGACAGCGGTCATGAAGCTCATCGCGGCCGCGGTCGGGTTCCTCTACCGCGCCCCCGGCCTGCCGCGCGTCACGGGCGGCACGGGCAGCTCCAGCGATGCTGAGCTGTTCATGGCGGTGACCAGCCACGAGCTGCGCACACCGGTCACGGTGATCAAGGGGTACGCCGACACCCTGCGCGATCACTGGGACCAGCTCAACGATCACCAGCGGCGGGACTCCGCGCGGGTGATCGGCCAGCGCGCCGACGAGCTGGCCCGCATGGTCGACCGGCTGCTCGACGCAAGCGTCACGGTCAACGCCATGAAGGTCGACCTGGGGCCGTTCGACCTGCTGGAGACGCTGCGCCGGGCCTCCGCGGAGCTGCCGCTGGAGCTGCGCAAGCGGTTGCGGCTGGAGCTGCCCGACCGGCTGCCGACCGCCCGCGGGCACCGCGCGGGGATCGGCAGCGTGCTGATCGAGCTGGTGACCAACGCGCACAAGTATTCGCCGGGTGCCGCGCCGGTGATCCTCACCGCCGGTTCCGACACGCACACGGTGCTCTTCCAGGTCGCCGACCGGGGGATCGGGATCTCCCCGGACCACACGCCTCAAACGTTCGAGCGGTTCTGGCAGGGCGAGGCGGGCGATGATCGGCGGTATGGAGGTGCCGGGCTGGGTCTTTTCCTCGTCCGAAAGACTATTGAGCGACAAAACGGATGGGTGTCCTTACGTCCCCGGGATGGGGGAGGTACCGTCGCAGAGGTACGCCTGCCACGCGGAGACATGGGTGTCGGGGAGGCTTGAGAGTGTCGACGGCTGTCGCGGAGAGCGCTTGGTGCGTCGTGGTGCCACACCACGCGCGCGGCGCCCGGCAGGCACGCCATCGCCTGACCGCCGCGCTGACGGGCAGCATCCCGCCCGCCCTGCTCGCCGATGTGATTTCCGTCGCAGCCGAGCTGATCGCCAATGCCGTGCGCCACGCCGAGCCGCTGCCCGGAGGAGTGGTGAGGTTGGCCTGGCGGCTGCGCACCTCCGAGGGCAAGCGGCTGATCGAGGTGCGGGTCACCGACGGCGGCGCGCCGCAGCTGCCCCGGCCACGCTCGGCCAGCGGCGACGAGGCCGACGGGCGGGGTCTCACGATCGTCGAGGCGCTGGCGGATCGCTGGGGCGTCGACAAGGACGGCTTGGGCCAATCGGTTTGGGCTGAACTAAGCTGAACCGCCGTGGGCAGAAACTCAGGTAAGGGCTCAGTCAAGAAACCACCCAAGGTGCGCGACGTGTTCGTCGCCCGCCCGTTCGAGGGCCTGGCCGATGAAGCCGAGTGGGTGGCCCTGCGCGAGCTGGTCCCGGCGGCGACCGCGCCGCTGCGGCTGACCCCGGAGTATGCGGGCAAGTACGGCGAGCGCGAGATCACGCTGGCGACGGTGCTGCCGATGGCGTGGCCCGCGCTCACCAAGCCGGACGGCCGGATCTTCCTCGGGCTGCAGCGCAGCGACCGGTCCGGCGACGTCAACCGCGACCTCGCCGCCGCCCTGCTAAAGGCGCTGGAGACGGAGCCTGGAAGCTCGGTGGCGATGCCGGTGCTGCCCGGCCCCGGGCCGCGCCTCGCCGACGTGATCGTCAACGAGCCACTGGACATCTCGATCAAGGACGGTTTCGAGTTCTGGCTCGACGAGGGCCAGGAGCGCGACGACAACGTGGTGGCCTCGCTGGAGGCGGCGAACGCCTCGATCTTCCCGACCGCCAAGCTCGCCTCGGCACCGGCCGCGTACTGGTGCCGCGTGCCGGGCAAGTCGCACGTGCGCTGGGTGATGGCGCAGCCGGAGGACAAGGCGCTCAATGCTTTGGCGCGTCTCGCGGCGGCGGGCGAGATCAAGCTCGGCGACGATACGCGCTTTGCCGGCATGTTCCGCGCGCACAGCCTGCTGGTGCCGGTGTGGGACCTGCCCATCGATCCGCCCGCCGGCGACTGGGAGGAGCCGGTCGCCGCCTTCGCCGCCCGCTATGGGGCCGCGCTGCGCGACGATCCCCTCACGCCCGACGAGCGCCGGGCCAAGCAGGGCCTGGTCGGCCGCCAGCTAAGCATCCGCTAGACCCGCAGAGCGAGGCGGTCAGCTAAGCATGCGCTGGGCCTGCGCAGCGAAGCGTTCGGCTAGGCATCCGCTAGGCCCGCGCCGAGCTCGCGCAGCGAAGCGGTCAGCTCGGCGGCCGTGGGTGCGGTCTCCGGATCGATCAGCCACTGCATCAGCACTCCGCTGAGCAGCACCTGGTAAAGCGTGCCCAGCTTGGCGTCGCTCTCGAACAGCTCGGGGAGCCCGCGCCGGCTGGCCTCGACTCCGGCCCCCAGCATCTTGCGCAGCTCGGGCGCGTGATCGGCCTGGCCGACCATCTCAAACTGCATGAGCCAGAACGGCCGGTGCCGCTCGAAGGAGTCGATGGCGTGGCGCCAGCGCGCCTCGAACCGCTCGGAAGGGCTCGCATCGGGGTCGATGTCGGCCGCGAAGCTGCTGCGCAGGTCGTTGCCCCACTCCTCCATCGCCTCGAAGAGGGCGGCCTGGAGCAAGGCGTCCTTCGAGCCGAAGTGGTACCCGATGGCGGCGAGGCTGACGCTGGAAGCGTTGGCGATGTCCCGGGCGGTGGTCCGCGTGTAGCCCTTCTCCTGAAGGCATCGTTTCGCGCCCTCGATCAAGGCCTCCCTGTTTCCCATGCGCCAACTCTAACAGACGTCTTAGACGCACGTCTTGCACAACTGTCTAAGACGCGTGTACCGTCCTAGCCATGAAGATTCTGATTTCGGGAGCGAGCATCGCCGGGCCGGCGCTGGCCCACTGGCTGCATCGCGACGGGCATGAGGTGACGGTCGTCGAGCGCGCGCCGCAGCTGCGCGAGGGCGGCTACAAGGTGGACATCAGGGGCGCGGCGATCGAGGTCTGCAGGCGCATGGGCATCCTCGACGATGTCCGCGCGGCCAGCACCAGCATGCGCACAGCGTCGTGGGTGGACGGTGACAACCGCGTGATCGCGACCCTGCCCGCCGACTTCTTCGAGGGCCGCGCGCCGGGCGACGACGAGATCATGCGCGGCGACCTCGCCCGCATCCTCTACGACCGCACGAAGGACGGGGTCGAGTACAGATTCGACGACTCGATCGCCGCGCTCGACGAGTCGCCCGAGGGCGTGCAGGTGACCTTCGAACGGGGTGCGCCAAGGCGTTTCGACCTCGTCATCGGCGCGGACGGGCTGCACTCGAGGGTGCGGGCGCTGGCGTTCGGCGACGAGTCCGCCTACCTCAAGCACCTGGGCGCGTACATCTCCATCTACTCCACGCCCAACTACCTCGACCTCGACCACGCCGAGCTGTATTACGGCTCGCTCGACCGTCTGGTCTCGGTCTACAGCGCCCGCAACAACACCGAGGCGCGAAGCCTGTTCATCTTCAACTCACCCGAGCTGGAGTACGACCGTCGCAACGCTAAACCCGTTCTGGAGCAACGCTTTTCGGGCGAGGGCTGGCAGACGCCACGGCTGCTCGAGTTCATGCGTGACGCCGACGATTTCTACTTCGACTCCATAAGCCTGGTGGAGATGGCCCAGTGGTCGCGCGGCCGGGTGGCCCTCCTGGGTGACGCGGCCTATTGCGCGTCGCCCGCCTCGGGACAGGGGACGGGCCTCGCTTTGGTCGGCGCCTACGTGCTGGCCGGCGAGCTGAAAGCGGCCAACGGTGATCACATCGCGGCCTTCGCCAACTATGAGACCGTCATGCGGCCCTATGTGAAGGTCAACCAGGAGTTCGCCGGCAAAGCCGTCAAGTCCTTCACCGCCCGCACTCGAGGCCAGCTGCGGATGAGGAACGTGATGATGAGGCTGCTGCCCTACATGCCATGGAAAAACGCGATCGCGGCGGGCATCACCAAGCAGCTCCAGCGCGCCGCGAACCACGTGGAGCTCAAAAACTACGGCTGAGGCACTGGCGGAGTCTCCATGGTGAACTGGACATTCATCTATTCACTCATGGAGACTCCGCTATTCAGGCCTGCCCGACCTATAGGAGAGCAATAGGAAACTCACGTACGGTAAGGGACACCTAACTCAGTGCGTGGCACCGCCGGAGGCAGGCATGACCGCATACCCCGTCCGACCTCAGTTCGGCGAACCCCCCAGACTCCAGCCCACACAATGGGCCCGCCGCATGAGGGAAGAGCAAATCATCAAGCGCATGGCGGCCGCGGAAGACAGGACCGCGGACCGGCTCTCGAGAGAGTGGCACGTCATCGATTGGCCCAACGCCCGGCCTATCGTCGTGGAGGGAAAGACAAAGCCGTTGGCTGGCTTCCTCGCGATCGGGCCCGGCGGCATCTTCTGCGTCTCGATCGCACAGCACGGGCGCAGCCGCGTGCTGATCGCCGGGGACGTCGTACAGATCAACGGCCGCAGGCCGTCCTATGTGCCCCAGGCAAGGCGCGACGCCAAGCGGGCACAGAAAGCCCTGTCGACGGCAATAGGGCAGGACATCAAGGTCTTCCCGGTCCTCGCGTTCGTGGGCAATGGTCCCATCAGCGTCAACGGGTTGCCGAAGGACTGCGTCGTCACGACCTATCGCGAGCTGGACAAGGTGCTGGCCGCGACGGGCCGGCGGCTGTCCGCCGCGACTGCGGACAAGCTGTCACAGGTGGCGCGGAGCCCGGCCATCTGGCCGGATGCCACGCCTTACCAGTGGTATCCCGAGGGAGCAACGGCCGGTGACAAGGACACGACTCGCGGGTAACGTGGCGAGCGATGACCCACATCGAGCTTTCGCTGTCCCCTTCGGCCCAACCAGCACCGGAGGCGACGGTGTCCGACCCGCTCGAGCAGTGGGCCGCGTCCGTCACGGCCGCCGAGGAGTCCTGCCTGGTGATCGATGCCGCCGGCATCATCGTCGCGGCATCCGGGCCGTGTGCCCGGTTGTTCTGCCTGGGCCAGCCGTTCGAGCTCATGGGCCGGCACCTGCTGGATCGGGAAGTCCTGGTGCTGATTGACTTTACGGCCGCCGGCAATGAGCTTGGCGAAGCGGAGCGCGAGCAGATCCCACCGCTGCTCGCGCTGTCGTCCGGCCGGCTGGCCCGCGGCCTGCTGCGAGTGCGCAATGAGGACGTCAGCCGCACCCTCGACGCGATCGCGACCCCGCTGCACCACCACGACGCGGTCGTGGGCTCGCTGACGTTCTTCGCAGTCGTTTAGGGCATCCCGCATGCCGTGGTATAAAACGCGGGTGCGGCCCCTCATCCCCATTGGCCTGGCCTTGCTGATCTTTGCGGCCGGCGCCTGCGGGGCTCCCTCCGACCTGCAGTCGCGCGGGCGTCCCGTCCCCGCGCCGAGCCCGGCCGGCAGCTCGACCCCGGACTTCCCGCCCGGGTACACGCCCCAGCCGACCGTGACCCCCACGCGCACCGCGAGCCCCAGCCCGTCACTGTCGCCGTTCCCCCTGTACACGACGGTCGCGTGCGGCAGTCGGGTCACAGCCGACCAGGTGATCAATCTGGTGAAGAACCAGACCTCGATACGGCCCAGCGGCGCGATCACCGGCCCGCTGTGCGCCGGCACCTGGCAGTACACCGAGCTGCAGGTGCCCGACCGGGAGCCGGTGCAGGTTGTGACGGTCACCCGCGACTCGCTCAAGCTCATCGCCGTGGGCACCGACGTCTGCACCGCCGAGGTCAAACTCCAGGCGCCGTCGGGCATCACGACCGCCGCGGGCTGCTAGCGTCGTTTTTATGCCAGGAGTGCCACCGACGCGATTCGTGTACCTGGGCCCGGAGAGCACCTTCACCGAACAGGCCCTGCTGACGATCCCGGCCGCGGTTCGCGGGATCAGGACACCGGCGCGCAGCGTGCCGGAGGCGCTGGAGGCGGTGCGCTCCGCCGACGCCGACGCGGCGCTCGTGCCGTGGGAGAACTCGATCGGCGGCGCGGTGGGCGTGACCCTCGACGAGCTTGTCGACGGCGCTCCCCTGGTGATCACGCGGGACGTCGTCATCCCGGTGGAGTTCGTCCTCGCGGCCCGCCAAGCCGTGGCGATGGATGCGATCAGGACGATCGCCGCCCACCCCCAGGCGTCCATCCAATGTAGAGGGTGGTTACGGGCCAACGTGCCCGACGCGGCCATCGTCGACGTGCTGTCCAATGGCGCGGCGGCGGCAAGCGCGGCGGAGGGGGTCAACGACGCCGCGATCTGCGCGCCGATCGCCATCGAACGCTTCGGGCTCAAGGTGTTCGCCGACAAGATCGCCGACCACACCGACGCGGTGACGCGCTTCGTGCTGCTCTCCCGGCCCGGCACCCCGCCACCCGACCCGACCGGCGACGACATCACCTCGCTTGCGGTATGGATCTCCCACGACAAGGTCGGTGCCCTGCTGGCGGTGCTGACCGAGCTGGCGGTCCGCGGGGTAAACCTCACCCGCATCGAGTCGCGGCCCACCGGCGAACGCCTTGGGCGATATGTGTTCTTCCTCGAGTGCACCGGCCACGTCGCCGAGGCGCGCGTTGGGGAAGCCTTGCAGGGCTTGCGAAGGATCTGTGCCGAGGTGCGCTTCCTCGGCTCCTACCCGCGGGCCACCCCGCCCGGCACGCCGGAACGCCCCGTCCCCCCGCCGGCCGGGCTGTCCGATGTGGACTACACCGACTCGGCCGCCTGGCTTGCCCGCCTGCGCCGCGGCGAGCTGGCCTGAGCGGGGTGCGGCATGCCGGTGGAGATGACACCCGAGCGGTTTGAAGAGTTGGTTGGTGAGGCGCTGGACGAGGTACCCCCTGAATTAATGAAGTTGATGTCCAATGTGGTCATTCTTGTCGAGGACGAGTCGCCGCCCAGCGACACCGAACTGCTCGGCCTTTACGAGGGTCACGCGCTGACCGAGCGGGGGTGGGACTACGCGGGCGTGCTGCCGGACCGGATCACCATCTTCCGCGGCCCCACCCTGCGCCTGTGCGAGACCGAGGAGGAGGTGATCGAGGAGGTGGCCGTGACTGTCGTGCACGAGATAGCCCACCACTTCGGCATATCTGACAATCGCTTGCACGAATTAGGCTGGGACTAAACCAAAACGAAGGACACCCCTCATGCAGAGCGCGCTTTTCGCCGCCGAAAACCTTGAAAAATCCACCGCCGCCCCGGGCATGACCCTGCAGAACTCCAAGATGCTGAAGATCCAGCTCAACGGGGAGTGCATGGCCCGCACCGGATCCATGGTCGCCTATCAGGGCAGCGTGAAGTTCCAGGCGCTGGGCTCCGGCGGCGCCGCGAAATGGCTCAAGAGCAAGCTCACCGGCGAGGGCGTACCGCTGATGAAGCTGACCGGTCAAGGCGACGTCTTCCTCGCCGACCGCGCCTGCGAGGTGCACATCATCGACCTCACGGAGGGAGATGCCTTGAGCGTCAACGGATCCAACGTGCTCGCCTTCGAGTCGAAGCTCAACTACGACATCAAGATGGTGCAGGGCGTGGGCATGCTCTCCAGCGCCGGGCTGTTCAACTGCGTCTTCACCGGGCAGGGGCGCATCGCCATCACGACGCAGGGCACGCCCGTTGTGCTCACCGTCGACCAGCCCACCTACGCCGACCCTCAGGCGGCGATCTGCTGGTCGGCCTCGCTGCAGACCGGCTATCACCGCGCCGAGCAGCTCGGCCTCGGCACGCTGCTGGGCCGCTCGACCGGCGAGGCGTTCACGATGAGCTTCTCCGGCCAGGGATTCGTGGTGGTGCAGCCCTCCGAGGAGCCGCCCCACGGCATCGCGGGCGGGCAGCAGCAACAGCAGTCCGGCGGCATGCTGGGCGGCATGCTCGGCGGCTAGGTTAACCCCCGCGAGAGGTGCAGGCAATATCGTCTTGGTGGCGAGCCTGCGAGCCGCGGGTGAGGAGCCGGCGCGGCCTGCTCGGCGGCTAGGTTAACCCGCGCGAGAGGTGCAGGCACTATCGTCTGGTGGCGAGCCTGCGAGCCGCGGGTGAGGAGCCGGCGCGGCCGTGGCGGCGGGGAGGCACGACTCGCCGCAGGCAAGCGGCATAGAGTGCTTACACCTCTCGCGAATTGGAGCTCCCATGACCGAGGACATCGTCGAGTTCGGCGCACCCACACCCAGGCCAAAGCGCGCACGCCGCCGCGGCCGCCCGGCGTGGCTCGATAACCGGATGCTTCCCGTGGCCGGGCTCGGCGCCCTCGCCGGCGCCGCGTCGCTCGCCGCGCCATGGCAGAAGATCCTCTTCAACCCGAACCAGGGCAACGCGCGGCCACCGGCCGACGAAACCTACCAGGCGATGCTGATCAGCCTCGGCGCGTACGGCTCGGGCTACCTGTTCACCCTGATCGCCACGATCGCCACCGTCGCCCTTGTTTTTTATGGGCATCAGGGGGTACCGGCGGCAGCGCGCGTGATCGGCGTGGCGCTCTCCGGCACCAACATGATCCTGCTGGCAATGACGGCGTACGTGCTCAACAAGGGCACCGCCGTCAACGTCGGCTTCGTCATCATCGGCCCCGAAGACCGGACCCGGATGACGATCAGCCTCGACTGGGGTTTCTACGCCGCCCTGGCCGCCGTCGTGGCGCTCGGGGTCGCGGCGCTGCGCGCCCAGCCGGCGGCGCCGGGGATCGCCGGCGAGGAGCCCGGATCCGCGAGCGAGGGCGGCGGTGACGGGCACCGCCGGGGCGAGGGCGGCGACCCGGACGACGGTGTGATCGACCTGAGCGTCAGTGTCCACCCGGCAGGGAAACAGGTTGCCACCGGTTAATCGGTAGCCGGTACGCTTCAATGCGTGATTGATCTGCGCCTCCTCCGTGAGGATCCCGACCTGGTCAGAGCCAGCCAGCTCAAGCGCCGCGAGCCCGTCGAACTCGTTGACGAGCTGCTCAGCGCCGACGAGGCGAGGCGGTCGGCGGTCTCCTCCTTCGAGGCGCTGCGCGCCGAGCAGAAGCAGCTGGGCAAGCTGATGCCCAAGGCGACCGGCGATGAGAAGGCCGCGCTGCTGGCGCAGACCAAGGAGCTGGCCGAGCGGGTCAAGGCCGCCGAGGCGGCGGTGTCGGAGGCCGAGGGGCGGCTTCGCGTTGCGCACCTTGCGGTGTCCAACGTCGTTGAGGAGGAGGCGCCGGCCGGCGGTGAGGACGACTATGTCGTGCTGCGCGAGGTGGGCGACAAGCCGGTGATCGGGGCGCCGAAGGATCACCTGGAGCTGGGCGAGGCCCTGGGCGCGATCGACATGGAGCGGGGGGCCAAGGTGTCGGGTGCCCGCTTCTACTTCCTCACCGGCCAGGGGGCGCTGCTCCAGCTGGCCATGCTCCAATTAGGACTTTCGCACGCGGTGGAGGCGGGCTTCATCCCGATGATCCCGCCGGTGCTGGTGAAACCGGAGACCATGGAGGGCACAGGCTTCCTCGGGTCGCATTCGAGCGAGGTCTACTACCTGCCCGCCGACGAGCTTTATCTGGTCGGCACGAGCGAAGTACCCCTCGGCGGGTACCACATGAACGAGATCCTGACCCTCAGCGGCGCCCCGCGGCGCTACGCGGGCTGGTCGAGCTGCTTCCGCCGCGAGGCCGGCAGCTACGGCAAGGACACGCGCGGCATCATCCGCGTGCACCAGTTCGACAAGGTGGAGATGTTCTCGTTCTGCCCGCCGGAGCAGGCGCACGACGAGCACGAGCGGCTGCTCGCGATGGAGGAGGAGTACCTCGGCAAGCTCGAGCTGGCGTACCGCGTGATCGACGTCGCCGCCGGCGATCTCGGCTCGTCGGCCGCCCGTAAGTTCGACTGCGAGGCATGGCTCCCGTCGCAAAGCCGCTACAGGGAGGTCACGTCGACCTCAAACTGCACGACGTTCCAGGCAAGGCGGCTCAACGTGCGCCATCGAGACGCCGAAGGGCGGCCACAGCACGTTGCCACGCTAAACGGGACGCTGGCGACGACCCGCATGATCGTGGCCCTGCTGGAGCAGCACCAGCAGCCCGACGGTTCGGTGCGGGTGCCCAAGGCCCTTCAGGCATACCTCGGCGGGCGTGACGTTCTTGAGCCAGTCTGAGCTGCCGAAACTGGTCGCCACCGATCTTGATGGGACAATCGTCAGGTCGGACGAGACGGTAAGCGGCTTCACCCACGCCGTTTTCGACCGGGTGCGCGCGGCCGGCATCCCCATCGTGGGCGCCACTGGCCGCGGCCCCCGGCTGGAAGCGTTGAGCCGCACCGACCTTCCCCACGCCGACATGCTGGTGCTCGGCCAGGGCGGGCGCGTCGTCGACCTGCGCGACCCCGGCTCGCCACGCATCCTGCGCGACGCTCGCGTGCCCGGATCGGTGGTCGCCACGCTCGTCGAGCGGCTGGAACGGCGGCTCGGCCCGATCAAGGTGCTGGTCGAGGCGCTTGACGGGGAGCGGGATCCGCTTTGGGGCGACGATGTCGCCGACTGGCCCTACCCCGATGATCTGGTGATCCAGGATCGCGAGATCTCCCTGCGGTACGACGTCATCAAGGCGTTCATCCGCGCGCCGGACGGCGATACCGATGCCCTGCTGGCGACCGCGAGCGAGATAATCCCCGCGGACTTGGTGGCGCTGACCCACTCCGGGCTGGGCTGGGTCGAGATCACCCCACCCGACGTCGACAAGGGCACGGGATTGGCGATCGTCGCCGCCGAGCTGGGCATCGACGCGTCGGAGGTGCTTGTCTTCGGCGACATGCCCAACGACATCCCGATGTTCAAGTGGGCCGGGTGGCGCCGCGTCGCGGTGGAGAACGCTCACCCCGCCCTGATGGCCCTCGCCGACGAGGTCACGCTCTCCAACGAACGCGACGGCGTCGCCGTCTACCTGGACAACCTGCTGAAGACAGCCCGGTAATCCTTACTCAAAGGTATTGGCCCGGTGTCCTCGCGCCGCCGTCCTGCGATGGCGACGGTGGCCCGCCGAGGCCGGGCGGGAGGGCAGGGCGGCCACGCATCTGCTCCAGCTGCATCCTCGCCGCCATCTGCTGCGCCACCAGGGCGGCCTGGATGCCGTGGAACAGGCCCTCCAGCCACCCCACCAGCTGGGCCTGGGCGATGCGCAGCTCCGCCTCGCTGGGCGTGGAGCCCTCCGAGAACTCGGTGGAGATCCGCTCCAGCTCCTCGCGCAGCTCGGGCGCGAGACCGTCCTCAAGCTCCACAATGGACTTGCGGTGGATCTCGACTAGCCTTTCCCGGCCCGGCAGGTCGAGGGGCGCCGAGCGCACCTCCTCGAGCAGCTGTTTGATCATTGTGCCGATGCGCATCACCTTGGCCGGCTGCTCGATCAAGCGGGACGGGTCGTCGTCGCGGTCGTTTACCGCGCCGATCGGCGAGCCGTCGGGCCCCACCACGACAACGGTCTTCTCCTCGGGCTGCTGCTCTGTCACGCCACCATCCTACTGAGCGGTCTCTCCCATTGACGCGTGCGGCTGAGACAGGGTAGAACGCGTCAGTGGCCATACTTCGGCGCACTCTCGGCCACTTTTGCCCTGGGAGGGACACACAATGGACGGCCTTGACAGACGCAAGCTCCTCCGGCTGCTGGGAGGGGTCGGGGCGGCCGGCGTAACCTCCAGCCTGGCGGCCTGCGTTTCCCCCACCGGGGGCAGCGATCCCAAGAGCCCCGTCCGCATCGGGCTCCTGGTCCCCGCCACCGGGGCCAACAAGGCGATCGGCGGCGACCTTGAAAACGGGTTCAAGCTCTACCTGGAGACCCGCTCTGATCAACTGGCCGGCCACCTGGTGCAGCTGGTCATCGAGGACGAAGGGGACACGGTCGCCCAGGGCACCGAGGCACTGAAGAAGCTGCACGGGCAAAATGTGGTGGCCGTCGTGGGCATGGCCAGCTCCGACCTGCTGCGCGATACACGGGAGCTGATCGAGAAGAGCCAGATTCCGCTGCTGGCCGCGCACGGCTCGTCGTCCGACATGGCAAGCGCCGTAAACATCTGGCGCACGGCATACCGGAACAACGAGCCTGGCCGGGCGATCGGGCAGTACCTCAAGGGCCGCGGCGGCGGCAAGAGCAAGACGGCGCTCGTCGGGCTGAAAGACGCGTTCGGCGAGGACGTGAGCAGCGGCTTCACGAAAGACAACGGCGGGGTGGTCGGCCCGTTCTACGTGTCGGCGACCGCGACGCCGGACAAGGCGCACCTTGCCGGCGTGGCCAACCAGGTAATGGCCTCGTCGGCGGAGAACATCTTCAGCTGGCTGCCGTCCAACTACCTGATCCCCTTCATCCAGCAGCTGCCGCAAAACAAGTACGAGATTTACGCTCCCGGCCTGGTCTCCGAGGGAGCGGCGGTCGAGCAGCTCAGCGCGGCCAAGGGCCTGTTCACGGCGATGCAGTACTCGGCGGATCTGAACAACGCCGCCAACCGGGCCTTCTCGTCGCTGTTCCAGACGCGGTACCAGCGCTCCCCCACCGCCTATGCGGTCGCGGCGTATGACGCGGCTCAGGTGCTCGACAGCGCCATAGCCATGATCTTCGACGAGGCGATCACCCCGCAGATCGTCAACCAGAAGATCGCACTCGTGGGTCAGGTGGTGAGCCCGCGTGGGAACTGGCAGTTCACGCAGGACCGTGCGCCGCAACAGAAGTGGTACCTGCGCCAGATCCGCTGGGACGGCCCGGTGCTGTCCAACGTGCTGGTCAGCGAGCTTTCGACGCTGGCGTAAGTAGTATCGGCTGGTGCAGCTTGACGGCGTGGATCAACGGATCATCGCGGCGCTGGTGACTGACGCGCGCACGACCTATGCCGAGATCGGGCAGGAGGTGTCGCTGTCCGCGCCCGCCGTGAAGCGGCGGGTCGACAGGCTCCGGTCCCTCGGGGTGATCAAGGGCTTCACCGCGGTCGTCGACCCGAAGGCGGTCGGCTGGACCACCGAGGCGTTCGTCGAGCTGTTCTGCACCGGGCGCACCACGCCCGCGCAGATCGACCTCGCGACGCGGCGGCATCCCGAGGTGGTCGGGGCCTACACGGTGTCGGGCGAGGCCGACGCCCTGGTGCACCTGCGCGCCGCTGACATCCAGCATCTTGAGCAGGTGCTGGAGCGCCTGCGCGCCGAGCCGTTCATCACCTCCACCCGCAGCATGATCGTGCTGTCAAGGCTGGGGAACTGAACCGGGGGCGCGAGCGTCCAACCGCGCATGAGACGTGCCATCGCCATCCTCAGCGCGTTTGCGCTGGTGGGGTGCACCAATATAACGGAGGGCGGCACAGCGCGGCCGGCCCCGGCCTTCAAGCTGGTTTCGTACAAGTCGTGTGATGAGCTGCTGTCCTCGCTGAGGACGGCCGCCAAGCGCAGCGTCGGGCCGTGGGGCTTCGGCGGCACCCATCTCTACTCAGGCACAGCGGCGGAGGGGGGAATGCGCGCCGACGCGGCGGCACCGGCGGCCCCGGCGGCGGCCGAGAAGGCCGCGCCGGTGCAGGGGCAGGACTACTCCGGCACCAACACGCACGAGCAGGGCGTCGACGAGCCCGACCTGGTGAAGACCGACGGCAGGCGCATCGTCATCGCCATCAACAACTGGCTGCACATCATCGACGCCGAGACCAAGCGGGAGATCAACCGGCTGCGGCTCGAGTCCGGCGCCAGCGACGTGCTGCTCAAGGGCGACAGGGTGATGGTGATCGGCCCCGGCCGGCCCAAGGTCCAGGCCGAGAGCGACCTGCCCGGCAAGCCGGCGGTGCCGTACCGTGCCGGCACGCTCATCCAGCTGATCGACATCAGGTCCGCGCCGAAGGTGGTGGACGAGTACACCATCGATGCGTCCTATGTGGACGCCCGGCAGGTGGGCGGCGTGGCCCGGGTCGTGGTGCGCAGCACGCCCGCGATCGCGTTCCCGCAGCAGCAGCGGAGGAACCCGACCACCGCCGATCGTGTCGCCGACAACCGCAGCGCCATCGACAGCGCGCCGATCGACGCCTGGCTCCCGACGATCACGGTGAAGGGGCAGTCGAAGAAGGTGGACTGCTCCGATCTGAACCTGCCCGAGGAGTACAGCGCCGCCTCGCTCGTCACTCTGATCAGCTTCGACCTCGGCGCGGGATCGCTCTCCGATGGCGACCCGATCACGGTCGCCGCCGACGGCAACACCGTCTACGGCAGCGGACCCAACCTGTACCTCGCACACGACCAGCGCTGGCGAGGCTGGAACCTTGACGCCTGGGACGGCGGGCGCAACGTCAACCCGCGCACCGATCTGTTCCAGTTCGACATCACCAGCCCCAAGCCGGTCTACGTCGCCGCGGGCAGCGTGCCCGGCTGGCTGCTCAACCAGTACTCGCTCAGCGAGCACGAGGATGTGCTGCGCGCCGCGACCACCCAGTCGCCGCCGTGGCGGACCAACGAGAAGAGCTCGTCGTCGGTGTTCACGCTGCGCCGCGACGGCGGGTCGCTCAAGCAGATCGGCGAGGTCGGCGGGCTGGGCAAGGGCGAGCGCATCTATGCCGTGCGTTTCGTCGGCAAGGTGGGCTATGTGGTGACCTTCCGCCAGACCGACCCGCTTTACACGCTGGATCTCGGCAACCCGGGCAAGCCTCGGGTGGTGGGCGAGCTGAAGATCCCCGGATACAGCGCTTACCTGCATCCGGTCGGTGCGGACCGGCTGATCGGCGTGGGGCAGGATGCCAATGATCAAGGGCGGGTTTCCGGTACCCAGATAAGCCTCTTCGACGTCGGAAACCTCGCCGATCCGCAGCGCCTCGACCAGTTCAAGATCGCACGCTCGCACTCGGAGGCCGAGCACGATCCGCACGCCTTCCTCTACTGGCCGGCGACGAAACTGCTGGTGGTGCCGGTGACCGGCTACGGGCGGGCGCAACACGGCGCATTGCTGCTGCGCGTCGACGACCGCAAGCTCACCGAGCTGGCCGTGGTCAGCCACGACAAGTCCGGCAGGTCCTACGAGAGCTTGGTCCGGCGCAGCCTGGTCATCGGTGACGTGCTGTGGACCATCTCCCACGCCGCCGCCGTGGCGTCCACTTTGGACGGCAGCCGCGACCTGGCCACCGTAGAGCTGCAAGACCTATGACGGATTACGGCCGCGCGTTGCTTCGCACGCGCCAGGATTACAAGTACTGACCGATCCGTTCCTCGCCGTCGGGGGACCGGCCAGTCGGCTTGTCCCCCTCCACGAAGAAGCGCTTGCCGCCGAACTCGCCGTGCAGCCGGTCGTCGAGCTCGTCGGCCAGGCCCGTCATGACCTGGATCGCCAGGGAGAGGTGGGTCGCCTGGAAGTCGCGGCCGAACACCGGCACCGACGCCCAGACTGTGCCTGAGGTGCAGTAGAGCCGACCGATGGGCATGCGGTTGGTCAGCTCGGAGAGCTTGACGAACAGCTTCTCGCTTGGCTCGATCTCGGTGAGCACCGGGGAGAAGACGTCGATGAGCGGGGGGTTGTCGCGCACCCGCACGAAGACCATGGCGGATCCGGCGCGGATGCCGATGTCGCCATCGCCGTCGACGGCCAGCTCGTCGGGGTCGGTCTTGGTCAGCGCGGCGACCACGATGCGCACCCGCTCGGCTAGGTCGAGCCCGGCCAGCGAGACCGACTCGATCGTGGGGATGGCATTGTCCATTGTGGACAGATGGCGGGCGGAGCCGAGCTGCGCGATGCTCAGCAGCTCGTCCTCGCTGTCGCGCGTGGCATAGACCAGGAACGCCGGGTGCGGCGCGCCGTAAACGTCCCGCAGGGTCCGCGTGACGATCATCGCGAGGTTGTCGTCGTCGGCCAGGCCGAAGCTCTCCCCCGAACCCGCCAGCACCCCGGGCGGTGACCAGCCCAGCGCGACCATCTGCGCCACCTGCGAACGGTCGAGCCGGAAACCCTCGGGCAGGACGGCGTTTCCCACGGCGAGCGCGGTCGTGCCCCCCTCAGCCTTGCGCACGCTCACCCCGTAGACCGCGTCTCCGGTGCCCGAGGCAGTCGGGTCAAGCGTGACCTCCAGGTGCGCGCCGGCCGGCAGCTCGGGCAGGGCGGCCTGCAGCGCACGCGCGAAGTCGCGCCAGGCTTCAGTCACCTTGGCGCCGAGGTCGGCCGTTGTCGGCTCGTCCAGCAACTCCGCCTCCGGTAGGTCTGACGGCATGGTTGCCCCTCCGTTGGGTTTTCGCAGATGTCCAGGCGACGCTTTCAGGCGCGCGCCAGCGCTGTCAATCGGTTGGCCAGCTCATGAGGATCTCCGCCCCTTCCTACCGCCAATCCCAGCAGAAAGGTACTGATCGGGGCGGCGGGCCGGGCGGTGTTGTGCGCGACCTCACGGGCGAGGTCAAGTACGAGATCGGTGTCGACGTCGTCGGGGGCCAGCCCGAGCTCGGCGCAGGCCGACTCGATGAATTCCTCAAGCTTGTTGCTCATAACAGCCTCTCAGCTAGTGCCAGGTCTTCCGGCGTGTCACAGTCGAACCACGGTGGGGGTCCGTCGCCGGTCCACCGCACCTCGCAGACGTCTCCGCTTGCTCTCAGAAGATCTTTCATGCTCTTCGGGGGTACCGGGAGGAGCGCCCGCGACAGGACGGATGCTCGCCACAGGGAAACCATCGACTGCCATCGTCCTTCATCATCCACATA
>Ga0075421_100002791_pt1 | contig 20883 bp, 16 predicted proteins | sample SoiMetdeltSBSDD5_FD_75292 | JGI IMG/M metagenome (GOLD analysis project Ga0075421, IMG submission 75292) | Bulk soil microbial communities from a Populus tree surrounding site in Tennessee, USA - Soil MetaG P. deltoides SBSDD5 | ecosystem: Environmental > Terrestrial > Soil > Tree plantation... | reverse complement strand
GCCGTTCCCTGCTCGCGGCGAGCGCGGAACAACTCCCAAATCCAATTGGCAGAGGTGATGTCGAGGCCGCGAGTAGGATGCTCTAGTAATAAAACGCGCAGGGGTGTTTTGAGCAGGGCCAGCATCGCACGCTGCTGATTGCCGCCTGACAACTGATTAACCAGCGAATCGGGCCGCCCAATCACGTTGTAGTGCTTGATGCGCTCGGATATGCCGGTGCGGGCCTCATCCCAGTTAACGAAGAATTCGGCATCAGGTTTGACCAGCGCCATGTGCTCGGTGAGAGACAATCCTGGCACTAGCCCTTCTTCGAGACGGCCCGCCGGAACATAAGCTCCGCCTCGCCGTTTGAATTCATGGTAGGGCGACCCGCTCGTCCAAGAGACGATAATTTCCCCGATTAGCCATACAACTAGGGCAACCACCCCTGCAAATGCAATACCACCTAACAAGTCTAATGTACGGATTAGGCCGAGCATTCGGAAGAGTAGGAGCCAGATCAAACGGATCAGAAAACCTGCCGCCGCCAGCCACGGAATCCAGAAGAACGGGGACCGTTTGCCCGTAATGGGCTTTCCATCAAAATGAATATGTCCATGTGAAACAGGAATCAATCCTGCGCTGGCCTGTAATAGTTCTCGCTGCCCACTCCCTTCCAGACCAGCCAGCCCAACTACTTCTCCCTCGCAAATGGCAAGATTAATGTCATTACACCATAGAGTTGGAGTGCCAAAAGAGCAGTTCTCCACCGCCAGCACAACCTTATCTTTGCTAAGTGGTTGATGTTCCTGCCGAGGCGTTTCCTCGCCAAACATCATGCGGACGAGATCAGACGTAGAAGCGGGAAGATCGCGTGTGCCGACCAGCTTGCCGCTTCGCAGCACAGCAACTTTATCGCAAAGCTCCTGAACTTCCTCCAGCTTGTGCGAGACGAGGATAATCGTCTTGCTCTCTTCGTGCGCGAGACGCCGCATGGTAGTAAATAAGATATCTTTTTGTTCCGCGCTGATCCCTGTTGTTGGTTCATCCAGAATCAACACTTCAGCGCCTAGAGCCAGAAGTCGCAGAAGTTCTAGCTGCTGTCGTTCGCCAAGTGTAAGGCTATCGACAAATGCCTCTGGATCGACCTGAAATCCAAAGCGCTTAGCATAACCGTGCAAGGTTGTCTCAGCTTCCTTGAAGTCCAAGACGACCTCATTGTTGTAGGCGAGCAGATAATTTTCAGAGACATGCAGGGGCGGAAAATCTGCCGGGTCTTGATAAAGCATCCCGATCCCGGCGTTCAACGCATCGATAGGGGTGTCAAATGAGACAGGCTGCTCATTGATCTTGATCGTGCCAGATGTTGGCTTTTGGTAGCCTGAAAGGATTTTCATCAGGGTGCTTTTCCCCGCGCCATTTTCACCGAGCAGCGCATAGATTGTCCCTGGCTCGAAAATCAGGTTGATCCCATCATTGGCATGTATGGGGCCGAACCACTTATGGATGTCTGCTAGCTCTACGCGCATAGTACCTCGTTGTATTCAATGCGATGGCAGCATGGCGTACTTGAGTGGAATATCAAGAAATATGTCGAGCAGAAAGAGAGCGGCACAAGCGCCGCTCTCTTGATAGGCTGCAACGTCCAAGCAGCAGAGCAGCTTACTCGCTGGGGCCGGTCATCCCTTCGAGAAGCTGAGGTAGATACCAGATTTGCTGATCGGTCGCCTTCTCGCCGTCCTTGATATATTCAGTTCCATCTTGGAGATTAATCGGGCCAGTCCAGACATTCACTTCGCCAGACGCCATCTTGCTGATGAAATCATCGAGGTTGGCCTTCTGATCATCGGCAAGCGCAGGGCCACTCACCCAACCGACTGCCGTTGTATCGAGGTCGGTCAGATTGTCCCAGTTCGCGGCATTCCACTCGAACCCTGAAGTCCACGTTCCATCCTGTACGGCCTTAACCTGCTTCACATAGGCAGGCCCCCAGTTGAAGAATGGCACGCCGAGGCAGACATCGGGAGCCTCATCGCAAGCACCCTGATAGTCGTAGGGTATCGCGTAGACCTTCTTGCCCTGACTGGCCTGCTGGCCCGCCACCACGACGGCCTCGGTCGTGTCGATGCCGCTAATAACGACATCAGAACCTTGGTTGAAGGCAGTGTTGGTCACTTCCGTCGGGTCGAGCGTTACACCAGGAATGTTGAACCAGAATCCGATCCATGTGACGGTATATTTCAGACTCGCCGGGTCTTTCTCGCGGTAGTTCTGCCAGCAGTAGCGAGCGCCCAGATAAGCGGAGGAGGTGAGCCGCCGGGTCTCGAAATTGATTAGCGGGCCAAGATAGGTAATATTGCCTGTGTCGCTGGCAAGTGCAGCAGCACAGCCTGCGATGGCCTTCATATCTTCCATGCGTCCCATCACGTTTGTCTCATTCGGCGGAGCCTTGCCCGCGTCCTGACCATCGGCCCATGCATCGTCGCCGGAAGCCATCACGAATTTAATATCCGGATGCTTCTGGGCTGCTTTGACGGTATCTTCTTCAAACTCGTCGGAAGTCAGGAAGATCATTGTCGCACCCTGACTCACCATATCATCGACCACTCCCTCGACGGTCGCCTCAGGCTTGTCGGCAGGATTGAGCAGATCGAAGACAATCATCTTGCTGCCGGGCACATTTTTCTCGACGTACTGGCCGCCTTCATAATGTGCCTGACTCCAGCCATGATCATTTTTGGGGCCGACGAGGATCATACCAAATGTAATGCCCTCGCCTGTTTCGCCGCCTGTGTTTTCATTCGCATTGGTGTTGGTATTTTCAACTTCTGTTGGTGCTGCATTCTCGTTAGCATTCGCCGCAGTATTTTCATTGGCGTTCGTATTGACATTAATGTTAGCTGGGCCGCCCGCCGAGGGCTGGCAAGCAGCCAACAGTGCCATAAGAATACTGAGCAGCAGAACTAGCCAGAAAAACTGTTTGTGAGACATAACCAACCTCTCCTTACTCCTCTTGAATTCAATTAGTCGATGGAGACAAAATGACGGTCAGCCTGTGAAAGTCGTTCGCGCCTCCTAACATAAATGGCTCTTAGCCAGATGTAATCCATGTTCCGGTTTCGCCAGCGAGGGCGCGGGCGATATTTTCCGGATTGGTAATGAGCGCCTGTTTACCACCGCGCTCCAGATACGAGATCACAGCCTCTATTTTAGGCTGCATACTGCCTTTGGCAAAGTGACCTTCTTCCATATATTGGCGCGCTTGTGTGAGTGTCATTCGGTCGAGCCACTTCTGATCCGGCTTATTGAAGTTGATTGCAACCTTCTTTACCCCAGTCGAGATCATAAACAGATCGGCCTGCATGTCGCTGGCAAGCAGGGCGGAGGCGCGGTCTTTGTCGATCACCGATGGCGGTGCACCGCGAAGCTCGCCCTTCTCATTCTCAATCACAGGGATACCGCCGCCCCCAACGCTGATTACTACAAAGCCGTTCTCTACCAATGCAGTGATCGCATCAAGTTCGATAATCCGGTGTGGAATAGGTGAAGCGATGACTCGTCTCAAGCCTCGCCCTGCATCATCAACAACTGTCCAGCCTTCTGCGCGAGACTTCTCTGCCTGTTCAGGGGTCAGGTAGCCGCCGATAGGCTTGGTCGGATTCTGGAATCCGGGATCATTTCGATCCACTAGAGTCTGTGTGACAACCGCGACAGCCCGCTTGTTGATCCCGCGCTTGCGGAACTCATTTTCCAGCGCCTGCTGAAGCATATAGCCGATAGCTCCCTGTGTATCAGCGCCGATCAAGTCGAGCGGAACCGTATGCACTTCCGGCGCGGCAAGTTCGGCGCGGCGCAGGATGAATCCGACCTGCGGCCCGTTGCCGTGTGTTAGAATGATGTCCCACCCCTGTTCGATCATTGAGGCAAGATTCTTAGCAGTCTCGCGGACAGCATCCCATTGATGCGGCACGTCAGGGTGAGTGTTATCCAGGATGAGCGAGTTCCCGCCGATAGCAACTGCTGCCAGCTTCCGCTTCGATGTAGTCATTTCACTCTCTATCAAGTCTCGCTAGTGATTAACCCATTCGGGCAGATCAGCGCTTTTCTCCTGTGAAGAAGCTAGCGCGTCGTGATGATGCTACCGCATCGTTAGAGCCATTGCCCCCTTCTGTACGTGCAAGCGATTCTCGGCTTCATCGTATACCCGGCTGTGCGATCCCATGATTACCGGGTCGGTGACTTCGATATTGCGGTCGGCGGGTAAACAGTGCATGTAGATCGAATTCTCATCCGCCAACCCCATCCGACGCTCATCTGCAATCCAGTCGGTGTACTGCTTCCCGATTCGAGCGGACTCGGCATTATCAGTGGTGGTCAGCAGCGCGCCCCAACTTTTCGGATAGACGATATCCGCGCCCTTGAACCCTGCATCGAAGTCGTCAAGTATCTCGAAAGAGCCGCCGCTCTTACGTGTGTTTTCCTTCGCCTGATCCAGAATCTCTGGCATCAGCTTGTATTCCGGTGGATGAGTCAGCCGGACGTTCATCCCCCATCGGCTCATCATCAGGATCAAATCCTGCGGCACGGAGATCGGCTTCTGGTAGCTGGCAGCATATGCCCAACTCACATTAATTGTCTTCCCGCGCAGCCCATCGCGCCCGAATTCTTCCATAATCGTCATCAAGTCAGCAAGAATCTGGAAGGGATGATACACATCATCCTGCATGTTGAGGACGGGTACACGGCTGTAGTGTGCCACTTCGCGGATGTACTGGTTGCCGAATCCCCAATCGCACTGTCGAATGGCGATCCCATCCGAGTAGCGCCCCAGAATCTCTCCAATTTCCTGAGCGGTGTCGCCATGCGAAATCTGCGTAGTCTCACTGTCGATGAACATTGCATGTCCGCCCAACTGAGCCATCCCTGCCTCGAAGCTGGCACGGGTGCGGGTGCTGGTGAAGAAGAACAGCATTGCTAGAACTTTATCCCGCAGGATGGGATGCGGCTCGCCCAACGCCCGCTTGCGCTTCAAATCCCACGCCACATCAAGCAGCGTTTCAATCTCGGATTTAGTCCATTCCTGGGTCGTGATCAGGTCACGGCCCCGCAGATCGGTCTGCATAAGTGTTAGTGCTCCTTGGAGGTTAGTAAATTGATTACTTCTTTTGAGGTAATAGGGCGGGCAGCAGAGCGTACCACCCCGTTGAACGGACAACATCTTCTAATGGCACTTGGTCAATCACAGTATGTGCATGGATTTCATTGCCGGGGCCGAATCCGATACTGGGAATTCCCGCTTTGCCCATCCAGTACGTGCCATTCGTCGAGAAATCCCACTTGCCCGTCGGCAGAGGCGTTCCCCACAGAAGTTCGCCCGCTTTCACCCCGGCCTGCACATACGGATCATCTTCCGGCAGTGCCCACGCTGGGTAGATTTTATCGACCTCGAAGACGAACCCCGTATAGCTTGGATCATCATACCATAGAATTTTCGCCTCGATGTCGTTCCGCTCCCCGATCACATTCTTCACCTGATCGAGCACAGCCCGAGGTTCTTCGCCAAAGGTAATACGCCGATCAATGTAGATTGTTGCTTCGTCTGGAACCGCATTGATGCTTGGTGTCTTGACGTGCATATCGCTGACTGTGATTCGCCCCGGCCCCAGAAATGGATCATCCATGAACTGTGGCTCCATTTTGCTGATTGTGTCGATGATCGGCAGCAACTTGTAGATCGCATTATCACCGAGGAAGTTGCTGGCAGCATGAGCGCTCTTACCCTTCGCCACCACAGACATCTCGACGCGCCCCTTGTGCCCGCGATACACCTGCATCTTGGTCGGTTCGCCGATCACCACGAAATCAGGCCGGATTTTCTCCGTCTCCACGAAAGAATTAGGAGCAATTCCGTCGCACCATTCTTCCATGTTCCCGAAATAGTACGCTGTGATGCCATCCAGCAGGCCAAACTCCTTTGCCATCGCCAGCCCGTAGATCATGCCGGGGGTGCTGTTCTTCTCATCACATGCTCCGCGCGCAAAGAAGACTCCGTTCTCTACCTTTCCCATAAACGGATCCCACCCCCAGCTATCAGGATCGCCAATACCTACGGTGTCGATGTGGCTGTCGTACACCAGCTTGATCGGGCCGTTGCCAATTCGCCCTATGATGTTGCCCATGCTGTCGAACCAAGTCTCCTCGAATCCGACCTTCTTCATTTCGGCGGAGGCCCGTTCCCCAACTGCTTTAATCTGGCTGTCATAGCTTGGAATGGCGCACATATCTTTGAGGAATTGAATTATTTCTTCGCGCTGCGCTTGAACCCGCGCTTTGATTTTGTCAATTGTGGCCTGCTCGACCATCTACATCTCCTGATTGGATAGCTTGTATTAAACAAATAAATCGACAATCTCGAATTTCTCTACATCGACCATGCCAAGATCGGTCAGCTTGAGGCTGGGGATCACTTCCAGCGCCATGAAGCTCATTGCCATAAAAGGATCGTGAAGCGGCGATCCCAATTCGTGGGCGGCGTCTACCAACGCATCCATCTGGCTACGTACTTGAGGGAGCGGCTTATCCGACATCACGCCTGCTACGGGCAAGGGCAGTTTCGCCAGCACTTGATCCCCACTTGCGACGGCATAACCCCCACCCATTTCCGCGACCGCCCGTGCTGCTGTCATCATGCTGCTGTCGTCAGCACCGATCACGACAAGGTTGTGATGATCATGTGCGACCGTGCCTGCAATCGCTCCGTATTTGAGTCCAATCCCTTGAATAAATCCTTTGCCGACATTACCCGTCGAGCGATGGCGCTCAATGACTGCCATCTTGAGGATGTCCTGTGATGGATCGGCGATGGCATTGCTATTCTCGCGCTTCACATCCACAATGCGATGCTCAGTAACAAGCTGGTTCGGAATACTGCCAATTACTCGGATGCGCTCGCTCTGCGCCGGAATAGTGAAATCGACCGCATCCCACCGGATATTCATCGAGTTTCGCAGGCTGATTGGGCGAGTTGGCTCTGTTGGTTCAGTCACCATCTGACCGTTTTCTGCTACCAGATAGCCTCCCCGATAGACCTGCTCCACGACGGGATTCTGTAAATCGGAAAAAATGATCAAGTCTGCGCGCCGACCGGGTGCAATCGCGCCCCGGTCGTTCAGCCCGAAGTACTCGGCGGTATTCAGTGTCCCCATTTGGATCGCCTGAATTGGGTCCATACCTTCCTGTATTGCTACCCGCACCATGTAATCAACTGATCCCTCGTCAATCAGATCGGCAGGAACGCGGTCGTCGGTACACCAGCAGATACGGCGGCTGTTCTCTTTCGTTACCACTGGCAGCAGGGCCTTCAAATTGTGAGCGTTCGTTGCCTCGCGGATGAACAAAGTCATGCCAAGCCGCAGCTTTTCCCGCGCCTCATCGGGAGTCGTACATTCGTGATCCGAGCCAATGCCCGCCGCAGCATAGGCATTAAGCTGCTTCCCTGTCAACGCTGGAGCATGCCCATCAATTACCATTCTATTGAACGCTTCGAGCTTCTCCATTACCGCTTGATCCCCATACACCACGCCGGGGAAGTTCATGACCTCAGCTAACCCCAGCACCCAGGGATTATTCTGTAAATATTGAATGTCGTGGGCTTCCAGCTTCGCGCCTGTGGTTTCCATATGAGTCGCCGGAACACACGATGAAGCCATTACATACATGCTGAATGGGATGTTCTGTGCCTGATCCAGCATGAACCCGATCCCTTCGAGGCCAAGCACGTTGGCGATCTCGTGTGGATCGGTCACAACCGAGGTTACGCCATGAGGCAGAACCGCCTTTGCAAACTCTCCCGGAATGCACATCGAGCTTTCGATGTGAACATGCGCATCAATATAGCCCGGAGCTACATATTTCCCCTTGAGGTCAATCTCCTGCTCTGCTTTGTAACCCTTCCCAATCCCAACGATCCGAGAGCGCCGGATCGCAATGTCCGTCTCATATACTTCGGCAGTAAACACGTTGACCAACTGTGCATTCTTGAGAAGAACTGCGGCGGGCTTATCCCCACGAGCAATACGGATCAGTTTTTCACGTTCCATGTTAATCCCTAATACCTATCAACCTATAGAACTACGCACAAACTTGCCTCGACCCGGCTGCGCCGGGAACTGCTCATCATTGTAAATGATTTCCCCGCGCGAAATTGTCATCCGAACCTTGCCCTTCACGCGCATTCCATCATATGGGCTGTAGCCTGCCACATAATGTAAATCCTCATGCTGGATGATGCCCTCAGGCGCGGGATCATAAAGGGTAATATCCGCGTCGCTGCCTACCTGAAGCACTCCCTTCTGAGGCAGCAAACCGAATATCTGTGCGGGATTGTAAGTCATCAACCGGATAACGTTTTCGACTGGCTCCTCTAATTCGTCGCAAAAAAGGGTGTACATCAGGGGCAGCAGTGTTTCGATTCCGGGCAAGCCGCCGGGTGTTTTGGTGAACTCAGGTGACTCGCGCTTTTGATCAGTAGTGTAATCGCAGGTATCGGTAGAGATGACATTGATCAGACCTGCCTGTACGTACTGCCGAAGCTGTTCGGCGTCTTGATCACGGCGCAGGGGTGGCTGCAAAATGAAGCGCTCTGGTGTGCTGCTCTCATAGCATGATTCGTCAAGTAGCAAATACTGAGGGCAGGTTTCACAATACACTATTGCCCCAGCTTCGCGGTGCTGCTGGATATCCCACACAGATGCGCCAGTCGAACAATGGGCAATGTAGAGCGGCACATACGAAGACGGGAAACTGCCTAGCCGAACAACCCGATTGATCGCCTCGATCTCGGCTTCGGGTGGACGGCCCTTCGCATGATAGCGCCAGCCCGTATTCCCTGTTTCGACAAGTCGTTGGGTAGCATCGCTGACGATGGAGTCGTTCTCAGCATGCACCATCGCGATCATGCCATCCGGCATAGCCGAAAAGAGATTAAAAAGAGCCGCATCATCCAGATAATAGTTCGGGCGGTATGTCGTAAACAGTTTAAGGCTGCTGATCCCCAATTCGGCAAGATGCGCTAAATCTGCCCTTAGTTGCGCTGCATCGTGTGGGGGATCAAGCATCACGAAGTGGAACGTGTAATCAATTAGCGATGGGCTGGCATCAGTTTGGCGAGCGGCGAGTGCTTCGTCAAATGATGCTCTCCTGATCTGATTGGCAAAGTCGATGACGGTAGTCACACCACCAGCCGCAGCCGCTCTTGTGCCGATCTCCCAGTTATCTGCCGTCTTAAAGATACCTGTATCGAGTTGGATGTGAGTATGGGCATCAATCAAACCTGGCATCACCAGCAAGGCAGCAGCATTGATCACCTGATCTCCGGGTTGTACATCCGCGTGAGATGCAATCTGCGTGATCTTCTCTCCCTCGATCACCACATCCGCTCGAAGTGTGCTGTCAGGTAAAACTAACAGGCCACCCTGAATAACAGTGCGGGCCATAGCGATCTAACTCCGGTCGGCTTTCAGGCAGGCTTTAAGACACTGGTTCAGAGAATGGTTGCAAGGAGATTGGGGCACGGTTGAATTTATTCGTAGAGTAACACGATGCATGTTCAATGCGCTCAACATCTCCATTATTGCACGTTGCAATTCGCAAGCCAAGAGTTCAAAGATAAACTGTGCTAAAAGTCATCGATAATTGATGCTATTTTGTGCTGTTTGACAAGAACAATTTGACCGTCACCGATTTGTAATTTGCTTGTAGCCAATTATCGTGACCGCCGTTATAATAGCGACCACCCCGCGAGGTGAATAGGAGTCCGTCCGCAATGAATAGTAGTAACGACAAGGTTCTCGACCAGTCTGATGCGACCACGCAGGCTGCCGAGGCCGGAGATGTAAGCCAGAGCGATACAGCGCCCAAGAGTCAGGAGGCCGCCGCCGAAATGCCCGAAGCTGCCGCGCCAGAGCAGAGCGTGGAAGAAACGGATCACGCCTCCGATGAGGAACTGTTTCTGGCAGCTCTGAATTCAGACATGCCAGTTGGTGGTACTGATGATTTTATGCTGACCTCTGTTGAACGTGGGTCAATCGTCAAGGGGACCATCGCCAACATTTCCGACAGCGAAATTATGATAGATATTGGCGCGAAGTCGGAAGGCGTTATCTCAGGCAAAGAGCTAGAGGAACTTGATCAGGAGACTCTGAAGTCTCTCCGCGTTGGCGAGGATGTCTTTGTCTACGTTCTGACTCCAGAGGATCGAAATGGGCACGCCCAGCTTTCGCTCCGCCGTGCGATGGAAGAACAGGACTGGCGGGACGCTGAACGCTACATGCAGGAGGGCGAGGTCTATCGGAGCAAGGTCGCCAGCTTCAACAAGGGTGGTCTGATCGTTCGCTTTGGCAAGGTGCGCGGATTCGTGCCCGCATCTCAAATTAGCCGTGAGCGCCGCCGCCGTGCGACTGGCAACACCCCCGACGAGCGTTGGGGTCAGATGGTGGGCGAAGATGTATCGGTCAAGGTCATCGAAGTTGACCGGGGCCGCAACCGCCTGATCCTTTCTGAACGTGCTGCTGCTAAGGAACAGCGTGCAGAGCGCCGCGCTGAACTGCTGGAGGGGCTGGAAATCGGCCAAATTCGTACAGGCCGCGTCATCAGCCTTGCCGATTTCGGTGCATTCGTTGACCTCGGCGGTGCAGACGGGCTAATTCATCTTTCCGAACTTTCGTGGCGTCATGTCGCCCATCCGAAGGAAGTGCTTAAGGTCGGTGATGAGGTCGAGGTAGAAGTGATCCACATCGATCATGAGAAGCAGCGCATCGGCTTGAGCCGGAAGAACCGACTCGAAGACCCCTGGGATGTTTTGGCCGCGAATTATCATCCGGGCCAGCTTGTACAGGGAACTATTACCAAGCTGACCAAGTTCGGCGCGTTCGCCCGGCTGGTTGATCACCCTGAGATCGAGGGCTTGATCCACATTAGCGAGCTTTCAGATCGCCGTGTAGAGCACCCGCGCGAAGTCGTGCAGGAAGACGAGATTGTCACCTTGCGCATTATCCGTATCGAGCCGGAGCACCGCCGCATGGGTTTGAGCCTGAAGCGTGCAAACTCGGAAGAATATCTTGATACGGATTGGCGTGATGTTGTTGAAACGATCAACGAAGAACCTACTCCACCCAAAGCCGAGAAGCCTTCTCGCAAGTCTCGCAGCAAGGTTAAGGAAGAAGAGAAGGACAAAGACGACGATTTTGACGACGACTACGATGAGGATTAGTCATTCTTCATCCAATCACTAAATTAGCAAGCCCCGACGATCTAACCGGGGCTTTTGATTCGGCTACGTTGGTCTGTTGCTCATTGCGTGATGTATACTGGATGAAATCTGCCGCATATTTGAGGAACATCCAGTGCCGTCGGAGCAAGTCCGCTCAACTCATTACGGGATATTCCCACTTTCATTCTTGCAAATCTATCAGGCTTCTGGCACATTCATCGATGCCCTCAAAGAACAAGACGCGAGCGTACAGGAGTGGTTTGGAAACTCACTGGCTCTCAAGCGGATCATGACCCGATCAGGCGTGCCCCTTTATTATCACTGGTTTACCTCTGGCTACGGTGCATTTGCCGATCATCAGTATGAAGTCGGCTGGGTGTTTCTGCGGGGATGGCGGCAGGTCCTATATGTCGAGGGAATTGCCGTCCTCCCTGAGTGGCGTCAGAAAGGTGTCGGAACTGCCCTTATGAATTTTGCCGAGCAGCAGGCCCGCGAGCTTCATCGTGAGTGGCTTGGCCTCACAGTAACAATCAGCAATAATCCTGCTGTTTCCCTCTATCAGAAACAGGGCTATCAACAGGGCCATGCGAAAGTCTTGGTGTATGAAGGCGCTGAGTTGCCCTCTCTGCTTGGTGCGGATATAAGCCTCCGCCCAGTAATCGCGCAGACAGCGGGGCAGCTCTACCGCTCCTTTGCCGAACGCGATTTGCAGGCTAGTGATCCCGATACATCGCTGGTCGAAACCCGTTTTCTGGGCCGCGAACCCTATAGGCGGATCGCAGGCCAACACTGGCTGATCCGCGCGAAGGGATCAACCATCGGCTATATCCACAAGCATGGCAGCACTAGCCATCCCGTGATCTACTTGACAGGCTTGCAGCCGTCCTGGGGGTCGTCAGAAATGCTTGCCGCAATAGCGCGGGTTCTGGGAAATAAGCACCAGCCACCTGTAACAATCGAAGTCAGGCTTGGCAGTGCGGCGCATCATGATGTAATGTGCGCTGCGCTGACTCAGTATGGATTTGTAGAGCGCCCTGCAACCACTATGAAAATGTTTAAGCATCTTGCTTGAGAGTCGACAAGACTGTTTAGGAGACTTTGCATGAGCGATATACAGCCAGTATTTATCGGTCTGGATACAACTGCTGGGAAGCGGCCTGCTACCATTGCCATCCTTGATATATCATTGCACATCCTCAAGTGTGATAGTATGCCAAATCAGGAAATTCTGGCATTGATTGAGGAATACCCGCTGGCTGTCTGCGGAGTCGATGCCCCTATCCAGCACAGCAAATCACTGCTTGCGGACCGGGCTGTTCGGGAGCGCTTAGGTCTAAATCCGTCTCTTCACAATTACTCAACCTATCGGATATGCGAATACGAACTTCGGCGACGCGGCATCCGCAGTTACAAGACACCAGTCGAAGGTCAGAAGGCCCCAAACTGGATGCAGACAAGCTGGTCTCTCTATGATCAATTAGCCGGGATTGGCTTCGCCTCTTACCCGGCTAGTGGATCGCGCATTATGTTCGAGACTTATCCCCATGCGGCCTATACCATGATGATCAAGAAGCGACCTTACCCAAAGGACAGCCTCGAAGGACGGATGCAGCGTCAGCTCATCCTATACCGTGAAGGAATCAATATGCCCGATCCTATAAATGTAGTCGAGGAATGGACGCGTCATCGCTTCATGAAGGGAGAGTTGCCGTTGGACGGCCTTTTCGAACATGATGCTCTTGATGCACTCATTGCCGCCTATACTGCATTCCTGCTCTATCGCGAGCCGCATAGTGTCACTGCCATTGGCGAAGTCGCCGATGGTCAGATTCTCGTTCCCGTGCCTGTCAATGATCTCTTAGATGTGTATGTGTAACTTCTAACAAGCGAACAGGGCATGTCTATAATAGGCCCTGTTTCATTTATGATTAGATTGGTTTATGCGGTTGCAGGCAGTCCTGCGGTTTCAAGGTACACATCTACCGCGCTCAAAAATGCCTCGATGTACTCGTCAGAGCGCGCCTTTCCCATGTGCCCGACTCGGAAAATCTTGCCTGCCAGTTCATCCAGCCCGCCGGAGATGACAATCCCATTCTCATTTAACAAGGTATGTGCCAAGTCGCTCGGATCGACATCTGGGCGAGTTAGGAAGGCGGTGATAGCGGGCGCAGCGTAGGCCGGATCGGGCATCATCGAGAAGCCCATTGCTGCCATTCCCTCACGGACTTTATGCGCGGCTTCGGCGTGGCTGGCAATCCACGCATCAAATCCTACCTCGAAGATATCCAGCAGCGCCTGATGCAGTGCAACGATCACGTTGGTGGGCAGAGTGGTCGGGTAAGGATGCCATGCGGCCCACTCGTCGCGGTAGATTGCCCATGTTCGGAGATCGTAGTACCAGCCATGCTTGCTTGGATTGCTCAGGGCAACATCCCATGCCCGCTCGCTGACCGACATCAGCGCCACACCGGGAACTGCCCCAATGCATTTGTTTGGCACGCTGATGCATGCATCAATGCCCCATTCGTCCACACGGATGTCCACACCACCGAGCGACGACACCGCATCGACAATAGTGGCGAGACCAAATTCGTGCGCAACCTCGATAAGTTCTTTTAAGGGGTTAAGGACTCCTGTGCTGGTCTCATGGTGACAAAAAACGAGCGTGTCGATAGACCGACCCGCTCGCTGTGCTTCCGGTACAGTTTTGGCAAGTTGCGCCCGTACCTGCTCAGGAGTGGCAGGCTCTCCCATTGGGTAATTAAGAACAAAGCGGTTAAGGCCCTTCGCATCGATAATCCGGTTCGCTCGCCGTCCGAAGTGCCCATTCGAAATGACGGCAACCGTGTGATCGGGCAGGGCAATGCTGCCAATCGCCATTTCCAACGCGCCTGTGCCGGGGCCGGGAACTATCAATACGTCACCGCTTGTGCGGAACACTCGCTTGAGTAAATCGGTTGTCTCGTTGAAAAGGGGCATAAAGAGCGCACCGTAGTGCGGCAGGGTGGGTTCGGCCAGCGCTGAGAGAACATCATCCTCTGAGTCAACTGGGCCGGGAATCATCAGGCGGTGGTCTGACACTCATTACTCTCCAGAAGGAATGCCCTAATGCAGATTAGATGTGCGAAGTCAATGAAACCTTGCTTGACCGGATTGTGACATATTCAGATAGGAATGACAATGGGGTGTACTAATGATGAATAAGCCCGATCAGTCGGCTTTTGATTCATAGCTCATCGCTTGCTTTTGGCAGCGCAAAGTATGGCTCCGATTGCGTCACCGCATACAGCACGCGCTGGCGATGCCGCCCCATCATATCAGATGGCAGCGCATTGGTCGGAAAGTACGACAGCTCAAGCGTCTCGTCATGATCAACACGCAATTCGCCATCGACCAACCGGCAGCAAAATGTGATGCTGATGACCGCAAACCGATCTCCGTTAGGAAACTCGCCCATGTTCATCGGGCCGCCGAACACGCCTGCAATCCGCTCCGGTATTACTCGGAGTCCGGTTTCCTCGTAGACCTCGCGGATCACCGTTTCGGCTGGTTCCTCGCCGGGTTCGATCATACCGCCGGGGATTCCCCACAGTCCATTATCGGCGCGGCGCTGTAACAGCACCTCGCCCTCATCGTTGAAAATAATTGCAGCCACACCGGGCATCATCAGAAGATCATGCCCGATCTTTGCTCGAATATCGCGGACATAGGCGGGGATCGGCATCAAACTTCTCCACTGCTCATAACTGCGGGGCATTATAACTTAGTTCGGATGCACGCTGGGCTGAATTGATAGATAATTTGACTATGAGCCTCCCTATATTGGTTTTCTCCTAAGGTATCGAATGAGAATCCGCCCCATTCTGCTTGCCTCTGCTGTGGCAGTTCTGACTGCTACGCTTGTGCGAATTGCTATTCCCGCCTATGCACATCCGGGCCATGTGCCTTCGTATCTTCCCGGCCATCGCCCATCGATTGCCAGTGAGGAAACTTACGGCACAGATCACTTCCTGATCCACTATACTAGGCGCGGCAACGATGCTGTTCCAGATGAAGATGCAAATGTCAATGACACCCCCGATTATGTCGAATCGTTAGGCGCTGCTGCCGAGTTCGCATGGTCAGTTGAGATTGATCAATTCGGATGGACCGCACCCCCTACGGATCGAGGTGAAGGTGGCGATGATCGGCTGGATATCTATTTGCAAGAGCTTTTGGGACAGGGGTTTGCGGGCTACACCGATTCAGAAAGCGGCTTTGTCGGCGATAATCCCAACAGCCCGGAAATCGAGCGGCGGGCGGCGTTCAGTTATCTTGCTCTCGACAATGACTACGCAGGATTAGAAGGCAGCGAACACAAAGAAACTCCTGAACAGTTAATGAAAGTAACTATCGCCCACGAATTCAACCACATGATCCAATCCGGGTACGATGCGTTCGAATCGCAAACTTGGATTTACGAAGCTACTGCTACATGGATAGAAGATGAGGTGTACCCCGATGTCAACGATGGGGTCTACTACCTTGACAATACATTCAGCCAGCCTGATCTGTGCATTGTTGCGGAAAATAACTGGTATGGCGACTGGCTATTTATGCGAATGATCGCAGAGAAGTATGGGCGCGATGCAGTCCGCCACATCTGGGAAGAATTGCGAACACGTCACGGCTTCGATGCCATTGATCACGCCCTGGCCGATTACAACACTTCACTTGATGAGGAATTTCGCAGCTACGGCGTGGCACTTCTGCTGCGCGGGTTTGAGGAGGGAACCCTTTACCCAGCAGTTCATGTCGAAGGGACAGCAGTTGAAGGTGAGTTCATTCCCAACAACGGAATACAGAGTCTCGGCACGGATTTCGTCCGCATTTCCGGGAACGGATTGGTGGACATCACCCTCAACGATGACAGCAGCGTTCTTTTGATGCGGGCCATTGGGGTGCGTGGACGAGATGCTGATGTCATTGATGCCCTAGGCCTGACCCTTACACTGGATCTAAGCCAGTATGATCGGGTATTTGTAGTAATCCAGAATCCAGACCGTACTAGCGACGAAGCCGACTGCACAGACATCGACTACTCGCTGACTCTAGCTACATCAACCTCAGCCGCGTCCCCGGTTGCATTTACGAGTTCGGCGGCAAACTTCGGCCCAAATTCCGCGCAGGCCCCATCGACTGGTGAGGACACTTATAAACCGCCGATAGGTCAGCCGTTCACAGGCGCAGGCGAGGGTCAAACCTCTGAGACTCCCGGCGGGTTAGACGTACCATTTACGCCCATCGTGCCGCAAGCACCACCAAACGATTACACATTCGACAATGCTTACGTCATGAGGGAGCAGGATTTTGGCGATAGTGGCCCCTTCTACATACCCGGCGGCGGAAAATCGGCTAACTACGATTATCTCAACAACAATAACAATTGGTTGAGTATCACCGAAAGCCCAAGTCCCTACACCTCACTGGCTGATTGGGTGGCAGATGTTGGCTATAACAGTCAGGGTGATTACGTCGATGTGGCGGGGACGACAGTGCTGATCGAAGACCTCACCGATCAGGCGTCGCCTTGGTTCAGCGCCACCTTCATCACACAGTGATTGTTTATCGTGGTCGATGGTGATCACGACCGCGAATCGGTGCTGGCGATGGTTGAGGCGTTGATCAACGGCGGCCCGGTTCCTACCGAAGAACCTACCCCGATCCCTACACCAACCCTCCCCCCGACACTTATTCCGCCGGACGTGATCACGCCGCAAACCCCCATTGGCGCTGCACCTCCGATTGGTGGGGCCGATAGCATGATTGCAGGGCTTTCCGCGCTGACCATCGTACTATGCTGTGCAGGATTATGTATCGTGGCGCTGATTGTCGGTGGCGCGGTCTTTTTCATCATGCGAGGCAGGCGGCAAGAGCCGCGCCTCTAATTGATCTACTCGTAAAATTCATTTCTTGCTGCGGGGCATGGTTATGATGCCCTCAGTTTTTGTGCAGTGCTAACTATATGCTCCGCCGTTATATTCAATCATAGAACTATTGCTATTGTATGGAACTAACAACTCGGAACTGTTTTACCGGAGGATTCTATGATGCGAAGTCTGGCTGCGATTGTCGGCGGATTCCTCGCCTACGCGTTTATGATGGGCTTCACCGTTCTTGTGCTGCAAACCATGTCCCCGGTCGCGTTTGGGCCGGGTGCGCTCCAGCCGCCTTCACTTTGGGCAATGGGTATTGAGATGATTTACAGCGTAGCATGGGCTGTGATTGGTGGATATGTCGCTGCACTAATCGCCCGGTTCGATCCTGTGACTCATGCCGGATTCCTTGCCGCGATTGTGCTGATGCTCGGTGTGGTTAACCTGATTAGCAGCGCTCAGACGAATCAGCCAATGTGGTATCAACTCATGCTGATTGCACTCTCGGCCCTCGCTGTGGTCATTGGCGGAACGTTGCGCGCGAAGCAGGCTGCCGTCCTGGCAATAGAATGATATTGAAAAGGGATCGGTGCTACACTGCGCCGATCCTCCCTGATTCTGGCTGTGTCAAAACTGCCTCGCGGAGATTCACTACACCTTCCGCTTTGCGCGCCACCGCGAAGATCGAGACCCCTGCCGGGAAGGAGTGCCCCCCGCCGATCCATGCTGCTTCCGCCAGCAAGAATGACTTGAAAATAGAGTTTGCCGCCGACGTGCTGTTGCCTACATCAGACTGAGGCTGGTAGCCGAAGCGCATCAGGAACTCCTGCGTCTTGCGTACGGCAAAGATCATCGGCAGCAGCAGTGCGTTCGCATAGGTGATGCGCTCAATTTCCAAGCCCGCTTCTTCGAGCATCCGGCGCAGCCCCCATGCTACATACCTACGTGCCCCATGAACAACAATATCGTGCACGCCCTTCAACGCGGGCAAGGCAGGCAATCGAAGCAGCACGTATCCGCCGGGCTTCGCGACCCGCGCCATTTCTTTAATTGCTTTGAGATCATCTTTAACTTCGGCGTGGTACAGCACGTCGAAGGAAGTTACTAGATCGAATCTGCCATCCGGGTAAGGCAAGGTATCCACGCTGGCTCGAACAAGCTGGCCTTTATGCTCCCCTTTCGAATAATTCACGGCTAATGGTGAATAATCGAAGCCGTAGACCGTTCCGTATTTTGATAGAGCAGTCAGGTTCGCACCTGTCCCACATCCCGCGTCGAGAATCAGGAGCGGTTGAGCCGGCTTGATTCTGTGCTTGATCAACGCATCGGTGATGTGCCGCATCCCCTCATACCACCAGTGAGTCGCCTCAAGCTGGCTCATTTCGGTATAAGCTTCTGGCTCCACTCAGATGATCTCCAACACTTGCTAGGGATTTACCTTCACTAATTCCACGTCAAACACCAGCGTCGCATTCGGCGGGATCACCCCACCAGCCCCGCGCTCTCCATAAGCAAGCTGCGGGGGAATAGTCAGGTGGGCTTTGCCGCCCTCATGCAGTAGGGCAATCCCTTCATCCCAACCCAGAATCACCTCACCCCGTCCTAATGTGAAAGTGAGCGGTTCGCCCCGATCCAGCGAGCTATCAAAGGCGCGTCCTTCAGGGAACCGCCCGGTGTAATGCACCGCTACCCGATCACCAGGCTTCGGCTGCGCGCCAGTTCCCTCTACCCGATCACCAGGCTTCGGCTGCGCGCCAGTTCCCTCTTCCTCGATCTCGTATTCCAATCCTGAGTCTGTACGCATTGATTGTTCTCTCCAATTTGGAAACTAATGAGGGGTAATTAAAAGCGGCCTTGCTCGCGATGTCAATAGAACTATTGAGGAGCCAAACCGAACGGAGAAAAACAAGCAAAAATGACACTGGCAAAAAGATTATTGTAAACTATCATTGTTAAATCTGGTTTAAGAGTGAGGAGAATAAGCAGTGAACCCGTTTTTCATTCTGGCATACCTTGATCTTGGGAGCGGCAGCTTCATCATTCAGATTATAGTGGCATCGCTGCTGGGAAGCGCCTTACTGATCCGCACCTTCTGGAAGCAGCTTCTTGGCATCTTCCGGCGAGGAACACCTATACAATCTGACGACTCTCTGGACGAGTAATTACATATCCTGCTTGCAAACTGCTTCGCGGAGCGTGTTCTCGGCAAATACATTCCGGCGTTGAAGATTGTTTCTGCTAGCAGCTATACATCAAGTTGACTTGACGCTATGAAAACTATCAACTGGAAAAAGCTGCCAGCCTATGCTTGGCTGTTTGCGCTCTATGCGATTCTGTTCCTATTCTCCCAGAATATCGGAGAAGTCTTCGAATCCGATGTACTCGCCTCGATTGGGGTAGCAATCCTCGGTGTGAGTATTGTATTCGGTTTAGCATTCCTGTTCAGCCGAAATCAATATAAAGCCGGGGCTATAACTGCGATCTTCGTCGCGGCATTTTTTAGTTATGGGCATGTGGTCAATCTGACTGCTGTTCATGGCCTCGGCAGATATTTTCTCTCCGTCGGTTATATCGTCCTGACTATTGGCGGCATCGTATTGATTGTTCGTGCGCGGGATGCGTCTCCCTTCGAGCGCTCTTCACCATACATCAATCTTGTAGCGCTCGTTTTGCTGATTATGGCTTTGCCGCCACTCCTCGGCTACTACTATCGCAGCTACATTCATTCTGCGAAAGCGGCTCCAGAAGAGGTAAACGGACATCCACAGTATCGCGATAGCGCCCAGCTTCCCGATATTTACTATATCGTCATGGATGCCTATTCTAATGACGAGCACCTACGACGCGATTACGGGTACGATAATTCCGCCTTCACGCAGGCGTTGGAGAATCGGGGATTTTTCGTGGCGAAAGACAGCAAGACATCCTATGGGGTGACACTGGTTTCGCTGTCTGCTGCATTGAACATGCGCTATATCGACGAGAACGATGTCGCTGCGGCGAAGATCAGTGCCTCTGACGGAGCATACTTCCGCGATCTTATGTCCAGCTCAACGGTAGCGATGTACCTTCAGACGCAAGGGTATACATACATCTACATGATGTCGGGTTTCACAGGGCCAAGCAGAATCGCGGAGATGAATATCGATTTTCATCCGAGCGGGCCGATTTACTACAATGCCTATCATGACAATCGTACCGATAATTCTGCCTTGTTCTATCAGCGTCCGTTTATCCCTTTGATGCTGGAATCGACTGCCCTTTACGATTTCGCTGACGCGGCGGCGGAAGCTCGCAAAGTCGATGATAAGCCCTACGAATTCTGGCGACCGGAGCGCGCTTTAATGACGTGGGACGAGACCGAGAAAATCCCGGAGCTTCCTCAAGCCACCTTTACAATTATTCACATCATCAAGCCGCACGAGCCGATTGCCTTCAATCGAGATGGCAGCCTTATTCCTTACCCGTATATCAAATACTCGCAGCCGCACGATCTCGTACAAGCCAAGTTCTTCGAGCAGCTTGAGTTCGTCAATGATCGGACTCTAAGGATGCTAGACACAATCATCAAGAAATCCTCGAACCCACCGATCATCATTATTCAGGGTGATCATGGTTCCGATCTGGGCCGCCCTGAATCCCGCGATCACCGACGCACCAACTTCGAGATTCTAAACGCGTACTACTTCCCCGGTCACAGTGATTGCGTGACCGACCCAG